>Ga0131853_10024281_pt1 | contig 10941 bp, 6 predicted proteins | sample TergutLab28metaG_FD_92764 | JGI IMG/M metagenome (GOLD analysis project Ga0131853, IMG submission 92764) | Labiotermes labralis P1 segment gut microbial communities from Petit-Saut dam, French Guiana - Lab288 P1 (version 2) (version 2) | ecosystem: Host-associated > Arthropoda: Insects >...
CATTGGGCCTGATGAATTTCCATTTGCTCCTGCACGGGCACCGCTTAAGCCTACGGATGTAAGAGTTACAAGGGCGTAATAATTTCCACCGTTTCCGAAGGTTTCGCCCACAGGCTCATCTGTGTCTCCGTTAAACCACTCAAGAGTTGCTATGTAACCTGTTATATCTCCTGTGAGAACAGCGTTTTGGCCTTCAGAGGCTATGCGAAACTGTTCAACAGGCTCTTCACCATACACGGGCAACGGTATTGTGAGATTTGCGCTATTAATGTCTCTTATAAATTTAGGGTAAAGCGTAGTATTAGTCCATATCAAATCTGTCTCATTGAAAAGCATGGTAAGAGCCAAATCATAGTACCAGCCTTCAAAAGAATATCCCGCTGGTATTACCGTCGGTACACGACCTATCATGTCAGTAGCTACTGTGTTATGGAGAGTAGCAAATCTGATAGCTGTTCCGGCCCCCACATATACCGGAAGAACGTACCAGCGCGGCGTCCAGCGTGCATATACGGTGGTGTCAGAAGTTACTGGAGCGTTAAAATCAAATGCGCTTCCTCCTGTCTCTGATGTAAACCAGCCGTCAAACCTTCTGCTTGGCGGGTTATTAGGGTTATTTGCCTGAGCCGCAAGCCATACTGCCTGACCGCTGAATATGCTTGGGTTGATCGGCGGCATAGTTGGTGTTTCGCCCTCTGCAACAAATTGCGGCCATATGAAAGAACCGCCCATGGTATCAAAAGTAACGGTAAATACAGGCGTAAGCTTAGCAAAAACAGTAGTGTCGTTGTTTATTGCTCCTGAAAAGTTAAAAGGAGTATTAAAGCTACTATCAGCATACCAGCCGTCAAAACGGTAACCCGGTCTTGATACTCTGGCGTTTCTGTCAAAGGCAAAGTTAGGGAAGCCTATTTCGCCGGCATTAGCGCCATCAGCAACCATTTGCACAGCAACAACTTCATCACCGGCCACAAAGGATACTGCGTTGCCGCCTGCTAAACCGTCGCTGCCCCATTTAGCATAAAGAGTCATATCGCTCATAACTCTGTCGGTTCCTAGGCGCCAAGGTTGTGTGAGAGCGGCGTCAGTAAACCAGCCTTCAAACTCAGTATCAACGCGGGTAAGTTCAAAATTAGGTATAAAGTTACCGTCGCGAACTGTTATGGAAGCAGGAGCACCATTACCGCCGTTTAAGTTAAGACTTACCGCCCATTCTCTTATGTTTGTATCGTATGTTCTAAGTGCAGCATAGGCAAATGTGTTTTGTGTCACCCACGCCGCCGGCCCGCTATAATTACCTGATGCGTATACAGGGCCGAAACGAGGCACGAAATTGTTGTGTGCAGCCGGAGTGCCTACATTAAAGTTTGGCCCGAAACTGCTTGTAAGTATTGTAAGCGCCATGCCGTTTATTGGGTCGATAACAGATTGAGTTCCTGTCCAGCCTTGGTGGCCGTAAGAACCGTGGTGGCTTGCTGTGTTAAAATTAGCCATCGTATTGTTATCACGGTTTGATACGCGCCAGCCAATACCCCATGATGTTACAACCGGCGTGCGGAACATGTCATGAACAGCTCTGTCAAAGACTCTGGTTCCATTATAAACACCGGCGTTTTGCGCAAGCTGCATAAGTGATGCCATATCTCCGGTTGTAGAGAACAAGCCTGCCGAACCACCGGCGCCATCTAAAAGATAGAAAGCTTTCTCGTCATGAACTTCACCCCTGAGTGCATATTCACGCATGAAAGTAGGGGTAATACCGTCATCTAAATAACCAAAGCTCCTGAAACCATCACGGGTATTTCCTACCATTTCAGTAGCAGCCGCGTCATTTTCAGTAAAGCCATGTCTGAGAGGGTTATACCAGGTGTGTGTTAAACCCATGTCAGCATATATATTGTGCATAAACTCATCCAGCGGCTGGCCGGAAAGCTGCTCTACCAATATAGCCGCAATTAAAAAGTTTACGTCACTGTAAATAGCCGCTCCGCCAACTCCGTTAGCGAGAGGAGTCAATACTAACACATCAATTAAGCCTTGAATATTCTCTGCTCTTGTTACGCTCTCATCATGATCCCACTGGAAGTATAAGTCGCCCGCTCTTTGAGCATCCATATATTCCGGGTCAGGAGCGAATCTTGAAGTGTGTGTAAGCACTTGCCTTATGGTTAAACCATCTCTACCAAGCCCTGTACCGTCCCAACCGCCAAAGGAACCGGGGTTAGTACCCTCAGCATTTCTCCAGGCAAGCCAATGGGCATCTGTCATGTTTTCCCAACCGGGAACAGTGTTTAATCTTCTGTCAAGATCAAGAATACCATCAGATACCAAGACCTGTATTGCGAAAATAGCGCCGTACATTTTGGAGTTTGACGCAAGGTCAAAAAGTGTGTCTGTCGTTGCAGGTATACGTTGATTTTGCGGCAGCGGCATACCTCTTGCAGCGCCCGGGTCACGTTGAAGAGCGTCACCGTGAACACTGTTAAACACCATTTTACCATGTCTGGTTATGCTCATACCGGCGGGCATACCATCAAAGGAGGTGGAATTCATTTCTATCCAAGAATCAACCCTGTCCAGACCATAGGTTGTAAAACCGGCAGCCTCTTGTAAATCAGGGCGGTTTGTAATATCTGTAACAGTGTCATAGGCCACAAATATAGTTGGCATTAAATACACATCAGCGCCAAATGCTCTTGGTACTACTGTGCCTAATATTCTCTCAAGGGAGCCAAGTGAGAGGAATGTATATCCGTCTATCGGGCTTGTGTTTTCAAAGAATACGTCAACAGGCACAAAACCCGGATTAACTTCACCATTTACTAAGTGTCTAACGCCATTATTGACTTGAGAGTAAGGCCCAACATCCATTTGGTTTTGGAACTGCTGGCTGTGAAAGTTAACTATCATCGTACCAAGCTCAGGGAATATTTCAAACCAATCACTTTGGCCGCCTGCTGAACCTGTAACCCGCCCATACTCACCGTCTGAGGCATGAAGTGTGCGCACAGCATCTCTGTAAATAGTTATAGTGTTATGAGGAATTGCCTGTGGCGTTCTGAGAGAATCAAAGGCTCTATTGCCGTCAGCATCCAATCTTGCACCGTTACCGGTAACTGTGCCGGGTGTAGCGGCACTTGTTGTATTTAAAAAGTACGTAAACGCATCTCTACCCCTTGGCGCCGGTCCGCCGGGATGACCCGGATTAAGCGTCGGAAAAATCCCCTGTATGGCCATGTAACGGATACCGTCTCTGGCGGTTACAAAGCGGATGTCAACTTGCTGTGGTTCAGAAAAAGCTCTGAGATCACCGTCAACCAGCCATATTTCTATGTTTGAAGCATTATTAAAATCATCGCCCCATGGGTCAATATAACGCAGATCGTTTTGCCAAATGCTGTCGTTCATCAGCTGGAAGGCTATGTATTCACCATTTTGAACATTAGATACGTTGAAGGTAGTCTGCATCCATCTGCCGTTCTGTGTCCAAGAATGATTTGCCCGTTGCGGATTTGTGCCAAATGCCCCTACCCAAACATCATCATCTGAGTAGTTGCCGTCTTCTCTGTAAAAGTTTACCGTTACGCTAACAGTATTTGATGCCATCACTGTAAAGGCAGGAAAAAGAGGCAGCAAAAGGGATATTACCAATAATAAGGCCAGTAATTTTTTCTTTCTCAGCATTTTTTCAACAGCTCCTTAATCTAGTATGATATGCTATTTGTTACTCAAAAAACCAGCTGCTATAATATAATCTATAATCTCCTCCTCCCTTGTTTTTGCTCAATACTGTTAAAAACACCTTAGCTTAAAGTTAAGGTATGACTTTCCACAGCAGCTAGTTCGAAAAATGTTTTTGTACATATTTATGCGTTTTGCACGATTCAACTCACACTTTATTGTGAAAATGCCACTATATTTCTAACTAGATTATAAGCCAACAATAAATAAAAGCAATAACCAAATGGAAACAACAAAATTTTTGTTATTTTTTTATAGACGAGGTCATATTTATCATTAATAAAACTGTGAACAATTAACATATTTCGTTTGTAGGCGGTCAAGGGCTTTACATTCTGCCTTTGGCAAAATGTAAAGCCCTTGAGATAAACTTGAAAACAGTATTATAAAAGCGCTTCGCATAAACTATTGCGAAGCGCTTTTATATCTTTGTAAAAACATTTTTAATTTATTAAACAGCCTCTAAGCGTTTTCATACTCTTCATACAACTCAAGCAGCTTACTTTCATACTCCTCTTTATTTTTGTAAAGTTCGCCGGCCTTTTCATAGTCATGTGCAACTACAGGGTCATCAATCTGTTCATTGATTTGTTCAATAAAGTTCTCGATCTGTGCAATCTCCGCCTCAAGGCGTTTTTTTCGGTTGCTCTTTTTTCTTAGGGACGCATCCCTTTCTTTTTTTAACTGCCAATCATTTTTTGCTTCTGTAGGGTTCGCCGCTGCATTTTCCTCCGATTTCTCCTTATCCATTTGATATTTTTTGCTAATATAATAATCATAATCACCTAAATAAGTATTGACGTTACGGCCATCCATTTCAAAAATTTTAGTGGCCAGCCCATTGATAAAATATCTGTCATGGGAGATAAACAATATAGTGGCAGCAAAACTCTTTAAGGCATCTTCCAAAATTTCTTTAGAAGAAATATCCAAATGGTTTGTAGGTTCGTCTAAAAGCAGCAAATTAGCACCGCTCAGCATAATTTTTGCTAAAGAAACCCGTCCTTTTTCACCGCCTGAAAGAGTGCCGATTTTCTTAAACACATCATCCCCATAAAAAACGAAAACAGATAAGGTATTTCTTATTTCAGTATGGGTAAGTTTGGGATAAGCGTCAGCAATCTCCTCAAATATTGTTTTATCTAAAGATAAATCTTTTAAACTTTGGTCATAATAGCCGATTTTCACCTTATGCCCAAGCTTAAACTCTCCCCTATCCGCCTCTTGTTCACCCATTATAATTTTAAGCAGTGTAGTTTTGCCTATGCCGTTAGGGCCTATTAGCGCCGCCTTGTCGCCCTTTTTTATTTCAAGCGTCAGCCCGCTGAATAAATGCTTATCCCCAAAGCTTTTAGCCAGATTTTTAATAAACATTACATCATTGCCGCTTTCAGTCCCCGGGGTTAAATCTAAGCGAATTTTGCTGGGCAGCGATTCCGGCTTTTCAAATTTTTCCAGCTTCTCCAATTGTTTTTCTTTGCTCTGTGCTCTGCGTATTTTTTTCTCATGGCCGAATGATCTTAAAAGGCGTATAGCCTCTTCCTGCTTTTTAATGACTTTCTGCTGGTCAAGATAATGCTTAAGTGCCGTTTGCCTAAGCAGCCCTTTTTTATGAGCATAAGCAGAATAGTTGCCGTTGTACATAGAGCAGTGTTTATTTTCTATTTCTAAAACCTTATTTACTACTTTATCAAGAAAGTAGCGGTCATGAGAGATTACAACAACCGATTTGGGGTAGCCTTTGATAAAATCTTCCAGCCATTTAATTGAATCAATATCAAGATGGTTTGTGGGCTCATCCAGCAATAATATATCGGGGCTGGTTAATAATAACTTACCAAGAGCTACGCGGGTTTTCTGCCCGCCGCTCATAATAGATATGGGCTTGTCTGCATCCCCTGTAAAGCCCAGGCCGGCGATCACTCCTCTTACCCTGCTTCTATATTCATAAGCATTATTTTTCTCAAGTTCAAAATTTACTTTTTCGTACTCAGCCATTGTACTTTGAAGCTCTTCCCCTGTAAGCTCAGCGATTTTACCGCTTAAGAGGAACAGTTTTTCTTCAAGTGATTGTATGTGGGAAAAAACAGTTAAAAGTTCTTCTTCCAAAGTATTATTTTCGTTTAAGCTGCCGCTTTGAGCGATATAGCCCTTTGTAGAGCCTGATGCAAAAGACACGCTGCCGCTGTCCGGCATAAGTTCAGCAGTAATGATTTTCATAAGGGTGGTCTTGCCGGCGCCGTTAACCCCAACAATACCCAGTTTATCGCCGCTGTTTATGTGAAAAGTAATATCTTCTATAATCAAGTCTGCGCCAAATGATTTAGATATATTTGATGCCGATAAAATCATATGTCTCTCCTTTGTTAAAGTTATGCTGATTGCAACTGCTTCAAAAATCTGTATACAGTATATCAGACCAGTGGTGTCTGTTCAATATATATAAATGCTTGACTTTGTGTCCTATCATTTATATATTTATAGTAGGTCTGTTGATAATGGATTTTAAAAAGGAGGAGTCTCTCATGCACGATTTTCGGCCCGTAGGAGACAAGGGAATACTGATACATTTTGAGCAAAAAATATCACCTGATATATCGGCGCAGATAAGGCAGTTAATGTCGAAACTTGACGAGCTTAAAAACCCGGCGGTTATTGAGGTATTACCCGCTTACGCCACCTTATGTGTGATTTATGACCCGCTGATTATGGACTATGAAGGGTGTAAAAATCTTTTATCCTCTCTTTTGGAGGATAAGCAGAGCGGTGAATCCGTTAGCGCCAAGGTTTTTGAGATACCTGTTTTATATAGTAAAGAGACCGGGCCTGATTTGGAGTTTGTATCAGAACACAGCGGCCTTAAAATTGATGAAATCATATCCATACACACAGCGTCCGAATATTTGATTTATATGCTTGGTTTTGCGCCGGGTTTTCCATATCTTGGAGGTATGGATGAACGGATAGCCGCACCCAGGCTAAAAGTGCCCCGCCAAAAAATTATACCGGGCAGTGTGGGTATTGCAGGCAGCCAGACAGGTATGTATCCCATAGAATCCCCCGGCGGCTGGCAGCTTATAGGCAGAACCCCGGTGACCTTGTATGACCCTCACAGAAACCCGCCAGTTTATTACAATGCGGGAGATTATGTAAAATACAAGGCTATAGACGAGGCTGAGTTTAACGACATATTAGACTCAGAAAAAAACGGCAGATATGAGGTGAAAACATGGCTAAGGCAATAATAGTATCAGCAGGGGCCTTATCAGCCATTCAAGATTTAGGCCGGGTTGGTTATCAAAAAATGGGTATGCCTGTGGCCGGTGTTATGGATAACTACGCCGCCCGCTGCGCCAATATACTGGTGGGTAACAATGAAAAGGCCGCGTTAATTGAAACTGCCCTCTTAGGCCCTGAGATTAAATTTACGGGCAAAACTTTAGTGGCTCTAACCGGGGCTGATATGAGTGCCCAGATAAACGGCGTTAAAATCAAAAATTGGAAAGCTTATTTAGTAAATAAAGATGATGTGTTAAAGCTAAAAGGCGCTGTGTCAGGCATAAGAAACTACATAGCCTTTTCAGGGGGCATAAACGTTCCCTCTGTAATGGGTTCTTATGCCACCTATATTAAAGGCGGTATAGGCGGTGTTAATGGCCGCGCATTAAAAGCAGGGGATCTGTTAAACTTTGGCAGTGGCGGCAAATTTTCTATTAGAGAGATGGATGCTTCCGATATCCCTATTTATAATGAAAATATAGTTTTAAGAGCCGTAGCAGGGCCATTTTCAGAGTATTTTACTGATGAAGGTTCCGACCTGTTTTTTGGCCAAAGCTACACCGTAGGCGCAAGAAGTGACAGAATGGGTATTTTCTTGGAAGGTTCAGCACTTAGCTTTACAAATAAAACTGCCGACATACTATCTTCTGCAATACTGATGGGTTCGGTACAAATAACCAATGACGCCACACCTGTAATTCTTATGGCTGACCGCCAAACAACCGGCGGTTATGCTCAAATAGCAACGGTTATAAGCCCTGACCTTCCTAAAGCCGCTCAAGCTAAACCGGGCGCTAAAATCAGTTTTCAAAAAGTAAGCATAAGCGAAGCCCAAAATATCTATAAAGAATATGAAAAGCAAATAGCTAATGTAAAAGAAAAACTGGGTGCCGGTACTGCTGTGAGAGCAAGCTCTGCTAAAACACTAAGCTTAAACGGTTCATCATACAAAGCAATTATAGAGGAGGTTAATTAATGGGCACGGTAGATTTAAACAGCGATCTGGGCGAGAGCTATGGCTCATTTAAAGTAGGCTGTGATGAGGAGATATTGAAATATGTATCATCGGCAAATATCGCCTGCGGCTGGCATGGCGGCGACCCTGTTGTAATGGAAAAAACTGTAAAAACCGCTAAAGCTAACGGTATTGCCGTGGGCGCTCACCCTTCTTACCCTGATTTAATGGGTTTCGGCAGACGCAAAATGCTTTTATCGGCAGAAGAGCTTAAGGCTTATACTAAATACCAATTGGGCGCTTTTTGGGCCTTCGCAAAAAGCAATGATATGACAGTTGCCCACATTAAACCTCACGGAGCCATGTATAACGACGCCGGGGCAGATTATAATATGGCCCGGGCTATTGCCGAGGCTGCTTTTGAAGTTGACACGAATATTGCATTTATGGCCCTGGCAGGCTCACAGATGGTAAGAGCCGCTAATGATGTCGGCCTTCGCGTTATTTCTGAGGTATTCGCAGACCGCGCCTATGAAGAGGATGGTAGTTTAGTTGCCCGCTCTAAGCCCGGTGCGATTATCCATGATGAAGATATTTGCATACAGAGGATATTAAAAATGCTTAAAAATGGCAAAGTTCAAGCTATCTCGGGAAAAGAGATTGATGTTTGTGCCGATTCCATCTGTGTTCACGGCGATAATCCTCAGGCGCTTTTATTTGTTCAAAAAATTACTGAAAGCCTAAACCGTGAAGGATTCGCTATAAACCCTTGTAAGTAAGCCTCCTGCATAGATAAGGCCGCCCAAAGACGGGCGGCCTGTCTAAGTTAAATCAATATTATTGCTCGTTTTAACGGCAGAGTAATTTTCTGAAAAGGGGATATTAATTGGAGAAACGTCAAAATGATATTACTTTACTCACTTATGGAATCTCACTCATCGTATTTATAATTATGTTTATAACATGGCACAGCAAAGTTACAACTAATCCATCAGAACAAATAGCTTTGATTATAATTAATCCGACAGTATGCATAACTCTGGTCTTTCTTTATATAGCAACCCCTGTAACATTTATTCCAGCACTGTCTTTGGGAATATTCGGAAATTCTTTGAAGTGGATGTATCCTGTACTGGTTGCTGTTTTTGTATTATTCTTTTATGCAGCTATTATATTTTCCGACAGCTTGTATAGTCAACTCCATCATAATCATGGGGTGAATAATATTTTCCAAATTATAAATTGGATCTTTTTTTCTATATTAACTAGCACCTCTTTATTTGGCGTGATGATCGGGGCAGAAATAAAACTAATCATCAATAAAGCACAGCCAAAACCTAGGAATTATTTGCACTTCAAGCAGGATCTGCTATTATTTTTTTTATTTAAATTGTTGCTTCTTTTAATACTCTTGCTTTTATATTACCGCCAAACAGGATAAATTCTTAGATAAACTCTAGATATGCTGATAACATTGATTTTCAAAGTAATTCCATTTTACTATATAATTTCACGGCATAACTTATTTAAAAAAGGGTTAATTTAATAGGGAGATTTTTTAAAGGAAGTGGCGCAATGAATTTGCAGAAACACAGTTTAAACAAAATAGTAAAGCTTATGAGTTTCACCTTGTCATTTTGTGCTGCACTGTATATTATGTTAAACGGCTATATGACATACGCAAAAACAGAAAAAACCGAAAGCTTGACTGTTTCCAATATAGATATAGCTAACGCCACGCTTCTCAGTGGCGACGGCTATAATGATGTGCCTGTATTTTATGTAAAAAACGTTGATATATACATGCCCTTTGCTGAGGAGGAGCATGAGCACAAAAGTAATTATAATAATGAGCCGGCAGAGGTCATCCCCGGCGGTATGACCGTTGGTATAAGAATAAACACCAGCGGCGTTATGGTTCTGGGCACAGACTATATAAGTGACCAGAGCGGCACCTCACATAAGCCTACTGAAGGAGTGCTTTATCCCGGCGATCTTATTATTTCTGTAAACGGCCGGTTAATGGAGAACAAAGAAGTTCTCAGAGAAGAGATCGGTAATTCAAAAGGAGACATAAAGCTCCGTTTAAAAAGGGACGGCGAATTACTGGAAAAAACAATAGAACCAATTAAATGCCAAGATAGCCGTATCAGCAGAATAGGCGCTTGGGTTCGCGATTCGACACAAGGCATAGGCACCATAACTTATATTAACCCCGATTCTATGAAGTTCGGCGCTCTTGGTCACGGAATAATGGATGTTGATACAAAAAAACTCATGAGCATTAAGTCCGGCGAAGTGACAAATGCTGATGTTATATCTGTTAAAAAGGGAAAGCGCGGCTCACCCGGTGAGCTTGTTGGTGATATTATGCTGGGAGAGCATTTTGGCGATGTAAAAATGAATAATGCATACGGCCTTTTCGGCGTTGTAAATTCAGATGCCGGCTGGCTTAATAAACCCAGAATGGCCATAGCAGAAAAGGATGAAGTCGTAACAGGCCCTGCAACTATGCTGACAAATATAGGCAGCAGTGAAGTCAGTGAATATGATATAATTATTGAAACCATAAACCGAAACTCCGGCGACGATTCGAAGGGCCTCATTATACGTATTGTTGATGATAGATTGTTGGACAAAACAAACGGCATAGTTCAAGGGATGAGCGGCAGCCCTATAATTCAAAATGGAAAGTTTGTCGGGGCAGTCACTCATGTGTTTGTGCAAGAACCTACAAAGGGTTATGGCATATTCATTGAACATATGCTTAAGCAGGAAAATGGGTTTTAAGCAGCTGTAATCTTAATAAGGTAAGATTGTAGCTTCAAATTGAATCAGCTATATATAGTAAAATGATCATAATGCTGTACAATGTACAACAAGCAATAAAATAATGTACTGCTTCGTAAGCCGTTCAGATTTTCCAGATAATCTGGACGGTTTCGCTTGTAGCACGGATTTTAGCA
>Ga0131853_10024282_pt1 | contig 10941 bp, 9 predicted proteins | sample TergutLab28metaG_FD_92764 | JGI IMG/M metagenome (GOLD analysis project Ga0131853, IMG submission 92764) | Labiotermes labralis P1 segment gut microbial communities from Petit-Saut dam, French Guiana - Lab288 P1 (version 2) (version 2) | ecosystem: Host-associated > Arthropoda: Insects >...
GCCTGAAGGTCAGACTGTCAATCAGGTTTATTATAAAAATGTTTTGACGACCCTCCGTGAACGTGTGCAACGAAGGAGACCAGACATGTGGAAGAATGCCTCATGGATTCTTCATCACGACAATGCGCCAGCAAACAACGCGCTATCTGTGAAGAGGTATTTGGTGAAAAACAACATTCCAGTGATGGAATATCCACCGTACTCTCCGGACCTAGCACCGTGCGACTTTTTTCTCTTCCCGAAAATCAAGTCTGCGATCAAAGGAACCAGGTTCGAGTCCGTGGATGCAGTGAAAGCAAAAGCGACGCAACTCTTGAACAGCTTAACGCAAGATGACCTGCAGCACTGCTTCCAACAGTGGAAAATTCGCATGAAGCGGTGTAGGGATCGGGGAGGGGACTACATTGAAGGGGATAACATTTCGATTGTCTGATTTTTTTTTCGATAAAGGGTTAGAGCATGAATCTGGTTTCTTTATTGCCACACCTCGTATATGGAGAACATGAAACAACATGGAGACTGATAAATTAATAGAAGGTGCAGATATAGTGAGATTCATCAAGGCATAAAAAATCAAATGGTTGGGGCATATTCAAAGAATCGACCAAGCAAGACCAACTGGAAAGCTATGAGATTGGAAACCTATGGGAACTATACCAGCACGAAGACCAAGACAATGATGGCAAGAGGATGTTACGGAAGATCTAAAAAAGTTGAAAGTGTACTATAAAGGAAAGAAATTGGATAACTTCACTGAAAGCATGAGTTTGGAAATTACATGGAATTAGAAACGGAATGGCTAATGGAAGTTTTCCTTTAAGTTTACATACTGCATATGTCCAGCATGTCCAACACACACTGCTGCAATGTCTGGAAACAAGAGTGAAGAGTGCAATTTTGTAAAAAAAGTGGTTGGATATGAATGAGAAAGTAGCATATAGTAAAACAATGAACTGTACATGTAAACCACAAGTTAGATATTCAGCAAAATACTTAGAAAAAGTAAGGAATGCATGGTTAAATAAATCAAGGAAATGTAACACACTGCTTTCATTATAACCCCAGTCCTTTCTTCCACCCATTTGTTTTACATCTTTTTGCTGTACCACCCCTTGCCAATTTACACCACTTACAACCCACTGTTTATCAGCCAGCACTTTGCTGAAGTAAGTTTTATGTTTACACTGAAAACAATACATGTTATTGTCAGCATAATCACCATCATTGATTGTTAACTGCATATAAATGCTTCAACTCACCATCTTTTGAGATTTTTATTCCACCTTCCTTTGTTGATTCTGAGACAGGTAACTGATCACTATCAAATTCTGAAACAAAGCATTAATAAGAATTCTGGTGTTCTGGCATTAGTATAAATCTGCTCCATGAACACCTAAAACATTACATAATCTTATTATACAGAATGCTCCATTTAAACTACAACCCCAGAACAACCACTCACCATGTTTTTCCACAACATCTCATAAATTACACAATTTTCAGAAAAAGGTTACTGAATATAAAATGTGTGTTGTGATTTCCTCTACAACTTTTGTCTAAAAAAATTCTCATTCTAAGCAGAAGTGAATGCGATAATGATCATAAATGTACATTGGTCTTCATGTGACATGTTATTCCTGTCATCAGATTTTCATGAAACTTTAATTTTCTCAACAGATTTTTTAAAAATACTCAAATATCACATTTCATGAAATAGATAGAGAAAGCATATCACTTTTCCTGTGTGTGCACATGTGTGTGTGTGTGTGTGTACATTCAAAAGAAGTTATGATTTCCTTAGTACTTCAACTCTGGTATCACATTAAGTTACTCCTGTTATCTGCAAATTCAATTGCAGAAACAATTCTGCAATGTAATACTAAACAAATAACATTAACACATGTTAACCTTTATCCTACCAAGGTGATTTAAATCTAGGGGTGTTTTCCAACAGGCATATGCGTTGAAAACATAGGTCTTTAAAGGGTTAAATATGTCACACACACACACATATATATATATATATATATATATATGCACAAACACAGTACAGATATCTTAGGGATCACTGCAAACTGCTGAACTGCTCAGGCAGATGTGGTAGACACTCCTCCTATTTATTCAGGCATGAAGGTTCATGCTGCTAGTGTTAAATGACAAAACCAATGCATAATGAATTAAAAATGAAACTTCTCCAGATTACTTTAAATTCTGACAGAAAAGACAAATTATTAACTCCTGTGAACAGACTACAGATTTAATTACCTTCTTCTGTGTCTGAGGCACTTTCCAGCTCAGAGGAAGACGTATGTCCAGAAAACTCAGACACTACAGCACCAGAAGGAAGCCTTGGTGCTTGTGGTCGCTGCTTTCGTGCTGGATTCCAATAAAAGCAGTAGCAACAACGGAATGCTGAGAAAAGTGTATTTATAATGATAATTTAATACTGAATGAATACACAGTTCATTATCATAAGTATAATATCTTAGATGTAACAAATCTTAAATTATGAATCTGTTCTTGTTATATATTGTCCAATCTGACTGTATCTTCAATACAGAAGAATCTTGAATGGAGTCTGTGTCAAAATCAGTCACAAAATTAGTACTGTGTTTACAAAAACATTATATTGTCTAAATTTAAACCTAATGACACTTTTCTTTAATCCATTATATATTTGTATTTTTACATTAATTTATGGGACATTAATAAAAAAATTAAAACACATTTGAAAATTAGGGTTTCAGTAAACAATACATTCTCGGAGTTAGTTCTTCTCTCAAGTAAGTGTATAATTGCAACCAATCATATGTGCACGATTCATCATTAACCACCACCAGTGTTGAGTTAAAAACATGCCTGTATGCAAATGGCTCCTACCATGGGTTCTTTTGACCAGTCACATGTATGAAAACTCTTTAGAGCCCTTAGTACACTGCTTAACACTTCCCAATGGATTCACCTCCATTGTGTGTATCCATGGCATTACTGATGCAACCCAAATTCCCAAGCTGTACAAATTAACCCTACACTGACATTCCAAATGTTGTAGAGACAAATTTTCTGTTCCTTGAATGGGAGAAAACCTAAAATTGAGAAAAATTACATGCTATTTACATGGATGGGGTTTTACTAGGACCACAACATACAAACCTAAAATGCAGGAAATCTTAAACAGGACACCTACTGTATAAGCATTGTGACACTGCATTTATTAATATGTATATAGCAAAAATATTAAAGGAAAGCGACAAATGGTTTTGTTTGTAAAAAATCACTGAAGATGGCAGAACATAAAATGTGGAATGACAGTGACAATTTGCAATTGAACTTACAATTCATATGGAATAATATTCTAGTGAATTAACGTGAATTTCAACACAGACCTATCAAACAATAACTCCAGCCCTCTCAAGATACTTTCTCACTTAACAAGCCTCATTTCTTACCTAAATATTCAAATTCCTCTTTCAGAGCCATGCCATTATGAGACCCGCATTGTTTGCAGATTAATGCATATCGATTGGTTGGCCCATCACCAACCAAGTACTCCACCAGCTTATCAAGATAGCTACGATCTCTTGGCAGAATGGGTCGTGGCATAGGAGGGCCAGTAGGACCTGTTAACAAACCCCCATGTTACTTCAAAATAAGGTGTTACATCACTATTAAATGAACCATCTGTTTCTGTTATAATTATCTTATGAGATGCAGCATATACAGTAGTACTCCTTTAATCTGGCAGTCACTGACAGGTGCCAGATTATCAAATACATCAGATTATCATACTACTTATACTGACCCATTTTCTTACAGGTAATTTTTTGCTAATGCTCTCAAAGAATTGTACACTTGTCATTTTCATTTCATCGAAGAAAGACTTAGCTTTTTCAATTATCACAGGCACAGTTACAGATTTGCCTTCAGAATGCACTGCTGTAAACCACTTACACAACACCTTGTACAAATGCGCTAATTTAGGGCCTTTCTACGTCTGTCAATTGGAAAGGTCATTCACACTTTCAATAGATGCCATAATGATCATAAATGGTCCATCTATTTCTTTGTATCATACAACAGTTGACAATTCAATGTTGTAGGAAAAAATACTTCTCCTTGGCTCTTGCCAGTTTCAAGCTGCCTAATTATTTCAAGCATCTGAAAAAATGTTAAAGTTACACGTTTCCTCTTGCTAGCAGTACCTTGTTTACTCATGAGATGAAATGTTGGCAACTATTCACCAGTCAGTATGTTGTAACATCCCACAAGACTTGAATCCTTGGTCCTCACATACATAACAAGGTCTGTGCAGAATTTATAAAGCCCCTGTTTTTATCGCACAAATTTTCAGTCCCACATATCAATTTGTATTATTACTGTTGCTTTAATTTACTCTTGTAATGAAAGTATTACTGAAGTACAGACTCTGTATACACTATGTTTGTCAGATATAAGCCTACAAATTTTTAATGTAATCATGTTTGTCAACTGTTGACTTGTAAATGTTAATTCATATAGAGTGTCTAAGCAGATCTATCTTGGTATCAATTATCTTATTCCTAGCTCGAGTAATTCGTATGTTAACAACATCAAACTGATATCTAATAAAAATGTTTGCATGGCTAGAATTTTGCATCCTACAAAAGTTTAACCTTAATAATAGTTGCATAGTTTCCAAGCTGTACTATCACAAATTATTTCACAGCCTAAGTGACACTAATGTCACTGCTGCCTCAAATGTTCATGCATTCACTATATGGTTATTTTACACTATAGAATATTAGGAAGTATGGAGCTGATGTGTCCACTGATGACACAACATTCATATCAGTTTCTATTAAGATCAGTAAACTGTCCGAATATTGAAATTGGGGTCACTGTGATTTAAAATACTGTTGCAACTTATATATGAGTTTCTCCCAGTTGAATCTCTCTCTCACACCAGATACACAAATACATGTATGCAAGTGCACCCAGCATTGTGGTGTTCTAAGCCCAAATTTCTTCCCTTTGTATAAACAAAAGCAGGACAAAAATGAGATATTTTAACACTACTCTCCGTTAGTTACCCATATGGTTAATTAAGGTGAATTTAAGTGGAACCGCAAATGTCCAACATAGGCTTCAGTGTTATATTTATACTAAAAGTATGGGTTCTTACGTGGCATGAGGCCTTGCCCATTTGTTGGGCCAGAATTTATGTAATGCCCTGTACGATCCCACGATACTGGTGGTTGCACAAGGCCTGGAGCCTGCTGCAGAGATCGTCTCCTTACATCAGCATCAGGCTTATGACTCGCAAAAGAACTAGAACTACTGACAACTGTGAGTGGTGAAGATGGAGTACTTGTTTTACGTGCAGCTAAGGTAGCTTGCCGACTGACGGACAGGTCTGGTGATGTTCCAGTAAATCTTGTTGGCATGACTACACTCTGTAAATGATAACATGCATGAAATTCAGATCGTGTTCCTGTATGAAACAGTAGTGCCTGCCCACTGAAAATTCAATTGTCAGTCTATTTATCTGTTACTATACTACACTGTTATTATTTACAGACTAAGTACAGTTGAATTACAAAACTACGTTTTAAACACCAACACTAAGATGAAGATGCAATAATACATTCTTACATATGGTAGTGGTGAATTTTCAACACCTGCTCAGATAAACAACACAAGTAATACAATTATGATAATTTTGGAGGCATGTAGAATAAAGCAGACATGACACATTTCATTGTGCAATCTACCTGCCTCCATTCTTTATTGATTTAATTCTGGATTACTTGGTTTCTGGACTTTGTCCATCATCTGGAATTCTACAATAAACACGTTTCAGAAACTGGATGTTCCACCCTTAAATGACAAAAGGGTAGGCATCTAGGCACCTAATCAAATGAGTCCGAAGTAGGAGTTATTCTCAATCACTGGACAACCAAATAAGGTACCTACTCTACATATGTATGTAGCAACAGCTTCTGTCAATGGGGGTGAACAGAAAACACAATAACAAATGCTGAAATAAGCATGATTACCTAAAACTAAAGCAAAAAAAAAAAAGAAGAAGAAGAAGAAGAAGAAGAAGCTGAAAAAATACCAACAAAACCAACCCATGAGCCCAACCCACAGACAATGATTTGTAAGAAACTATTAATCAATATAAACACACACAGTATAAAATCCATGGATTCAAAATTTAGTCAAAGTGACAGAACAGGTGGGAAAAGGAAAGGCCAATTCACTAAACACAGAATTACAGTCATGGTATTTTGGTTATGGTACAGAACTGTTTGCATGTATCAGTCCCTGTTAACTATGTGGTGACATAGTCTACTGATCATGAGATTACAGCTTCCCATGCTGATGACCATGAATGACTTTGATGTGATGCCACTTAGTAAGATAGAAACTTTTTCAAAGGAATCTGTTTCCTCCATTTTTAGAGTAATGTTTCCTCTACCCTGAATATGCAGGCAGCAGGTTCTTGTAAAATAGTGACATGGTGTCACACCCCAGAAGACATTTTCTTAGTGTACTGATCATTTAAACTATCAAAGGAAAATCTTACCTCTTTCATACTTTGTCATTATTTACTATAAATTAAATATCCCACAGTTTAATTTTAACCTATATTACTAAAATAAATATTAAAAAATCAAATTTGCATCAGGGTGCATTACTTAATGACAAGCAAATGACAACAATAAAACAACACAACAATGTGCTACAGCATGGTAGAGAAAATTTGTGCTGACATAATGAAAAAACGGTAACTAAATTCCTCACACATAGATGACCCGTAAAACCAGGAATTTGTCTTAACCACTGACTTTAGGAACATCTTTTACCTATGAGGATTAGTACTAAACCACAGGATGATTTGATTCCAACTTACAGATGACTTCGATAGTTGATCTGGTGCAAACTTCTCCAAGATTTCTTTGGCAACTTTGTATGTTTCAGTATCCATTACATTTTCTAGAAGCTTCTTTTTCTCTTCCCTCATATCATGCAATTTCTCTTGGTTGTGTGTCAATTTGCGTCTATAATACCAAGTCACCAGACGTTTCACTAAAATAACACTGAAACAATTATATGTGTGTGTGATCAGTTCAGTAAAGCCTACTTTTTGTCATAAAACTAAGACATGAAATGAAGCAAGCCCCCTCTTTGCCCTCAGACACAGAAGCAACAGGCAGATGGATACAATATGAAGGCCATACTCAAGTCAGGAGAAAATTAATTTCACAATCAAGTAAAGATATGAATAGAAAAACACCAAGTGTCACTCAAATGTGTACACTGTATTCACTTCTCTACAAAATTTGCCAGTGCAACTATGGATGTGAACTCAACAAAAAAGGCACTGTACTGATAAATAGCTCAGTACCTTCCACAATCACTGGATTTGGCTAGGCACTGAAAAAGATGCTGACTTCACTTCTTATGTACCAGTCAACAAAGGACTTGCAACATGTAGCATTTACACTCCCTTGGTATACTGAAATAGTAAAACCTACAGACTCCATATCTAACTTCTTGGCCTATTCAATTTTAAATTTTAACAAAAGACTGTAATCTTAATCTTGTCATTAATTTTACCAGTGGCTTATTTCTATATTATAATTTTTTATTTTAACATTTATTTTGTAATGTGGGATCCCACAAATAATGCGACTGGAATGATAAGAGTTGCACTGGCCTAGGAGTTTCGAGTCTGTATGCACCTGATGATGGAGTGAATGATCCAAAACATGTAGTGCAGTTCCGATAACGAATATAGTTGTGTCAACTGATCATTTGTTGTACTCAAGACTGATGTTTCACTGTACATGATGATGGAGTGTACTTGTAAAGGGATTAACGTCCTATCCCTGTAAATAAAGTGACCTGGTTTTCACAATCCAATCCCAATAGTTCTTGGTCAAGACTCACAGGATGAGGACAAGATGGGCAAGGCATGCAACAGATATGGTGGAGATGGGAAATGTGTACAAAATTATAGTTCAAAAACCTCATGGGAGGAGACAACTTGGTAGATATTGATACAGAAGGAAGGATCAAGTAAAATGGATGTTTGAGAAACAGGGGATGAAAGTGTGAACAATTTCAACTAACTTAAATGGCTTTTACGAATACAAAAATAGGTCCTCAACATCCATAAAAGGATGACCAAATAAGTGCCCATCACCTTCTCAAGACGGACTCTGTTCCACAGAGTTAGGGCAAGGGGGAATGTTGACTTCCAGATGTGAATGCTACCAGTGGTACTCCATTTTGACTGCACACATTTTTTGGGGGGTATTTTTATGAAAACAGCTGTACAAAATTAGGTATCCAGTACTGTGATTCTTCTTTGTGAAATAACCAGCAATTGATATAAACCACTGAAACAAAGAATTTACTTACATGATTGGAAATATGAGTAGAGGTGTAATGTAAAAGAGCTGATCTTGGAGTGAAGCAGGAAAGCACAGAAAATAAAACAACACTGCAGCAATAATATATACACCAACTGAATAAAGGATTAGATGACCCACAAACTTTCGCTGCTTCTGTTCTGTATGCAGTTGGCTTTCTTCGACTGATTTAATCCTCTGAAAGCAAACAAATATTGCATGCTGTACTTGCAGGTTAGCATTGGCATGTCCAAACCTTTGGTAAAACATATAGTATCCAAACTCATAAAATTAATCTGTTGTTTATTGGACTGTGCATCATTGTGATAACATGTTTTGGGCATTACCATGCCTGAAACATGTTGAGCCTGTAAGAAGTACAATAAAATAATAAGTGGCATCTAGTTGGATTTTTATTCTTCAGTTATCATAAAATGAATGTTACAGACTTCCTACATTGCTACCTTATTTAATCAATGGACTACTCATTATGTATCATTTCCTTTTGCAATCCAGTGCTGAAACACCAAGGTTTATGTTGTGTCAATACCATGAAAAGGGTGGACAGGGAGACATTCACATAATCTACACACATTTTTTTAAAATAAAATTTTTCCCCAAAACCAGTTAGACATCAATACTTACAAATGCTTTCCTTCTACTTGATATCTGTAAATTCCCATGATGTATGCTACACCAGCGTTACACAAATCCAGAGTGCCTGGTTTCCCAGACAAATAAATTTTGTATGCTGGCACATAACATTTTCAACATAAGGTTCACAGGTCATCCTAAAATTGAGAGTTCTCAGCACAGAAATTGTTCATCACCCTTCTGACAAATAGTACTTGGGGGATGGCTCCCAAGTTTTTGGAAAACTTGTGTCCCCTTGTTCTATACTCTATTATGTAAAGAAAAGTGGCTAAAAACTACATTCATTTACATTCTGAAATCTATAATTTTTACTGTTCCTACAGCAGCAACATTACACCTTTAATATGACAACAGTAACAGGACTAACAACACACAAAAGGGTATTGCACTTTCTTTCATCTGCATACAAGTCACAGCGCATGCATTAATCTGCAGTTAATTTACATCATGACGTGAAATTCATTCTACTGTGTACTTGCAGACAGAAGTTACAAAAATGGGTCTCAATAAATAAGGTAAGAAAACATTATATTTAATTCTTAGCTTTATGCAATCAGAATTCAGTTGAACATTTAGTGTAAAGATCCACACCTAGACATCCCCACGTTACTGAAAAAGAACTGACGTATCTAGCTCCAAACAGGAAAAGCCCTCCTCAGAACCCAGGTCACTCACCCATTCTGCACCTTTAATGAAACCCAAAGCTTTAGTACCATGTTCACAAAAATCCACAGACATTCCCTATCATATGTCAGATAAACCATGTCCAAATTCCCACAATCAATTTCTGTTCATTTTAATATTATCATCCCATGTACAACTGTTTCCCAAATGACCTTGTCCCTTCAGATTTTCTCAGTTAAAATGCTGCATGCATTTGTCGTCTTTTCCACAACAGATTCTGATGTAACGGTTCTCCAGTCACGCACTACCCATGTACAAACTCACCTCATAGCAAAATCATCCCAGACAAAAAAGCAGTCCTAACTGTGCATCTTAAAATCAAAATGATAATTCATATAATTTTCTTGATTTCAAATGTCATTTTATCTGCTTACCTCCTTCTTCAAGGTTTCAGATTCTTTCCAATTTATTAATGTGTGTTCAAGCTTTGGAAGTAAACTGAAGTCGATACAAGATGCTACTGTTTATTTCTGCATAACTGACGTATTTTACAAAGGGTTCGGATCATTCTTTTTGTGAAGCTGTAAGTTCACAACTGACAGAAAATACAATTCCTCTAACATTAAAATGCAGTTTAAAAAAGGTCACATAGACAAAAAAAATTCAAGAGTACACCTTAAAGACTGTTGAATAAATAAAAAAATATTACATTCATTAATTACAAAATCAACATCCTGCTTAAATAGTTACCCATCAAAGATTACAATAAAACTACAATACATACAAAATAGATCCATCTACTTACTTTTTCCAGACTCTCCAAAATCTCAAGAGCAGTCTTCTTCCTCTAAAAAAAAAAAAAGTTTGTCAAAAGGAAAGCAGAAACCGAATTATTTTAGGAAACACATGCAGACACAATCTTCAGTAATGAGCTAGATGTGAACACATTTCTTTTCAGTGTGTTGCAATCCATAATTTGTTCTTAGCAATACTGGCATTTTATGACTGTTCATTTCACATGAATCCTGGCTTCTCACGAACTTTGTAGGTAGGTAATTTGCAACTATAATTCACGGTAATTGCTGCCAGAAAAATATATTGAGATTCAGTACTCAAGACATGATACTGTAATCCCTTGCGTTTCACAGGTTTGTGTATTGCGGTTTCACCCAAGAATTAAAAAAAAAAAAAAAAAAAGGTTAGGTAAAGTTAAGGTTCCACAAAAGAGAAATAAGAAAAGAAAAAAAAGGAGAGGAAAAAAAAC
>Ga0131853_10024283_pt1 | contig 10940 bp, 5 predicted proteins | sample TergutLab28metaG_FD_92764 | JGI IMG/M metagenome (GOLD analysis project Ga0131853, IMG submission 92764) | Labiotermes labralis P1 segment gut microbial communities from Petit-Saut dam, French Guiana - Lab288 P1 (version 2) (version 2) | ecosystem: Host-associated > Arthropoda: Insects >...
GCGGGCGGGGGCCTGGCGGCCACCGCGCTCACCGGCTGGTACCTGGCCGGCGGCCGTGGCGGCGGCGGCCGGGACCGTCCGAAGCCGCCGCGTGTCCTGTGGCGCCGGCGCGTCCCGCAGGGTTTTCCCCGGGTGTGGACGGCGGCCCGCGGCCGGCTGCTGCTCACCGCCGCGGCGTCCGGTGGCACCGTCGCCCTCGACCCGGGCTCGGGCGCCGCGGCGTGGCAGAGCAAGCCGTTCGGCTCGGCCGCCTCGGCCACCGACGGGCACACCGTCTACGGCGTCGAGCTCGACGGCTTCGTGCACGCCCGCGACCTCGCCACCGGCGACGAGCGCTGGCGGTTCGCCCCGCCCGGCGACCCGAACCCGGAGGCGCAGGACCTCTCCGTGCAGGCCGGCAGCGGCGGTTGGGCGTACGTGACCTCCACGCTGACCGGCACGCTGTACGGCGTCGACGCCGCCGGCAAGGCCCGCTGGCACCGCGAGGCGCAGCGGGTCGAGGTCCATCCGCGCGGCGGCGTCGTGCTGTGCGTGACCCGGGCGGGCGCCACCGACGACCGGCGCAGCGTCAGCGGCCTCGACCCGCGTACCGGAGCGCAGTTGTGGCGCTACCAGCCGGACGTCCTCGGCGTGGGCGACGAGCCCGGCGACCGGATCGCTGTTGGCCTGCGGTACGACACCGCCGAGCTGGCGGGGCTGCGGCTGTCCGACGGGCGCGCGCTGTGGACGGTGCCCAGCGGGCTCGACCCGGGGGACCAGATCACCGACGCGACGCTCGCGACCTTCTCGCAGGTCAGCGCAGACGGCCGCACCGTACTCGTCCGGCTCAGCCTGGCCGACGGCGCGTTCGCCGCGCTGGACGCCGTCACCGGCCGCACGCTGTGGCGGGCGCGGCCGCCGGACATCCAGCAACTGGCGCCCTACGGCGACACGGTGTTCACCTCCGCCGCGCCGCCGGTCGGCACCGACATCACCGCGGGGCGCGGGCCGCTCACCGCGTACCGCCTGCGGGACGGGCGCGAGTTGTGGCACACCCCGTCCATCGCCGGCCTGGCGCAGGTCCTCGGCGTCCAGGCCGGGCTCGTGCTCCTCGGTGTCACCTCCGGCACCGGGTCCGTCCTCACCGCCTACGCCCTGTCCGACGGCAGCCCGATCTGGACGCTTCCCCTCGACGCCCCCGTCGCGGCGGCCCTCTGGTCCTCCACGACATCGGCCGCGCGCACCTATGTGAGCAACGGTGCCGCCGTCGTGGCCCTGGAGTTCGCCTGACCCGACCGGCCCGGGCGCCCCGCTTGCTTGCTCTACTGGTTACCCACTAAGGTGGGTAACCAGTAGAGCGAGGGAGGCATCATGTCATTCCAGGACGACGGCGGGCCGATCTTCGCCCGGATCGCCGACGAGCTGGCGAACCAGATCGCCGACGGCACCGTGGGCGAGGGCGAACGGGTCGCTTCCACCAACGAACTCGCGGCGTTCTACCGGGTCAATCCGGCCACCGCCGCGCGCAGCCTCACCGTGCTCTCCGACGAGGGGCTGGTGGAGAAGCGGCGGGGCGTCGGCATGTTCGTCGCCAAGGGCGCGCGGGAGCGGCTGGTGCAGGCCCGGCGGCGCCGTTTCGCCGACCGCTACGTGCGGCCGCTGGCGGTCGAGGCGGCACGGCTGGGGATCGGGCCGGAGGAACTGCTCGGGCTGGTGCGCGAGGAACTCGCCTCCGTCGAGGTGACGGTGGGGGGAGAGGCATGACGCCGGCGATCTCCGTCACCGGGCTCGGCCGGCGCTACCGCAACCACGAGGCGCTGGCCGGCGTCACCTTCGAGATCGGCACGCCGTGCATCGCCGGGCTGGTGGGGCGCAACGGCGCCGGGAAGACGACGCTGCTGCGCATCCTGGGCGGCCAGGAGTTCGCCACGTCCGGCCAGGTGCGGGTGCTCGGGGCGGAACCGCTGGAGAACGACGCGGTGCTGCGCCGGATCGTCCTGGTCCGGGAGGACCAGACGTATCCCGACCTGAAGGTGCGGCACGCGATCGCGGCGGCCTCGCTCATGTACCCCAACTGGGACGCCGATCTGGCCGCCTCGCTGGTCGACGCGTACGAACTGCCGCCCTCCCGGCCGATCAAGAAGCTGTCGCGCGGCATGCGGACCGCGCTGGGCATCACCATCGGACTGGCCGCCCGCGCCGAGGTCACCCTGTTCGACGAGCCCTACGCGGGTCTGGACGCGGTCGCCCGCACCCTCTTCTACGACCAGCTGCTGGCCGACTACACCGCCCACCCGCGGTGCATCCTGCTCTCGACGCACCTGGTCGACGAGGCCGCGGAACTCCTCGACCGCATCGTGGTCGTCGACCACGGCCGGCTGGTCCTGGACGCGGCCACCGACGACCTGCGCGGCACCGCCACGACCGTCACCGGCCCGGCCCGGGACGTCGAGCGGTTCATCGCCGGCCGCACCACGCTGAGCACCCGCACGCTGGGCACGAACACCCGGGCGGTGATGGTCGGCCGGCTCGACTCCCGCGACCGCGAACTCGCCGGGCACCTGCGGTTGCGCCTGGAGGGGCTCACCCTCCAGCAGCTCGCGGTCCACGCGGCCGAGCGCCACGACCCGTCCGCCCTCACCGCCGCGGAGGCCTCCTGATGCGCGCCACCCCGATCGGGAACGTCGTCCGCTACCTGCTCGTCGACCGCGTGACCTTCCTCCTCCTGCCCTGGGCGTGGGCGGCCTTCGGCTTCGTCCTCGACGTGGTGATCCTGCAGCTCACCCCTGCCGGCCACACCGACCGCCGCTGGGTCGGCGGGCTCGCCGCGGCGTTCCTCGTCGTGTTCGTCCTCGGCGTGCAGTCCGTCGCCAACGCGCTGCCGTTCGCCCTCAGCATCGGGGTCAGCCGGCGCACCTACTTCCTCGGCGTCACCTCGCTGGCCCTGGCGCTGGCCGTGTGCTTCGGGCTCGTCGTCACCGTAGGCCAGGGCGTCGAGAGCGCCACCGGCGGCTGGGGCATGCACATGGCCTACTTCCGCGTCCCCTACCTCCTGGACGGCCCCTGGTACCGGTCGTGGCTCACCGCGGCGACCCTGTTCGTGCTCCTCTTCGTCTACGGCATGTGGTACGGGCTGATCCACCGCCGCTCCGGGCTGCCCGGCACCATGGTCTTCGGCGCGGCGCAGCTCGGCGTGCTGGCCCTCGCCGCGGTGATCGTGACGGGGCTGCACGGCTGGAACCGCGTCGGTCACTTCTGCACCGCCCTCACCGCCGTCGGCCTCACCGGCATCCTCGCCGCCGCCGTCGCGGTCATGCTCGCCGGTGGCTTCGCCACGCTGCGCCGGCTGACCGTCTGAGGGCGTCCCATGGCCTCCGGCCCCGATCAGGGGCCGGGGTGAAGTCCGCCCGGGTGCCGGAGGAGGGGTCGGCACCCGGGCGGGATCCTTCACGAAGGGACCCTCACGAAGGGGTCCTTGACGAAGGGGGCCTTCACGAAGGGGCGGGATCCTTCACTTCACGAGGCGGGATACCGGGGCACGATCTCGGAGATCGCGGGCGCCGGGCCGCCCGTCGTCCACAGCAGCCGGACCGCCGTGGCCGCCCAGCCGTGCGCGGTCAGGTCGGTGACCGGACCGCCCAGGCCGCCGATGGTGCGCCACGCGCCGCCGACCTGGATCTGGACGGTCGCCTGCGCGGCCCCGGTGCCCGGCTGCACGATCGCCACGGAGTCCAGCGGCCCGCCCGACGGCAGCGTGACGGTGAGCGCGTCGCCGGACGCGGGCGCGGCGGCCGCGCGGTAGGCGGTGTCGAGGTCGCCGTCGACCGCCGCGGCCAGCGACGAGCCGGACGCCGGCGCGGGACCGCCCGAGGCGGCCGGCGGGACGGCGGCGGGCCCGACCGCGAAGTCCCTGACGACCACCCAGTTCGTCTGCGTCGCGGTGGCGCGCAGCCGCACGTAGCGGGCCGTGGCCCCGGCCGGCGCCGTGGCCTTGACCTCCGGGGTGTCGGTGAAGTCACCGAGCGCGTGCCAGGTCGTCCCGTCGGCGGAGTACTCCAGCGTGGCGTGGTGGAGGTAGTCGTCGAGCCGGTCGGGCTTGGACATCAGGACGTCCACGGTGCTGATCGGCCGGACCGCGCCGAGGTCCACCCCCACGTAGTCGCCGACCGACGGGGCGCTGTCGGACCAGAAGAACGTGTCGGGTGAGGAGTCGACGTAGTTCGCGGGGACGTCGGTCTGGTAGGTGCCCAGCGAGGTCACCGCGGTGGGACGCACGGCGGTCACGCCGAGCGTGGCGGCGTACCGGTTCATCGCCGCGGTGACGAACGCGTCGGCGACCCCGTCGCCCACCACGACGTTCACGGGCGAGCCGGACAGACCCGTGTAGGTGTGCGTCGAGGCCGACTTGACCAGCGCGGGCAGTTGCTGGCGGTCCGCCCACGCGGCGGCGGCGTGACCGGCGTTCTGCTGGCCGAGCATGTCCAGGGCGGTGACCATGGCGCGCCCCCAGTCCTGGGTCGCGTCGAGCCACGGCCCGGCGTCGGCCAGGAACCCGTCCTGCTGGGGCAGCCGGGCGCGCAGCTCGCCGGGCGCGGCGGCCACCGCGGCGAGCCGCGGGCGCAGGTCGCGCACCGCCCGCTGCGGGTCGGTGGTCCACCGCGTCCAGAAGTCCTTGAGCGCGGCGGCGAGTTCGGGCGCCTGCGTGGTGTCGAGCCGGGAGGAGCGGTTGAGGTCGGCGAAGGCGCGCAGTGCGGCGGTGGCGCGCGCGTCGCCGCCGGCCTGCTCGCTCAGCGCGGCCGTCCACGACTGACCGGCGTCGTACGCGGCGGAGTTCCAGAGGTAGTCCGCGACGGTGGACAGCGCGATCTTCGACGCGTACGGCTCGATCATCGGATTGGCCGTCAGCCCGGCGATCTGCCCGGTCAGGTCCGCGTCACGGCCGACGTAGGGGCCCAGCAGCAGGCGCTGGGTGACGTAGTCGTTGACCGGGTAGTTGTCCCAGACCAGGATCTTGTGGCCGTAGACCTGCTGCGCGCGCTGCGCCTGGGCGGTGGTGATGGTCGGCACCACCACGCCCTCGCCGGTCCACTCCACCAGCACGCCGGCGTCCAACTGCCCGGCGATGGCGGTCTTGTAGGGGCTGGCCCCGGTGTCGTAGTACTCGGTGGGCACCATCTGCAGCGGCCGGGCCCCGGGGTGCGTGGCGATGAAGCGCTGCTGCACCTCGTTGAGCAGGTACGCCTGCGCGGCGCCCGCGGCGCCGCCGCCGGTGCCCCACTTCGCCTTGTCGGCGTCGCAGTTCCAGGTGGTGTAGCTGATGTCGTCCAGCGGCACCGCGAAGGAGCGCACCCCGATGTCCCACAGCGACTGGAACTTCGCGATCAGCGCCTGGGCGTCGGCCTGCGAGCTGTAGCAGACGGACAGTCCGGGGGAGAGGGCGTAGGTGAAGTCGACGTGGTCGGCGGTGGCGCGGTCCACCAGCTGTTCGAGCACGGCGAGCTTGTCCGCGGGGTAGGGGTCCCGCCACTGCGCGCGCAGATACGGGTCGTCCTTGGGCGAGTACACGTAGGTGTTCAGCTTGTGGCGGGCGTAGAAGTCGAACTGGTCGAGACGTGCCTGGTCCGACCAGGGCGTGCCGTAGAAGCCCTCGACCACCCCGCGCAGCGGGGCCGCCGGCCAGTCCCGCACGGCGAGCCCGGTGACGGTGCGGCGGGGCGCGGTGCCGGTCGGCTCCAGCACCTGCCGGAGCGTCTGCGCGGCGTAGAAGGTGCCCGCGGCGTCGGCGCCGGCGAGGACGATGCGCTGCCCGCCGGCGCCCAGTTCGTAGCCCTCGGCGGGCAGGCCGGCGGTCCCCGGCAGGCCGAGGTCGGCGAGCCGCGCGTCCTGGTCGGCGCCGCCGACGTACACGGTCAGCTCGCCGGAGCCGGCGGGGGCGTCGGCGCGGACGACGCTGTGGGCTCCGGCCGCGCGCAGCGCGCTCTCCGTGACCTGGAGTGCCGAGGCGTCGGCGGACGCCCCGGCCACCAGGGTCACCTGCGGGGTGACGGTCACCCGGTCGGAACGCACCGTGAGGGACTGGGGGGTCGGGAGGATCTGCGGGGCGGCGGGCGCGTCCGAGTTGCCGGGGCTGGCGCTGGCCAGCGCGGCCGAACCGCCGAGCAGTGCGGCGCCGAGCGCGAGGGTGAGGCCGGCGGCGAGGGTCCGGTGCCTGGTCCGGGTGGGGCCGGAGTCGTACGTCTGATGCATGGGCTGTCCTCCTGGCAAGGCTGCGGAGCGAGCGAGCGGAGTGGAGCCTGACGTGCGAGAGCAGGTGGACTAGACCACCACTGGGGTCGGCTGTCAACCCTGCGCGTGCGTGATTGACGCTATGTGCTGCTCATTTCTGACGCGAACGGGCTTCGTCTCTTCAGGTCGGCGCAGCACGGTTCTTGACCGGGCATCACCTGCCGCCCTAGCGTCCCCCCCTGACATCAGACATGTGATGTCCACTTTCGCCTCAGGCCCGAGGAGACCGCATGCGCATCCGCCGGCTCGGCACAGCAACGCTGCTCACCCTCGCCCTCGCCCTGGTCCCGGTCCCGGCCCGCGCCGCCCCCGCGGCAGGCCCTCCCGCCGCCGCCCCCGCCGCCGGCACGCCGGCGCTCACCCGGACCGATCTCGCCACGCGCGACACGAACGGCTACCCCCAGTACCGCATCCCGGCGCTGGCGGTCACCGGCCGCGGCACGCTCCTGGCGGCGTACGACGGCCGGCCGAGCATGGCCGACCTGCCCAGCCCCATCACCGACCTGGTCCGGCGCAGCACCGACGGCGGCCGCACCTGGACCGCGCAGCAGGTCGTGCGCACCGGCCCGGCGCCGCAGGGCTTCGGCGACCCGAGCCTGCTCGTCGACCGCCGCACCGGCCGGGTCTTCCTGTTCTACGCCGCCTCCGTCAACCAGGGCTTCGCCGGCTCGCACACCGGCAACGACCCGGACGACCCGAACGTGCTCCAGGCCGACTACAGCTACTCCGACGACGACGGCGTCACCTGGCACGCGCGGCGGATCACCGCGCAGATCAAGGACCCGGCGTGGAAGGGCATGTTCGCCGCGTCCGGCCAGGGCATCCAGCTCACCACGGGACCGTACGCGGGCCGCCTGATCCAGCAGTACGCCGTCGGTGCGAGCGGCGGCAACTACGCCGTGAGCGCCTACAGCGACGACGACGGCGACACCTGGCACATGGGAACCCCCGTCGGCCCGGGCATGGACGAGAACAAGACCGTGCAACTGGCCGACGGTTCGGTGATGCTCAACGTCCGCGCCGCGCCGCACCGCCTGGTGGCCCTGTCGCACGACGGCGGCGTCACCTACTCCGCGCCGCAGCCGGACCCCGCCCAGATCGACCCGGGCGACAACGGCTCGATCATCCGCTACGCGCCCGACGCCCCGGCGAGCGATCCCCGGGCGCACTGGCTGCTGCTGTCGAACACCGCCGACCCCTCCGTCCGGCGCAACCTGACCGTCCGGATGTCCTGCGACGACGGCAAGTCCTGGCCGGTCTCCCGGGTCGTCGAACCGCAGAGTTCCGCCTACTCGACGCTCGCCACCCTGCCCGGCGGGCGGGTCGGCCTGTTCTACGAGCGCGCCGGCTACCAGCAGATGACGTACGCCTCGTTCGGCCTGGACTGGCTCGGCGGGGTGTGCGCCCCGCTGGCGGTCGGCACCCAGCCGCTGGCCGCGGGCACCGCCGGCTCCGTGCAGGTGACGGTCACCAACCAGGCATCGACGCCGCTGGCCGCGGGCACCCTCACCCTGGACGTTCCCGCCGGCTGGACCGCCGGCACCGTCCGCGTGCCCCCGCTGCCCCGCGGCGCCCACACGCAGGTGGACGTGCCGGTCACGCCCGCCCGAACCGCGGGCGGCCAGGTGGATCTGACGGCCCAGTACACCGTCGAGGCACGCCACTCCAGCAGCCGGGCGACGCTTTCCGTGACGCCCGCCCAGGACGCGCCCGCCGCACCCGGCCTGAGCGTGCAGAGCACCCTCGACCACCTCACCGCGGCAGGCCGGCCCGGAGTGCTCGACGACGTGGCCACCTACTGGACGCGGGTGCGCAACACCGGCAACACCCCGCTCACGGACGTCACCGTGACCGGCACCCTGGACGGCCTGCCGGCCTGCCACTACAGCAGCCTCGCCGCCGGGCAGTCCTACGTGTGCCGCTCCAGCACCCGCACCGTCACCGTCGACGACGTGGCCGCCGGCTCCTTCACCCCGCGGCTGGCGGTCGGCGCCACCGCGCCCGACGGCAGCGCCACCACGGCGAGCGGCACCGGCGAGCGGCTGGACACCGCGACCGCGACCGCGCCCGGCGGTCCGCAGACCGTGCCGAGCCTGCGCCGGTGGAGCGCCGGACAGGGCGACTGGACGGCTGACGCCGGCACCCGGATCGCGATCGACCCGCAGGACGCGCAGACCCTCGCGCAGACCGCCGCGACCTTCGCGGCCGACCTGAGGACCGAGACCGGACGGACCTTCCCGGTCGCCGTGGGGACGGCACGCGCCGGGGACATCGCGCTCTCCACGGCCGTCGACGACCCGCAACTGGGCACCGAGGGCTACCGCCTCGACATCGGCTCCACCGTGCGCATCGCCGCGCCCACCACCGCAGGCGTCTTCTACGGCACGCAGACCGTCGAGCAGCTCCTCAAGGCCGACCCGCAGCGTGCGTCCCTGCCGCGCGGCACCGCGCAGGACTGGCCCGCCACCGGCGAGCGGTCGCAGATGCTCGACGTGGGGCGGAAGTTCTTCCCGCTGTCGTACCTGGAGCAGCAGATCCGCCAGATGGCCTGGCAGAAGCTCAACACCTTCCACCTCCACTTCTCCGACTGGGAGGGCTTCCGCATCCAGGTGCCGCAGTTCCCCGGTCTCGCCTCGGCGCAGTCCTACTCGCCGGCCGACCTGCGCGAACTCCAGGACTACGCCGCGCGTTACCACGTCACCGTCGTCCCGGAGATCGACGTTCCCGGGCACGCCAATGCCATCACCGCCTACGACCCGTCGCTGCGCTTCGCCTGCCCGTCCATGGACCAGGCGACCTGGCCCGGCGGCGAGAAGGGGGGCTGGACGCTCGACGTCACCAAGCCGCACACCCGGCAGTTCGTCCACGACCTGCTCGCCGCCGTCGTGCCGATGTTCGACAGCAAGGTGATCCACGTCGGCGGCGACGAGGTCGGCCTCGACCCGGCCAAGAACGCCTGCCCCGAACTGGTCGACTACGCCAAGGCGCACGGATTCCCGTACACCGAGGACGTGTTCGTCGACGAGCTGAACGCCGTCGACGACCAGCTGCGGGCCCTCGGCAGGACCACCGAGGCGTGGGAGTGGTGGAACCAGTACGGGCAGCGGTCCAGCATCGCCCCGAACCGGGACATCGTGCTGGAGGACTACGTCGACTCCGACGCCACCGCGCTCGCCGCGCAGGGCTACACGGTCGTCTCCGCGCCCGAACCCGTGCTGTACGTGAGCCCGGGCTTCGGCCGCAAGCTCGGCCAGTACGGCTACGTGGACCTCCAGAACGCCTACGAGCACTACGCGTTCGCCGCCGCGCCGAACCTGGCGGGCTACGAGGTCGCCCGCTGGTCGGACGGCGCGGAGGACCAGTCGCCGGCCTGGTTCGACTTCTTCGCCGAGCGGCCGCTGCAGGTGCTGGCCGAACGCACCTGGGGCGGGCCCCTGTCACCCACCGTCTGGCAGTTCCTCGCCCGCGCCGACGCCGTGGGCGGACCGCCCGGCTCGGCCGGCGGCGCGCTGACCGCGGTGCCGAAGGCCGGCATCGGCATCGCCTCGGTCGACAGCCAGGAGACCACCGCCGAGTACGCGGCCGCGGCGAACGTCCTCGACGACGACCCGTACACCATCTGGCACACCGCCTACAGCGGCGGCATCGCGCCGCCGCCGCACCAGGTCACCCTCGACCTGCACGGCGCCTACCGGCTGGCCGGGCTGGACTACCTGCCCCGGCAGGACGGCGGTGTCAACGGCCGCGTGGCGGACTACCGGATCGCGGTCAGCGGCGACGGCACGGCGTGGACCACCGTGGCCGCCGGCACGTTCGCCGACGACCAGACCGCCAAGCGCGTGGCGTTCCCGACGGTGACGGCACGCTACGTGCGCTTCTCCGCCACCTCCGCGACGAACGGGCAGCCGTTCACCAGCGCCGCCGAACTCACCCTGCTTCAGGCGCCGGCGCCCGGAGTGCCCGGTGCGTGACCCCGCGGCGGGCCGGGGCTGAAGGGGCGCGGACCGCCGGGCCGGCCGGACACCGGCCGGCCCGGCGGACGTTCAGTACAGCGCGGCCAGCAGGTCCCTGGCGTTCCCCTTGAGCACCGGCGCGTTCGCGGCACCGTTGGACTGCGTCCCGACCAGCTCCACCGGGACGCCGCCGGTGCCGGTCACGGTGAGGTTGGACAGCGTGCAGCCGGACAGCAGCCACCGGGTGCCCAGCAGGTCCGTCCCGTGAACGTCGGAGTACCAGAGCGTGTTGCCGGTGAACGTCGGCGGCAGCACGCCGTCGACGACCACGCCGCTGCCCGGGTCCTGCGGCGTCCCGCCGATCGCGAACGCCGCGTTGGCGCTCCACAGTTGCCTGGCGCCGCCGCCGGAGTGGTTGAAGGTGTTGCCCACCAGCGAACCGTGCGACCAGTTGTCGGCGGTCAGGCTGCCGTACGGGCTGGTCGCCGCGAAGGAGTAGTAGGCGCCGTAGCAGCCGACGACGCTGTTGTCGTTGACCGTCCAGTTGCCGGAGGAGTTCCAGATCGCCAGCCGGCAGTAGGAGAGGCTGTTGCCGGTGAACATCGAGTACTCGCTGCGGTCCGCCATGGAGACGCCGAAGTAGCAGCAGTGGAAGGCGTTGCCCTGGAGCTTCACCCGGTAGGCGAAGTAGTCGTCGGACGACGAGCCGTCGACGGTGACGCC
>Ga0131853_10024284_pt1 | contig 10940 bp, 2 predicted proteins | sample TergutLab28metaG_FD_92764 | JGI IMG/M metagenome (GOLD analysis project Ga0131853, IMG submission 92764) | Labiotermes labralis P1 segment gut microbial communities from Petit-Saut dam, French Guiana - Lab288 P1 (version 2) (version 2) | ecosystem: Host-associated > Arthropoda: Insects >...
ACGGACTGGGTCTTTAAATAAAGCGGTCTGCGCTTAGTCTTCAAAGGGTTAACATATTTATCTGAGAACAAACAGCGACTTGTGCCACTTACAGCATAAACTGATTGGTTTTTATAACCGAGACGAAAAGTGTTTACAGCGCGGTACGGACTGGGTCTTTATAGAAAACAGTCTGCGCTTCGTCTGTAAAGGGTTAATATAATAATTACATTGTTGTGTTAAACTGAAAAAATATATATATAATTCTATTTTATCATTATTCTTACTGATGTTATCACCTGGATAATATTTGCCGAACAATACAGACCACACAGCTCCTCGCTGTGCAGTCCCTTAGGAGTCCCCTGTTACCTAGTCCCTCTTAGGCCTAAATTATATTGTCATATCCCGCAAATGTACTTTGGAATTCCAAAGAAACTTATCTTAGTTCAGTACAAAACTTGTAGGCCTGCGCCTGCGCAACATCAAGTTGTTTATCTCATGAGGATGATTATACGTGGGAGGGAGACAGTATTTCATTTGTCTGAGGACACATTGTACAGTTTCTGCTGCCTGTCTTGGACGCGAACTTCCCTACAAAGTTGCCGATATTCGACAACGTAATGACGGGGGCGGAACCAAGACCGGGACATTAAACGAATCTGATCAGCAAACTTGTAGTTTCCTAATTGATTGCAATTTCATCTTCCCTTCTCAGACGTCGATGTTTGCCTCAATACTGCCTCCCATTACTCAATCTTTAGATTCGAAACTGCTCTCTTTGTCTGCACTCCGCCTCTCTAACTCCATACACCAGAGAATCATTCGAGAAGCGAATCTTTTCTTCCTTAATCAACAAACTTAACGCGACTTACGAAAACAGGAACGTTCATTACCACCTCAACGACAGCCTGATACTAATCTACATAACCAACCAAACGAATCCTATCGTTACTACGGAATCTCCCATTCAATTTTAAAGCCGAATACTTTGGGCCATTATCCCTTTTTCCCCATTAGTTTAAGTCATTTCCCTCGTGGTCGTCAATGCAAGGTTTTCGACCTCAGTACAGGTGGCACTGTCCCCTGTGCCACGACAATGACAAATTTCGTGTTTGTATTTATAACACCGCATTTCGTTTATGATTCTGACGGCTTTTGGTTTCGATCAATATAAACACCAAACGACAATCTCACGCCCTCCATTGTGGTAGTCAGAGTCACTTCCAAGAAGCTGTCATTTAAGTATAATGTTGATATAGCACGAAATGTAATACAAAAGTTTCCCCCCCCCCCTCTCTCTCTCAACACAAATATAGATCACTTTTAGTGCTTAGGAAGAACACCGAAAGATGGCAGCAATATGTGACATGAGGGTACATTACCTTCAGCCTCTACTATAGTCCCGACCTCTGCAGAAATACATCACACATCGTGCATGTTCACTGAAAACGTAATGCTGAGATGTTCTAGAAGATCCATTACTTCGCTCAAGAAAAAGAAATTTGTAGTAATGCACACAATTCGTAGAACTGATGCACCGTTCCTTTGGAAGTTTGGCATGGGTGCAAGTAACACAACACCATAACTATAGCAACTTATTTAATAAATCAACATTTTGTTCACAAATCTCTCAGGATACACCAAACTCTTGTTCACTCCTGAATAAACGTACGTACTTCTTACTCTCTCCGTACTTCAAAATCGTGAACATATATAGTAGCCAAAGATATGTAGTCTATTAGCGGATGCACGGCGCTGACCAGCTCAACTGTTGCTAGTGGATGGTTCAAAACGATACGACCAGAGTGAGGGTTAAGGAAACGTTCTCAGAAACAGGTAGCAGTTTGGAGGGGAGGAAACGGGAAAACAGGTTAAACGAGAAAACAAACTCTCAAACCCAGCCCATGTATCCGGGTTCGAGGCTCACCACGGCACACTGAGGTGCCCGCAGTACCAGATATTTGGGTTACCAGTACATCTTCTGTCAAAATGTTGTGTCCACAAAAAATCCTTTTCCTTATATGTTGGTATAAACAGTAAAAAATGTAGGTCTATTGAGGATCTGTCAAGTTTGTGTCTTCTCCGACAGAACATTGTCTCGGTGGGTTACGAAGAATTGCTTTTGCATGAGCGACATAAGATTAATTCAGTATAAAGATCTAGGTACGTGCCGGGATAAGTCAGGCGGTGTAGAGACTCGCTACGGTCTTGACGGTCGGAGGATCGAATCCCGAGAGGGGCAAGATTTTCCGCACTCGTCCAGACCAACACTGGGGTCCAACCAGTCCCCCCTGTACAATGGGTACTGGGTCTTTCCGGGGGTAAAGTGGCAGAGGCGTGGCGTTGACCCCCCTCCCCATCTAGCGCCGAGATTTAAAAAAGATTAGAGTTATACCTCTACTCCCGCTCTGGGCACTCGTGGCCTGTTTTACCTTTACTTTATAAGGATCTAGGTAAAAATTATATTTCGATAGTACAGTAGAAAATTATCTTTGTTGAATTTCGAAGGGTTTTTATAGAAGCTGCTTAGATTACTGATGTGACATTTCACGCAGCCAAAGATTTACATCTAACTTTCACCATATTTCTTGAAGTGTAATATACCACACAGACCTAAACGCCGAGAAAGCCAGCTCAATAGCCAGCGTTTGTTATTCGTAGCTGTGAGAAGTTCTGTTTTCTGTTCAAAAGCAAACATCTTGTGTATCAAGCTAGGTTTCGGTTATCGAATATCGGTCACCGTTTCCAGAGACGAGCCAATGGAGATTTCACACAACGACCCAATTTATATAAATCAATAGGGATTTGTAAAAGGGACTTCCAAAAATTAAGGCACGAATTTGAATTTTTTTAAATTAACTAAACCCGATTTTTTTTTTTTTTGGATAGGGATGAGGATAAAATTTGGAATTTATATTCTTTCAGATGGGAGAGTGTTGTGAAAAATGCGAGAAAAAAACATGCGAATTTTTCTTTTTAAATCCGTTTTGTTTGACAAAGATTTTCGTAAAGACATCTGCCAGTTTTAAACCCTAGAATAGCTCAACTTACGTATTTGAATTGGATTGTTTCCATCCCGCTTTGAACAAGTAACAAATTTGTTAAATTGAACCGTCTTTACACAACATACAAATAACATTTTTTTTAACTCATGGTTCCGTGCATCACAATTCAATGTTAATAAAAATCCAACTAGATACAACAGTATGCAGATTTTTATTCACTGCAAAGTCGCTCTACGTATTTCGGGTGTCACAGCACCCATCATCAGGGGTACTAAAAACTGTAAACGCAATCTCAAGTACAAGTCATACGGATTATGCTGACTGCTTGCTAGCTGGATCAGGGTGGAACTTCCATCCCGATCCAGCTAGCAAGCAGTCAGCATAACCCGTATGACCTGTACCGGAGTTTGCGGTTACAGTTTTTAGTACTCCTGATTATGGGTGCTGTGACACCCGAAACATGTAGAGTGACTTTGCAGTGAATAAAAATCTGCATACTGTTGCATCTAGTTGGATTTTTATTAACATACAAATAACAGTTGCAAATCTAAAACTGGTTAATTAAGCGACATGCTTCGGCCTTGTTCGGCCATCATCACGCTTACAAAAGATGGTGTTAATTAAGGTACATTCGTTCGCTATACCGATGGGATCCCATGGTTTACATTGGTCTTTGTATTTTTTAAAATTATTTACTATTGATTGTAAGCCTGATGATGGCCGAACAAGGCCGAAACATGTCGCTTAATTAACCAGTTGTAGATTTGCAACTGTTATTTGTATGTTGTGTAAAGACGGTTCAATTTAATAAATTTGTCAACCTATATAGCTGAGAACCTATTAGGTGTCGCTGAGGTATTCGAATATGTTCTGAATTATATGCTTTAAATCTAAGAAACCGATACCACAATTAAATTAATTACGAGGGAGGGTCAAATGAAAACCTTAAAAGTGCTATAAAAATTCGAAACACAGCTCGATTGTCTGTAAGTTGACAACAGTGATACTGATGGTTTGAACAGTGGCCGACAGGTGGCAGTACGATGCAGGAATGCAACACGACGGCGCAGCAGTAGTATAAAGATGGCGGCTCCGCTTGCAACATGCTGTTATGTAGTTGATAAACATTAATATTTTGTTCTTTTCTTTCTTCTTTCTCCAGGATTGTTATATGTACTGTATGTAGGTCATAAGCTTAATTTTATCATGCTTAGTCCTCGCCTCTCTGTAACTCATACTCTTTGTTTACACTTCCATTTCTCAGTAAGCAGACCAGGCATGGGAGGAATAGAGTTTCTGTCTATTTCTTTTTGTTTATAAGTGGTCGCGCTAAATATTTATCGCGCGAGCAGAGTGTGGAGTAACGCATGTAAAAATAGCTGCCTCGTTCTGCAGAAGCAGTCTGCTGTGTATCTCGAACAGTGACTGAACAACAGAGAATGAAGCCGAAAGGTCAGTGAGTGTTAACAGTAATGAAGAGCCCGCTGTCAAGATTTGTCACCAATACAGTTCAGTTGTAACTGCAACTATTCCCTACTCACGCACAATAAAACTCCAGTACCCTCTACTTGGGGATTATTGAGAGTTTGTGCGACCTGCTCGACTCCCCGTCTTAACCTGAGTTCCGAACTCCGTCCCTCCTGGAACAATATCCAAGATACGTTCCACACCGGGTCCGCGCAAGATACAACAAAACTACTTGGTGTCAGATGTGGGGTTAAGACGAGAGGAGCATGCACCTACGACGAGAGTAAGGGAGTGTAGCACCATTTGAGTGGCAATCAGGGTCCGGTGTTGAGCCGACACCGCCGGCCCAGCGTCCGAGGGAGAGCGGAAACCGCCGTTCAGGTTTCGAGGCTGAACCGACCACGGGTTGAGGTTACGCCAGCAGGAGAAGTAGCTCTGTTACATCGAAGAGGAAAGCGTTCTGTCATCCGCATTTTAAGTAGTGAAGGGGTGAAACCCATCGAAATTCATCGACGAATGAAAGTTCAGTATGATGATGCATGTCTGTCACTACAGCAAGTGTACGAGAGGACTATGAAGTTCATGAACGGCGTTAGTTCTGTGACAGACTCTCTTCGATCTGGTTAGGCACACCGAGTAGTGACACCAGAGACCAGTGACTGAGTGGCACTCAGAAGTGGCCGAAAAACAAGGAACCAACAGTTCAGCGCAAGGAGAGCTAAAAGGTAAATCAGTCCCATTACAGGCCTGGGTAGTTCCCGAGGGTTCCAGGAGTTTGAGGCTCCCAGATTTCAAGATACTCAGCACAAGAAAGTGGTACGTTTGTCAGCAACTACGCAAGGGACGCCTTTACCCCAAGAAATATTCCTGGTACTCATTTATGTTATAGGTTGAGTCGACCCCAGGACCATAGTGCGGACGGGAGGATTATGTCAATGAAAAATTCCAATGACACAATCGGGAATCGAACCCGCGACTTTCCAGCTTGTAGCGCAATACCTCAACCTACTGCGCAAGGACAGTCACACCTGTTTTAAGTGTTACGTTCTTTCCTCAAACCGTCCAAGCAAATTCAGTCCGTAAGTTTCAAATTTGTCATGATGTTTCTTTCCAAATCTTCTGAATTGTATCATTCACTCACGAAACACCGTTCGACGCAGTTAAACAGAGATGCTGAGCGCGTCGTAAGAGTCGACTGTAATAAGTAAACTACTCTCCACATGACATCCCCTGCGCATGCTCAAAACTGTTAATAAAGAAGACGGTGCGCGATGTCAAGCACATTGACATGGACTGCGCATGCTCAGAACTGTCAATATGGATAAAAATGTGGAATGTCAAACACACAGACGTGGGATGCGCACGTTAATAACGATGAAATTGTGGAAGGTCAAACACACTAACATGTGCTGCGTAGACTCAAACCTTTCAATAAATATTGGTAAAGGTAAAGGTAAAGTGTTCCCGTTACAGGTCCGGTGTGTCCCAGAGGGTGGGTAGAGGTATAGCTCTGCTCTTCCATGACCGCGGCACTAGAAGAAGGTGAGTGGTCAGCAGCACGCCCCAGCCGCCTTACCCCCGGGAAAGACCCGGTAACCATTTTACAGGAGGCTGGGTGGGCCCCAGGGCCGGTCTGGACGGACGGAAAATCTCGTCCCCTACCGGGATTCGATCCCGGACCGTCCAGCCCGTAGCTCAGTCGCTATACCGACTGAGCTACCGGGCCCACTTCAATAATTATTAAAGCATTATATATCCAGCAATCACAAATCACTCGAAACATCCACAGTTTTCAGATGCAAGTATTTTAAAAGTGTTCATTAGGAGGGGATTTTTTCACCCCACATTATGCATTTTGAGTGCAGTTTCGTACACAATAACTTAACTTTCACGAAATAAATCAACGTTAAATACAGGCATCTTTACCACGAGAAGGGCAAGTTAATAAACCAACATTCATTTTTCATGGATTTATGAATAGTAGGTTAAGTTTATATGTTAAGACCTGACTGTTCAACTTGATGCGATATTCTGTTGTGTGTTCTTTGTTTGTTTAAGTTTAAAATATATTCACCTACTATGATAATGGAGGCAACATTTTTCTCTGAAAATTCCTTACTTATCTACAACAGTACAACTCTTTATTTCCTGGAACAATAATTCAATTACAGTAATGAGACCACGCGGTATATTTTTATACTAAAGGTCTAGAATTCTAACTTTCAGAAGGACAAAAATCCTAGAGACATGTGGCTAGAGATAAAACACCAGAACGTCTGGAAAAATACTACAAAAAAGGAAAAGAAGATGATGGAAAACAGACAGACAGAAAGAACAGACCAGTGGCTCTAAAAGACTGTGGTTTCGTGGGAAGAAAGACGAGCAAGACAAAGATACAATGTGTGAAGCATGAAAGGAAAGAGAGGATAAGAAGCAGTGCATTCCGGCGTAAAAGAGTAAACACGGATAGCAGGATGAGGAAAACCTTCGAAATGAAAAGGACCAAAGCAAAATAACAGGCAATAAAAGACCACAAAGACAAAATAGCTACTACCAGCATCAGCGGAATGCCGGCCACTCAAGCAGAAGACAGAACAGTACGTGTGTCTCATGCAGACGTCACTTTCACAAGGAATCAACTGAAGGGACTGTAAACCCATGTACACAAGTTCACTATTTAAACCTTACTTTGCAATATTCCGAGGTTCCTTTCATGAAAGTTGGTTTCGTCTCAGTTTCATTTTGCTTGTGGAAACACTCGAGCATTTGCTGAGATATTACAAGTGTTAAATAACAACTTACAAGCAGCAAGACGGCAAATTTACAGTCAGCATTTACTGCTGTATACCCCTAACGTTACAAGAATATTTGTGATTCTGTGTTATCATATGTAGAGATGTAGAGAGCTGTTTTTGTTTAGGAACTAGATATTACCAATTTCTAAAGAATAAACCCGTAAGAAGTACAGAAGCAGATGTTGTAGTAAAAGATGTTGCTGTCCCCATGCTAATTCACGCACTATGCCATGTAGGCTTATGGACGATTAGAAGTACTGCTTAATTCTTTATCGAAGTAGGTAGCTTCCCAAATTTAAACACTAGTCACTTTACACCCAGGGAAGTAATTTCTCAATTGTCCTACCTATTGGATAGAAGAGTATGCAATTCTGGATACTTTGTAGAAGAGAATATTTTTTTTTCCTGCCGGGAAATGAATTACCCTTCCTCGGTCTTCCAACGAGTATATTAGTCACTTTACCAACTGAGATATTCTGATCTCAGAATTTTATGGGTTCATGTTATTAAATGAAATGTATAAGTCTAAAATATAAAGAACTTGAGAAGGTGGTTTAGATTAATATGGCTCAGAATAAATAGGGGAGGCGCGCTGTTTCAACAGGGCAGTACACAGTTTGGGTGTTACATAGGGCATCAGCTTCGTGCACATCAAGTTTTCACGAAGGACTCTACGCCACCGCGTACCGCCCCTTCCAGTGTACTGAATCAATAACTCCAAAATTTATGTAGTCAGAGCAAAACCTTGTAAGTATAAACTAATATTCCACTCCCAATCTCTCAAGAATCATTTAAAATTTCATTTAACAGTTTCAGAATGAAAGTTTGTTAAAAATACGTAAAAAGAAATTTCCTATTGATTGTTTAACCTCAATTTGACGTTGAGGATTACAATTAAATATGAATTTTTGTTATTGACCCGTTTTTCGGTAAAAAAAAATAAAGGTGTGCTGCAGCCTGTATGACCTGAATTTCTCATTTTTTTTTTGTTAGAATCTGTTCGCGAAAATTTACCGTTCAATTAAAGATTTCTGTGTTGCGGAATGTGCTTCCGTGTATTCTGGTAGAAGCATTCCGAAGTTTCAACAAAAGCGCAGCCTCGATTTTAACAGTAGAAGATTAATTATAATATTTAATTAAGCTCTCAATTACTAATAAATATAATATAGACAACAGACGCATGAATATGAATATGAAGCATTGGTAAAATGACACTGACAGGTAAAACCGGGGTACTCGCATATAAACACGTCCTACTGCTACTTTACCGACGTCGCGTCCTACAATGAAAGAGCTGTTATTGAACCCAGACCTCCGATGTGTGCGTAGATAAAGACTTCCATTATCAGAATCGACAAAATCTTCACGTATCGCGCTGGAGTCAATAAAATTTTACTCCGAAAAGCTGGCACACTTCTACCAGCTATATATTCCCCACAGAAAATAGAATTTCTAACAATTTCCGCAGTGATAACCTTTGAACTCACAAATGACCTGCCTTTTCCGTATTACATAACCGATCTGTGTATGAATTCAGACAGAGTGCGGGCCATGACAATCTAAATTCGGTGACTGTACTGATATATGCATACACGGGGCTCGCACGGCATCTGTCACTGTGGAGATAATTTGGTGTGGGGCTGCCATTTTGAAACAATGGTCAGTCGGAGCTCAGTGAATCGAATATTGGCAGCACTGAACCGTAGCCGGTTATTTGAAACGCCAAGCAAAACGAAAACGAGTCGGTTAGGTTTGTTGGACGGAATTGGGTTTGAGGAAGGGAGTGGAATTGAATGCAATGAATTACGTAGGATACATAGTGTTCTAATGCACTACAAACAACTGGCAGTAAAATAGCTTTATTACAATTGCGTCGAAACGGGGCTCACAATTTTTTTTTTCTGACGCGGGTTTAAACTCCTCCCCTGTATATGTGGCCTGTCCCAAAACTTGTAACTTTAGACGTATCAAAGTTAAAAATAGTTTATTTTTAAATGTACCACAAAGTACGTAAGACATTCAACATTTGTCTGGAGGTTTCTTAGAGATGTGACTTTGAGAAACTATAAATAAATCACCTCAATACAATTTATTAGTAATTTCAATCAGCTCAACATATTTCGGGCGATAATTTCGGTCATCTAATAAATAAAAAAATTGTTATTGTTGCATCTAGTTGGTTTTTTAATGCTATTGTATCAGTGCGTCACGGTCACACATACATCAAATCATCTTAATGTCGGACATAACACAGACCATAGAATTTTAACCTTTAGACGCCTAACGTCAACTATAGTTGACGTACCGCACCACTAACATCCAAAGTTGCATTTTATACATTTATTCAACAAATATAAGTACCGAATATTTTAAACATGGTGTATACTCTCTGTTTTTCTCTCTTCAAGATGCAGTTTGTTTCATAATTCTAACGTATTCGGTTCCTGTATTATTCACATTTTATATACAGGGTGTGCTAAAATTAAAAAGAAATAATTCCGGCGCCAAAAGGTTAATTTCATATTTCTGTGACTATACAAGCTAGAAGCCCGCTAAAAAATGACGCCAATAATGTTTTTATAATATATAAATTCGGGATTCCAGGAAAAAAAGTACAACTGTTTTAAACCAAATGCACTTATCAGTTGATTTTTATGAAGTTCTATTTCTGATTTCGTCCCTTATTAGCTATAAAAGCAGAATTTAAAAGAATCTTTTTTTTATACAAAGGAGTCAAGCAGAGATTTTGGAATTAAAAATAGCAATGCTAACAACAGAATACAATCCAGCGTATTTCAATTAATTTATCGAAAACCCTTTATTTTCTATTCGTGTATGTTTCATTGCATAAAACTTTTGAGGTACAAATCATATAAAACCGCCGATCAAAATAAACATGAAAATAAACCACTTAACTGTACTTGTTAGGACAGAGAATTAGAATATTTTGTGAAAATAAATAACAATGCTCCATTAATTTATTCATTCAATTGGCATGTGCAGAATGTGAAAATTCCTTGCCGTTCTCAGGAGTTTCTTCCACTCCTCTCAGTTATTTACCTTTTCCTGCCACCCTTTTCTACCAAATATTCTTCCATCTTCTCTCACCTCACATTGCTATCTATTTCTTGGTCTGCCTCTAAATCTTGTTGTTCCCAGATTCATATATAATACCATTTTGGGAATTATATTTTCTTCCACTCTCTGTACATGCCCAAACCAACATAATCTATTTAACCTTATTGTCTCTATTATAGTAGGAATTTTAAACTTGCATAAATTTCTTTATTGGTTAATATCCTCCGGTTTTCTTTTTCATTGTCATATACTGAATCTAAAATTCTTCTATACACTTTCCTCTTCAAAAATGTTCAATGCTCCATTCACAACTTTAATTCGTATCCCATATTTTGGAGTTCTATTTACACTGGCTGTAAGAGGCAGGAATTTCTTAAATAAATTAGCTGATATTATTTTCTGTGAAACTCTACTTCTTAATCTACCAGTAATTACATCACGCAAGTCACGTACTCGTATATTTAATACGGGCTTATTTTAATATACAGAGTGTCCCAGGAGGAATGTGTCAGACTTCGGGAGGGTGTTCCTTATGTTAAAGTATACCGATATAACCCAAAACACCTATATCAAAAGTTGAACGGTTACGGAGATAATGGCCAGAGAAAAGTGG
>Ga0131853_10024285_pt1 | contig 10940 bp, 6 predicted proteins | sample TergutLab28metaG_FD_92764 | JGI IMG/M metagenome (GOLD analysis project Ga0131853, IMG submission 92764) | Labiotermes labralis P1 segment gut microbial communities from Petit-Saut dam, French Guiana - Lab288 P1 (version 2) (version 2) | ecosystem: Host-associated > Arthropoda: Insects >...
ATGGTTAAATCTCTCTTATAAAAACCAGTCAGTTAATGCTGTATAGGGAAATAATCGCTGTTTGTTCTCAGATCCACACAAAATACACAAATACACTGTGTGGGCAGAACGTAGAATTGCTGAGTGTTTGTACTTCGTCAGTTACTACAGATCGAAGAATTCAGCAGTCAGTCAGCAGGGGGGGGGAAAGAAAAAAAACAATGAAAGATTAACGCGCAAAATGTACGTAAACCTGAGCTACCTATACACGCCATGAAGCCACATGGAAGAGTGGAGTTATACCTCCACTCATTCTTATCTTCGACACTAGATGGAGGCGAGTGGTCAGCTTCGCGTTCCGGTTGCTTTGTCCCGGAGGTAAGTGCTCAGTGGGACCCAGAGTCGGTGTGGACGGTGTTGAGAGGGGAAAAATGTCCTGTCCGCACCGACAGTCGCACAACAGTCGCTCGGCTGTGCAGCCCCCAGTCTGGTTACTACAGCGACAGATTACAGTTCGAACCAACAGTAACGGTAACTGCAGTATCTAGTACGCAAAATTCGCCCTGGAAAAGATCACTAGGGCCCGTCCAGAAGAGCAGTACAGGTATCGCTCGACGCTTTCTTTTACCTCGGCGCTAGATGGGTTGGGTGGTCACCGCCACGCCCCGGTCGCTTTACCCCTGGAAAGACCCGGTACTCACTGTGCAGGAGCCTGGATGGGCCCCAAGGCTAGTTTAAACGGGCGCGGAAAATCTCGCCCCCACTGGGATTCGATCCCCGACAAACAAGACCGATGTTTATATACATCCTCTACATGTATAAAACAACTAATAACTGGCAACTGCGGCGGCTTAATGTTACATATTTTAATATTAATATTATAATACTGTAATTTACGGTTATGAATTTTATGTATTTTGGCATTTTAAGAGTTCAGGCCTTGCTACAAGCAGGAGCGGGAACCTAGACTGGCATGTTGGCCTATATATCTTTGTTACAATGACTCCTTGACGATGGCACCTGTGCCGAAACATGCCGTAGTTAATACATGCCATAAACGCTGTATCACAGAGTGCAAAGATCATGCCAATATCATTCGCTTAGCATTTGAAAGCACTGCATCGATTTAAAAAAAACACAATGCAAACTTATACGCTATATACGTGATACCGACGACATACACATACGAACCGCGTCGCGTCGCGTCACGTCAAAATATGACAGATAAAAAAAAAAAATATGAAGTTGATTATCGCAATGTTGGTATCTTTGTTACAACCAGGCGGAATGCTGAAATGCAGGATCAGGATAGGAACAAATGCCAGCATCGTGTACAGCAGGCGGGCAACATCATTAGTTGACCCACCATTAGCTACTCCATCCAGCTAGCTATTTAACTACCTTCGGAGAGTTGTGATAGGAAGCAAGTAGCATCGCCGTTTGCTCCGGCGAAAGCTGTTCGGGCAGCTAGCGTGCGCCGATTTTAATGAACATGACGTCATCAAACCAACATTCACGTTACGTTTCGAAGCTAATTCTGCCACATTTATTGTCCAGTTACTACGTACCAGCTGTTACGTCAGGGTTCCTTTTGTCTGCCCAAGACCACGTCCTTAAGTTCCCTGCAGAGTGCTCACATTGCTTGAATGCTCTGCATCACTCACAGATTAAAAGCCATGAAAGACCAGAATCAGATACCGTAATTTCGGAAAACTCTACATCTACCTTCAGAGAAATTTAAAAAACGGTGTTTTTACAGTCTCACTAGAAAAGTGTGTACCCAGCCTACAGTCGTTCGCCAGACAGCAAGGGCTTCAACGAACAGCACAAAGAACAGCGCGAGATTTGCAGTTTGTACAGACTCAGTCTTGCCGGACGTGAAGCTGTGTCGCCGAGTTAGCGGCACAGCGTCACGTCCGGCAAGGCCGCGGTCCTCGACAATAATTCAGTCTCTTTGTCACACACTGGAGGTCCAGAGTGAGACGCCGTCCGGCACTAAAGGCTGGTGTTCCATGTGAATTTCAAAGCGGCTTGTCCTAGAAAGGCGACTAGAAGTGTTCTAAGTGGCGAGTGACTGTGGTGTGATGAACACCCACGCTAATTCTGTTGGTGCTGCAGACACGTCCCAGACTGCAGTCTAATTAAACATACTGACAATCTGCAGCGGATCTTACAGAAATAGGGGGCCTGCCGACTGGATTCATCTGGCTCAGGACTAATGTTGACAAGGTCCAGGAATCTTAGGGTTCTACTAAAGATGAGGGACTTCTAGAGAAAACTGATAACCCGTTAGCAATCAGTTCGGCAAATTCTAACACACACTTAGTCAATTTTGCTCAGAAAACACAGAGTACTTGACACCTGTCATAACCAATCGCAATTCAAGCGTACCAACACCAGTGCGGCTCCGCCAAGTGTTACCACACAGCGACCGTTACTTCTGTTATTACGACTTGAACCAAAGAATGCACGTTATTTGCTAGGCACATTACAACACACCAGCTGCTACATTTTTCGGTCGGCACTGGTCCGTCATCAGTGGCACACAGTTGTACGGAACAGATGCTTAAAGCTGTCTGCCGATATCTCCTCACAATGTGCGGCCAGAAGCATGCAGCAGCTGGTATGACTGTAACGAAACTGTGTGCATTCGTTGGTTCGAATTTTAATGTACGGAATGGAGACTGTGCAACTGTCACTTCTGTACGTTTCACATTTACAGCAATCAATTTACGTCAATACTAGGAAGCAATTAAATATCACCTTTGACAGTTTATCGCTACTCTGCCTGGAACGTCTACCGCGTATGCGATGCAATGAGTCTCGTGTCATTAAAAAGCATGGTGCCGGTTAGCAACAGCAAGATCAACTGCGCCACGCGTCGCGCAGGCGTGCTGCCCCTATTACAGTCGCGTCAAAGAAGTTGCCTACGAGTCACGGCGCTCATCCGAAACTCATTTCCGGCAAAGTGCAGCTGCCAGTCTAGTCCAGGCTTACAGCCCAGAACATACTAAGTTCTCGACGCAACGAGTCCTCGTCACCTCTGTCACGTCACATACAACAAAATTTCATGGGTAATCAACTGGAAATTGTTACCACGTGAAAAATCGAGTCACAAACACTGAACGTTACCTTAATTCGTATATACGTGTAGTACATAAACACTTAGTCCGTACCGCGCAGTAAACACACACCGTCCCGACTATAAAAAAAACCAGTCAGTTAATGCTGTATAGGGAAATAATCGCTGTTTGTTCTCAGATCCAAACAAAACACATAAACACACTGTGTGGGCAGAGCGTAGAATTGCTGAACGTTAAACCTGGCGGTACATATGGTAACCACTGAGCTTTAAAGGGTTAAATCTCTCTTATAAAAAACCAGCCAGTTAATGTTGTAATCGCTCTTTGTTCTCAGATCCACACAAAACAAATAAATATAATGTGTGGACAGAACACAGAATTGTGAATGTTACACCTGATGGTACATATAGTAACCACTGGGCTTTACAGGTTTAACCGACTCAGGATTGGGCCCACTCACGGGTTTTTATAAACAATGTGCCGAAATTCGAGAAAAACTTGTACCGTGGGCTTCTCAGAGCCTGCAACACTTCATTTCCTTCAGGTGCACTTTGGACCGAGCAGTTCAGCCGTCATATGATACGGTGGAGCCGCTGAGATTGCGCGAGATAAGCAGGAAAGGCCTTGCCACGCGACCTTAATGACGCCAGCACTTGTTACCTCTACAACGCAAGTTGTAACTGTTGCTCTTTCAACATAGTTATGTAATAACCGTATTCACGGTCACGTAATACCGCCTTCTCCGCAAATTAATAACACTCAGCAACTACGTACTATCAGCACTCGGAACAAGGGAAGATGTTATCATGGTGCACTGTACTGCAGAACACACAGCACTTCCTTGCTACTACTAGTGCCACACAAAACAGCGCTGCTAAGGCGCAGAACGGTTAGTTACAAAACCATTTAATGGTACACGAAATAATTAACTTGGTGACAATGTACATAAGATGGATTTAATGATGCATCAGTTAACAAAGATACTTGGTGACAAAAATGTATAAAAATCATTTAATAAGATATCAATAACAAAGACACCTGACGAAAAATAATGCATCAAGATTTAGCTAATGATGCTGTATCTAATAACAAATATATTTCGTGACAAAGTACGAAACAATTTCATATGATATCACATAATGAAAAAACTTGTAACAAACAACGTATTAAAATACATTTACCGATGTTGTACCAACCAGCGAAGATACCTGATGAATAATCGTGCATGCAAGACTTATTTCACGACGTTTAAACAAAGGATACATGAACCCTTTTTCAAAAATAGTGAATCATCATCTTCTTCTTCTTCCTCCATTGATTAGGTCGTTTGACCTGTTCTGGCATCGACGCATTGCCATCGTTTCCTGGGGTGTCCATGATCTCTTCTTCCTCGAGGTTTGTAGTTGAGGGCGTGTTTCGGGAGTCTGGTGTTGTCCATTCTTTCAAGGTGGTTGATCCAGTTTTGTTTGTATTTGAGTCTCAATTCTCGTATTCCAGAGATCTCTAGTTCTTTTCTCATGACTTCGCTTCTTATTTTATCCAGCCTTGTGTATCCCGTAACACTTCTTAGAAAGCGCATCTCTGCAGCTTCTAGGCGAGTCATGTCTCTCTTCGTGGTTACCCATGTTTCGCTGCCATATAGTAGTGATGGTCTAGCTACAACTTTATGAAATTCATTTGGGTATCTGTACGGGTTTTCTTTAAGTGTTTTCTGATAGTATCGCATATTCCTTGAAATCTGTTTAGTTTTTTTTTTTTTGTCAAAATCTGGTGTACCGTCTAAACTCAGTTCGCATCCCAAATAATTAAATTGTTTCACTTGTTCTAATATTGATCCGTCTATTTCTATTTTAGAACGCACTGTGTTTTCCTTTATAAGCCATAATTTTTGTTTTGCCCGTAGATATTTTGAGGTTGTAGTCTTTGCTCATTTGATTTAATATATAGACAGATTTCTGGAGTTTGTCTTCAGAGTCTTGTATTATTACCTGGTCGTCTGCGAAGAGTAATGTGTTAAGGTAGAGGTTTCCTTTAAGCATTATACCAGCGTCAGCTTTGTGTTTCCAGTTTCTTAGGAGGTCGTCAATGTAAATGTTAAAAAGAGTCGGTGAAAGATTACACCCTTGTCGTACTCCTTGAATAATATATATATTTTGTCAAGAATTTTCCTTCCTGTGTCAATTTGTACAGGCTTTTAATTACTTCAATTAAATGATAGGGTATACCTCTTTTATTAAGAATTTGCCACAGTTGGTTTCGATTTACTCTATCAAAAGCTTTTTCTAGATCCAGGAAGGCTATGTGAGTTTCTAGGTTGAATTCCCTTCTTTTTTCTATTGTTTGTTTAATGGTAAATACATTATCAATACATGGTCTACCTATTCTGAATCCGTTTTGTTCCTCAAGTAATATTGCTTCTGATATAGTTTTGAAATTTTGTGTAATTATCTTGGCGTATATCTTGTAGCCACTATTTAAAAGACTGATACCTCTGTAATTCGAACAGTCATCACGTTCCCCTGCCTTTTTTGAATATGGATTTTACTCTTGCTTGTCCCCACTCTTCTGGAATCGATCATAAATAGTAAATCTGCCGAATATTATAAATAAGGCACATCTGTATCCAGGGACACGAATCGAGCACACAACACAGACTGTCGATACACAGAACTTGAACAAGTAACGCATTGTTCCTGGAGGTACAGGCATGGCATTACGCACTGTCGCCGGAGAAACACAGATGGTACATACGTAATGTTACAGTTTAACATAATATCCTCTCAATAATCGTTTACTAATTCTCCGAATAACACAGCACTTATAAATGACTGTATATTCACATTCACTGCTACATGTTTCGGCCGGTAATTGCGGCCGTCATCGGGTAGTGCCAGAATTATACAAAAGGGAAGAACTGAGGTACAGGCCTCTGCTCTACATTAAAATATGGGTTTATAATTTTCTTACTGTACCAAGTAATGGGATAATAAAATGTATACCGATGAAATTGTTAAAATGACAAACTGCAGTGTTGGTAACATATGAAATGTGGACAGGGGCAGTATTGTATAGATAACGGTCTGCCGAGCGTAGTCTTGCACGTGCTGTACACGTGTCAGTATCTCGTATTACTTTTATATCTAAATTCAACTTCACTGCGTGTGTTGAAAACCATAATTTAACGGTTTAACCTACTATTTTATGAACTCCTGATATATGTCGTGATTACAGCCGTGCTGCCGGACATTCCTACCGCTCGATATGTCCTGCCTTTATTCTCTTTGAGCTCCCTGTGTTGTCAACATGAGGATAAAAACTTCCTGAACCTTTGCCGTATGTACGAAACTGGCTTTTATCTCTGAATTTCTATGAATTGTTTCGTTTAAAACGGGTTGCCGTTAAATAGTAGATCAGGCGTTTAAATTTTTTTTAATTATACAGAAGATCCGGCTCGTACCGCGCAGTAAACACTCTCCGTCTCTGTTATAAAACCAGTCAGTTAATGCTGTATAGGGAAAGAATCGCTGTTGGTTCTGAGATCCACCCAAAATACATAAATACATTGTGTGGGCAGAACGCAGAATTGCTGAATGTTAAACTGGCGGTACATATTGTAACCACTGGGCTTTAAAGGTTAAATGTCACTTATAAAAACGTCAGTTAATCCCGTAATGGGATATAATCGCTGTTCGCTCTGAGATCCACAACAAACACATAAATTAATATCCTGTCGACAAGCATTCAGGACCTACGAACAACATAAAAACCTCAACCAGAACCGGAATCCAAAGCAAACGCATTATGAATCTACGCAAAACACATTACAAAAAGGGATGTCAGACTGTCCGTTAAAAACTAACGCAGAACAACAGCAATTCGTTAAGCAAACGAAAAAGTTGTGTCTGTTCACGCCACGATGTGGTATAGCTCCACTCATTCTAAACTGCTGTAATAAATGGGGATTAGTAGTCACCTTCAAGCCCCGGTCGTCTTACCGCCTGGATAAAAGTTTCCGGTACCGACGGAACAGGAGGATAGTTGGGCACCACAATCGGTCTGGACGCTTTGCAGTAAAGCCAAATGTACTGCCCTTGCGGGATTCAAACCGCAACCCCTCGATTGGCCAGCCCGTAGTCTAGTCACTAAAGCGACTGAGCCTTTCCAGAAATGGGCGCAATTCAAAAGTATGTTTGTGATCAAAACTGTTGCTATCAACGCCTCACTGGCCACAAAGCAGAGGAGCGGTCGGCAGCAGTTAGGACGGCACCACTGCTGTTGTCCTGACCGCACAAAGAAGACTGTCGTCGCTCCTGCCCTACCCACGGCGCCAAATAATTTCAAACTCACAAATCGTAAAGACTCCAACGATACAGCTCTATTAACAAGATACAGGTGGTCCGGAGTAAAGCGACAACAAAATTAACGTGAAATACGAATTGAAAGGTAATTTCCGTCCGGTAATATCATTTTTTTTTTTAATATGCAAGCCCTTCTTTCCGAATCTGCGCACCCAACGGCATGCAGGAACACTTTCGGTGCGGCTACGTGTGCCTACAGTGACGTGATGACTTTCACGAAGGTCACGTGACGAAAACAGCCGAGATTCGTTTGACGTGTTTGTTTACAAACCATAAAGCTGTGCTGCGGCTCCACATACTACAATCGGAAGGAGGCTTCACAACCTCAGCATTGCTGCTGGCTGCTTCATCCTGTCTTTTAAACACTAAACCGTTTGAAGCCCAGTGTTACCACATGTACCGCCAGTTTTACATTCAGTAAACCTACGTTCTGCCCACACTGTTTGTGGGTTTAGTGTGGATCTGAGAAAAAACAGCGATTCTTTCCATATACAGCATTAACTCGCTGGTTTTTATAATAGATATTTAACCCGTTAAAGTCCATTGGTCACTATATGTACCGCCGGTTTAATATTCAGCAATTCTACGTTCTGCCCACACAGTGTATTTGTGTGTTTTGTGTGGATCTGAGAACAAACAGCGATTATTTCCCTGTAAAGCATTATCGGATTGGTTTTTGTAAGAAAGATTTAATCCTTTAAAGACCAGTGATTACTATTTGTACCGCCAGTTTAACATTCAGCAATTCTACGTTCTGCCAACACAGTGTATTTAGGTGCGTATATGCGAACAAACAGCGACTATCTCCCCAAACCGCATTACCTCACCGGTTTTCAGGCGCGTTCGCAAAATTGCGAAAGGCGACTATTTGTTTTCGTCATGTCTGTCTGCCCATATGTCATATGGTACAACGGATTTTCATGAAAATTGATATTTGAGTATTTTTCGAAAACTTGTCGAGAAGATTCGAGTTTCATTAAAATCTGACAAGAAAAACAAGCAATTTACATGACGACCAATATGCATTTTTGATCATAACTCTCTCTCAGTTCTTAGAACGAGAAACGTTTCAGACAAAAGTTGCAGGGAAAAAACATTTTATGTTCAATAACATTTTTCCGAAAATCGTGCCGTTTAAGTGGCAATATGGAAAAATACTGTAGAGCGGGGCAGGCCATTGATGACAATATGGCGCATGCACATTGCATGCTGAATACCTAAGGCCACAAACACACTCTCAGAATGTGTAACACTCATTGCTTTTCCACCGCAACAACGATTGCACGAATGCATCTTAATGTTACGTTATACGTACGAGGGGTACTAGCAAGTCCTTAGCCCGACCAGGAAGGATACAAGCTACAGCAACCAAACTCGGGATTTATTCAACATATTTCCCACGAAGCTCAATACACTTCTTAGCGCGTTGCTCTAACTTTTGCAACCCACTAAAAAAAAAATTCAGAAGGTCATCCGTCCAACCAGGTCTCCGCGGCAGCAATGACCTCCGCGTCGGACGAAAAATGGCAAACTTTCGGTTTTTTTTTTCATTCCAGGGAACAGGTGGTAGTCCGACGGCGCCAGATCCGGAGAATAGTGTGGGTGATCAAGACAATGGGACCCAAGTTAGGCCAGTTTCTTCTGGGTTGCAAGTGCCCAGTGAGCCGGGATATTCTCGTGCTATAACAATACCCCATTTGGTGAACTTCCCGTGGCATTTTTCCTTCAAAATGTCCTTCAATTGCACCAGCAGAGATAAGTAATACTCCGTGTTGATAGTTTGGCCCTTTGGAAGATAATCAGTGAGGAGGATGCCGTCTTGATCCCCCAAAAAATCGAGGCGAGAACTTTTCCAGCGGATTTCTGAACTCGGAATTTTTTGGGGCGGAGTGAGACGCCATGCCGCCACCCCAATGATTACTGCTTTGTCTCCGGGTCATAGTGATATTGCCAGGATTCGTCCATGGTCACCAATCGCGACAGGAAATCATTTGGATCGCGCCGAAAAAATTCCGAAAGTTGCTCAAACGACTGGCACCGTTCACGATTTTGATCCGCGTTCAGGTATTTCGGGAGCCACTTCGCCGAGAGCTTCCGCATGTCCAAATCTTCATGAATGATGGACCCAATCCGCTCACGTGAGATGCCCAGTTGCTCAACTATTGATGTAGCCGAAATCCGGCGGTCTCCCAAGATTGGCTCGTGAATTTGATCAATAATCTCCGGGGTGGTCACTGTTTCGTGTCGTCCAGGACGAGGGGCATCACAGGTGGAAAAATCACCACGTTTAAACTGGGCCACCCAGTTTTTGACAGTGGCATACGATGGTGCATGTTCCCCTAATGTTTCTGTCAGAATGGCGTGAATTTCCTTCGGCGCCTTGCCTTGCAGGGGAAAAAAAATTAATGACAGCCCGCGTCTCCATGTTGTTGAAATCGCGCGCGTCGCCTGACATGCTTCCTTTCAGCCTCTGTAACATGAACAGGCTTGCAATTCGGCCCATGAAGAGACCTTTCTTTCCAACGACACTATCGATTCCGTCCTACGACATCGGGAAGAAGGTCGGGCTAAGGACTTATCAGCACCCCCTCGTACATTGCCTGTCTTGTCATCATCGAGACGAAATGTATTTACTGCGCGATACGAACTTTAGCTTCATTACATTTCCAGTTCCAACAAGAGTGCTAATGATGCACTCCGTGCCGCTGTGCGCAGACTGTGCCTTCCGAACGCCACGCGGTGTCACGGCACGCGCCACAACCTAACGTTTACAACTTGTTTGAAAAGTATGGCATTCCCTGGTCCAATTCTCACGAAACTCACAAATACTCGACAGCACTATAAGCAGGTCTGTTGTACATAATTTCTTCCAAATCGGTCAGGAAACACATAGAATATGCCTAAAAATCCAAACTCAAATATGGCGTTCACAGAGCCAACTCTCGGGAAAATCACGCTTGCCCAATTACTTCTGTTAAAAATTCCCATACCGAATTTTATGAATGTCCGACGAAAGGGTTAGACGCCGAAATCAGGTTACAAACGGACGGGCATACGGGGTCCTTATGGCGGCGTGTTTACTCCGTAAAGAATGCCTCACATGCACGCAGTCTTCCTCTGTGCGACAAAGCAGAGGCAGTCAAAATTCCGAAAACGCCTCAAGAACGGTGAACAGAACTAACAATCGACTAACTCAATGGAGCAGTCCTTGAGAAGCTAATCTTTCCTCAGCTAGCCGGAAATTCCCCACATTTCATGGAGGGAGGAAGTTCACCACTGCGTTCACAACATCTCGTCACTTTCTCCTATCCTCAACGAGATCAATCCAGTCCACGCCCCCCCTAGATCCATTTTAATATTGTCCCCCCACCCATGTCAAGGCCTCCCACCGCTCAAAAAACCTGCATGTATTTCTCCTCTCCCCTGCAGATACCATTCCCCCCCCCCCCAACCCCCCCCTCCAATCTTCTTTCCCACCCCAAAAATACTTGGTAATTGGGCAAATTATTAACACAACAGG
>Ga0131853_10024287_pt1 | contig 10940 bp, 7 predicted proteins | sample TergutLab28metaG_FD_92764 | JGI IMG/M metagenome (GOLD analysis project Ga0131853, IMG submission 92764) | Labiotermes labralis P1 segment gut microbial communities from Petit-Saut dam, French Guiana - Lab288 P1 (version 2) (version 2) | ecosystem: Host-associated > Arthropoda: Insects >...
GGGGGGGGGGGGGGGGGGAAGGGGGGAGGGGGGGGGGGGGCGGGGGGGCGGGGGGGGGGGGGGGGCGGGGGCGGGCGAGGAGGTAGTCGGTACAAATGACTCGGGCCCAACCATTTGTATATGTTTTTGTCTTTCTCGGTAGTATCATTTTTATCGATTGTACAAATTAACTCTTTCAGACAAAGCCCAAGCCACTCTGCAACTAAGAGTCAGTCTTTCCGATTACTGATCTGGTGTAAAGACTTCTAGCCAGCAATTTTCTCTTCTTCTCCTTTTTTTTTTTACCGGGGCCCAAACCCGCTCTCGTAGGACCTGACTGCCATAATGAGAAAGAAACGGAGAACGAGAAAGGATAGGCGGAAGGGAACAAATGATGACAGAAAGACAAAGAAAGGAAACAAAACGAGTAGGCGGTAAATAAAGCAATACATCTGCTGCAACAAAAGCCACGTTTGTCAACGTCTACCACGTGTCACTAGAAGCAGACTTGACATGTCCAATCGACACTGGTACAAGTTTAATTACGTCTGGACACGTGCAGATGGCACTACTGTCTTCATCACATCTGCAACCCTCAGACTCCGCATTCCTTCCCTATACTCACAAAGCAACTTTGCCACTGCTCCTCGCTCAAGCGCCGCAGATGGCTTCCACTACGCAAGTTTCCTTTATGCAAAGTATAGCTATAAGACACACCAAAGTGTTTTCCAATTTCCTCTGCATTGTGGCCCTTTAAATTTGTTTGCCTCTTCTTTCACTTCTGAAATGCTCTCTGCAGACATTCTGAATGTAATCAATAACTACACATTGATGTAACAAACGCATTACCTAACTCAAAGCAGTTAAATATTTTTGATAAGCTGACACACGCTCAGCTGGTTCATAAATTCTAGTTTCCATGGCAGGCTAGCCGAAGTTTCATTATAGTCTTCAAATGATCCTCCTCTACTTGAATCCCATCCAAACCCTCACGCTCCACTTCTGTAAGACTCCACTCGGTTCTCCCCTCAGGCAGTAGTATCAAGAAACCTATTTGATAACTTCCACATAATTTACTCTCCAGTAGCAGAATCCAGGGGTTCAACACTGCTAATACCAAAACCCGCCACCATCAACAACCTGCAGCCAGTTCCACCCATCTCTTTCCCCAAGACCCAACTGCAGCAAATCTATCTATCTATCTATCTATCTATCTATCTATCTATCTATCTATCTATCTATCTATCTATCTATCTATCTATCTATCTATCCATCCATCCATCCATCCATCCGTCCGACCGCCCGCCCGCCCATCCATCCATCCATCCATCTATTTATCTGTCCGTCCGTCCGCCCTCCCGTCCATCCATCCATCCATCTATCTGTCCGTCCGTCCGTCCGCCCGCCCGCCCGCCCATCCATCCATCCATCCATCCATCTATCTATCTGTCCGTCCGTCCGTCCGCCCGCCTGTCCATCCATCCATCCATCTATCTATCTACCTATCTAATCTATCTATCTATCTATCTATCTATCTATATATATATATCACGCGGCTTCTTCCAAAGATGTTCGGCCAACAAAATTACTTTTACATCCGTGGTATTCCTCATTACATCTGCTGCATGATCAGCCCAACATAATGCGCCTAACAATATCAGGTGAACAGCATACATCTCACAGTGCGTCTTTATGTAATATCCGTACTAGCTACAGAAGTAGCCTCGCGTAACATTCTTTATTTCACTATCCTAACATCAGGTTGGCGTTTACTGCGTAACGCATTATAATCCACGTACGTACCTGAGACTTAAAGGCCACGGAGTCACGTCAGCGTACGCTCCGCTGTAAACGTCTGGTCGATATTAACATCGTCAGTGACGTCACATCGACAGTGCCGTGGATATGGATGCACATCTGTATCAATGGTGCTTCAGATGTACCTGTTGTTCATTAGCGCCTACTACTGCTATTGGAAGTCAAAGCATGTGCCAGCCTCAAAATCCTCTAACCTATCTAACGAATATTAAATTTCTTACTGATTTGTAACCACCAATGTCACGTGTTTTGTCTGACTGCGACAGTCCTTATAAAGATGAGTCTTTATAACCACAACCGCCACATGTCTTGCCTCACTGCAAGTCTTTATAAAGGTTACAGTCCGTTAGATGTTCGATACGTCAGCCACCGTGCACGGAACCCGAAGGTCCATCACAGTGTTCACGACAACCGGCCACCGGTATCTGTCCTCAATTCCATCAAACCAGTCCATAATCTACCTATTCCAAGATCCATTTTAATATTATCCTCCCCTTCACTCCGACCTCACCAAAAACGTCTACTCCCTTTAAGTTTCCGCATTAATTACACAAGTCTAACCTCCACCATACAATCTATATACTCCAACCATCTGAGGCCTGATTTCATTATCCTACTAATAGCCAACAGCAGTGCAATTTGTGACGATCTTCTTTACGTAATTGTCACCATCCTCCTCTTACGTCCTCCCTCTTATGTCCAAGTATTCTCCTCAGCACCCTATTCTCTAACACCCCCAGTCTATGTCCATTCCACACTGTGCGAGACCATGTTTTACGCGCATACATAACAACAGATATCACACACTGTGACAGCAAAAGAAGTCGCGTTACTGGAAACGTCTGCCTTCAGACCGGGATCGCAGCTGTACACATACTGAATAAGAAGTCATGGACATCCGCAAAGGTGCGATTCTCCAGTGTGGGCGTTCGGCAGAAGGCCAACAACTCCTCAGCATATCACTAAATATTACACAGGCCCCCGGGTGCAACTGGATACAGCTGTCTCCATATATTACCTGCAGCTCAATTGAGTTCTGACGATCCAATTTCACAAGCAGTGAATTTACAGAATCAGAACACAAGACGTCTCGTTGTACCTTGGATTTTTAGCGTACGTGGCAATGAGAAATGAGCAATAAAATGAGTGTGGCGCAGCTCAATTTTCCTAAGGATCATACTTTACAGATTTAGCACACGTAATGTTACAATGACCCGCGCGGGCCCCGTGTTATTGATACTGTACTAATACATAATTAAAGCTGCATACTCTTTAAACAGGAAGGATCGTATAAAAAATAGAATGTGTCACACGTTTCCGGAGATCGAATACCGGCGAGGGTGATAACTTCCGAATCCGTCCAGACCGGCCCTAGGGCCCATCCAGCCTCCTACACAATGGATACCGGGGTTCTTTCCCGGGGGTAAAGCGACCGAGGCGTGGCGCTGACCAACCACCCCATCTAGCGCTGAGGTTAAATAAGAGTAGAGTTATATCTCTACTTCCCCTACGATCATTTAAGGCCTGTTCTAGGGTGAAAACTGCGCAGTTCCGCAGTGACACCATGCTGGCACAAAGGAAAAAACGGAAGCAGGAATGTCTGGAGTAAGGACTTCTACCACGTTTTGCGCACACTGGAAAAGCAGTATCGATACGACAGGTTGCGTGAATCACGCAGCGAACGGATACACCAATCTCTTCTTTACACCCGTTTGTTTTACGCCTTTTTGCTTTAACGCCCCTTGCCAATTTACACAATTTCTTAATCTGCGCTCTCTCATTTTCGGTTTAACGCCCTGTGGCTGGCTGCGATATGCTGCTCTAATCTCTTCTTTGTGATGGGAATATCATTTTTGATTTAAGTCTTTTCGATTTACATCTACTTTTTCGGGAATGCGAGTAGCGCGTAAAAGAAAAGCCGGGAGTACTCCCAAAGCAAGCCCGCGTGTCTCCTGGGTGAACCTCCAGCACTTGTTGAAACAAACGGATTAAGAGTGCACTGACGCCAACAGCCACATGTAATGTACAGTCCCCAACGGAACACGGTGAAGAGTAAGGAAAAGGGGAAAATGAATGTAGATGCCGGTATGGGCAATAAATTTCGGATGCATGACATGATACTGAGAACCTTTCAGGTAAAGGTTACAGATGTAGCCCTACACTCTAGAGGTAGTCAACGTCCACTTTAATATTATACTACTAGCCCCCTACTATGTCCCTCAAATGGTTCTTCCCTTTAAATCTTACCGACACAAACCTTCTACACAGCCATCATCCCCATGCGTGCTACACATCCCACTCAACTAATTACCCCAGATTCGTCAAAATGTACCTGGCGCTTAGTAGAAACCAAGAAGTTCCTCATTACGCAGATCTCTCCACTCTCCTGTTCAGGTACAAATCTTCTCCTTAGAAACCTCTTCTCTAGCGCCCTCAAGATACTTCCCTCAGCTGATTCTCATAGTAATAATCTGACAGAAACCAGTTATCAATTCAGTGAAGAAACCCCGTAACAAGTGATCGAAACACGACAATACGGATGAACGTGACCTCCCAACTAAGCACTCATTTCGTACAACAGAGGCGAACAACATACAATCAGAACTCTTGAAACCTTTAATTGTAAAACGGCATGGTAGCTGGATACATAAAGTGAAGGTTACTCACAATCAGGCCTGTTCCCTGCTCGCACAGTCTCAAATATGTCTTCACTAACAGAAAAAAAAACATTTCGTGCATTGTTCTTAACATTTCCATTGTTGGCGGTCCGTTTGTGTTTTGTTTTAAGCGTTAAATCGCAGCTCAAACGTCACTCGGCTGCCACTTAGTTTATTTCCCGCCGGCTTTCACACCTGCAACTTGTTGCCACTGTGCTTTGTGGAACTAAATAATTCGGACGCACAAACAAATCGCCTGTCTGTTGGCTTGCTACAATCAGTAATCCCGCCTTCGAAGACCGGTAATCCTGAAAACATGGAATTCGCGTGGCTTTACTGAAGTGCTAAGACAGTAAGTAGCGGGATAGGAAACGTATTCTGGTACATTCCGTCACTTTTGTTTCGGAAAGTCGAAACCCGCACGACCCGTCGAAAACACGCATCGCAAAATATAGTGATTCTCACATTTCTCTACAGTTCCGTTGACGATATTTTTCCGCTCCCATAAATATTTAGCGAGTCACCAGCGAAATTCGCGGCGGACTTCACGTACATTGTACCATTACATCGATTTAAAGATACTTTTTAATCTAATAGATAATTACATCTTTATGTATATTAATAAATTTGTTTATATTAATAAATTAAACGCCTATATATTGGCGATTGTATTAATATGTGTTGAAGAGAAAACACCTTTTTCTTCACCTATTAATTAGCAATACCCGCTATATTGTTAACTGCGTATTAAATAAAATTTTATTGTTCGTTTATCAATCAATCAATCAATCAATCAATTAATCAATGGTACGTCGTAGAGCAGGATGCATTTGAAATAGAATTTCACATTACTATATAATCACCCGCACACGTAAAACACACCAAACCAATTTTACACCCAATAAAGTAATAAGACAAACAACACATAAACCCGCGTTAGTAACAATAAATTACACACGACAACAACACATCAAAACCACAGCGAATATAATTCATTGGGGTCTTGTGATCCAACAGTCCCAAACTTATCTTTTTCTTAGCTATAGATAAGTGTTTCCGTCCGATTTTTAACAAAAACTGAATGCAACTGCACATCTCAGTCAGGGTTTCAAAATCAAATTTCATTTAAATCCGTTCACCGGTTCCCCATCGTCTCCATGTGGACACACACGGACAGACACGGCGAACCGAAATCATACGAGCACTCTAGCAACGTATCCTTGCGAACGCACAAAAAAAAAAACCATTAACCCCCATCAGTACAGCCCAAGCCGAAAATTTAGAAGGAAATGTAATTCTGAATGTACAGATTTCCGGTCCAAACATAGTGCAGGCAACTTAGAAAAAAAAATGATGCAATTAATAACAATCGCCACGGATGCTACTGTATTCAAGTGCAGGCCATGCCTCTCCTAAAGTCAATACTAGAAGACGTTCAGTTCACTTCCCATTCTACAATGTTTCCTTAATTAGTTTATCCGCCAGTATGCATCGCGCTTCACTGGTCCAGCTCCATTCATATTCATTCTCTCCGACATCTGACGTGCTTTGTATAAACAAAAGATCTCATGATAAATCGTCCTTCGGCTTTGTTTGACTTCACTGGTCCGTAATCTCGCGCTCCGCCATCTGCTAGACGACTTTCTCCTCGCAATTTCAATCTATAATCCTTCATACATTCACCATAAAAATCCGACAGCTTCCCACATTCAGCTTTCTTTCTTCTTAGTCTTCAATAACACAGAGGTATTCTAAATCCTTAGTCGGAAAGCCTGCAGGATTCCTTTGATGGGGATCAGGCCATTGCAAAATCCTTCCCATCAATTCAGGACACCCTGAAGAATTAGGCCGCAGATCCCCACAGAACTTCCGCGAATTGCTACCGGACTACACGGCACCGCATTCCGGAAGAAAGCATTCGCCATTACTGAAGATTACGACATAAAGAAAGTTGTGACGTCAAGCCACGTATCTTCACAAACTCATCCAGCCTGCACAACAAAAATGGGAAACTTTTTATCTTATCCACAGGTTAAATGTAACCGCATTCTTGTAGCTTGCCTTCCTTGATTACGTCTTGGTATCCTACAATTCAATTCTCCGTCTCCATGGGTACAGCAAACACCAAATGGAACTAACCTGCTAAGGTAATATTGCCACTTCAAGAAGTCCGGACGTCATCAGATAATGAAGTATAAGGTTTGAACCCCCCCCCTCCCCCACAAACCATTAGGTAAAGGCAAAGCAATCCTTTGTACAGGAGTGGACAGGCCCTGAGGGTTCCAGAATGTTGAGTCTCCCACAACGGCCGTCTTTACCCCCAGGAAATATTCCTGGTACTCATTTGTGTTAGAGGCTTAGTCGACCCCAGAGATACAGCGCGGTCGGAATTCCAATGACACCATCGGGAATCGAACCCGCGACCTTCCGGCTTGTAGCGCAGTGCCTCAACCAACTGTGCCACCACGTGTCCTCAACTAAACAAATGTGCACTTGAGATCTGCGCTCCTCTACTTGGCGGCGGAAGCCTGAAATCGCGGACAAATTTGCATGTATATGTGCAATTACGAATTACCGTATTTACTAGTCATTGTGTAAGCGTTGACTTCAATATCGGGAAACATTATGCGCGCTGCACACGCCTTCCGATAACAGCGTTATAGGGCGATTCAGTACGTCATTACGGCACGATGCCTTAAAGCCAGGATTTTGTATCGAGTGCGTAGCAACCAGACGTCATTCCGAACATTCTCTCAAGGCTAATATGCGGTACTGAGAGCACGCACAGGCACGCGCATGTTCCGGGATCCATACACTCAACTATAATATCGTTATGACATTTCCCTGTTCTACAATATCAATATATATCCACGGCTTTCGCATTCGCTACCACATCCACTGTTAGCGTATCCGCAGAGAAGTTTGTAAAGCTCCATGTCCATTTAGTACTTTCCATGGTATAATACTCATATTTTAACTTGATGAACTACACCAAGCAACATCAAACGCTCGCTGGTGGCATTGCGGATGTTGCAGCTAATTGAAAATTGAATACATGTTTATATGAACTTATTTACTCGAAACAGTCTACACTACCATCTCCTAAAATATTTACTATTCCTACTGAAACATCCTGTATAGTGACACGAATAAATGCAGTGTGACGCATATACATTACGTCACATAAACAAGTATACTGAACGTACTTCGGACTTTACAGTTTAATAAACTACCAACAATTTCTATAAGTTATTGTTTTGCCATTCATTTAAAGACGCCAGCAACTCGCAGTATAATTACTGAATGAATGTGACCAGAAAGATACAAAATGCGATTACAAAACGATGCACAATGTGACTACTAAGGCCACACGATATTACTACAAACGACACACAAAGTGACATGGAACACAGACATAAACAAAACGTCCTTGACTTTCAAAATGTTATACGATTTTACGGTACACTCGTTAAAGCAAATCCATTTACGACCACAAGAAAACTACGGTCTTCCCTGGACCGATTTTCATAAACATCACAAACGATGAAAACAATTCCTGATGCTAGCGGGCGCAGATCCATCTATTGTAGTTGAATATAATGTACTCTTGGCTCACCCGATGGTGTCATTGGAATTTTTCATTGACACAATCCTTCCGGCCGCACTGTGGCCCTGGGGTTGACTCAGTCTCTAACAGAAATGAGTACCAGGAACATTTACTGGGGAGGTAAAGGCGGCCGATGCGTAGGGCTGACAATTTTACCACCTTCATGTGCCGACTGTCTTGAAATCTGGGAGCCTCAACCTTCTGGAATCCTCAGGGCCTGTCCAGGCCTGCAATGGGATTGCTTTACCTTTACTCTTAGCTCAAATAACGAATTTAAAAACGATTCGACTGACGTAATTATGTGCACATCACTTACACACGATTTCACACAAATTGAACACTAATGTGAAATTTATGGATAGAAATTCACTCACGCCCCTGTGTGACGTACGGCTTTCAAAGCACAGATTAATCAAACAATGTTCACCGGCATGGCGCACAAATCCCTTACATCAAATTCCACCTAACTCGGGCAAGAGAAGCGGAAAATAAAAGCAGAGATACAGTACATCGTTACCTAAAGCATGTTACTCAGTCGACGTCACGAAATCACGTTTGCTCGACCTCTCTTCATGAAGAACTCTATTTGGTATAGCGACTTGTTACAGGCTGGACGGCCTGGAGTTCGAATCCCGGATTTAAAAAAAAGGTCCAGAATGGCTCTGGGGCCTACCCAGCCTTCTATTCGACAGGTACCGTGATAAAGCAGGCAGGACGTGCAGTTACCCACTCACCCCGTCTAGTGCCGCTGTTAAGAATGAGTGGAGCTATACCTCTGCCCCCCCCCCCACATGTCCTCATTACGTGGAAAGCAACAGCCTTACCTCTCACACAAAATTCCATGAAACTCGACAAACGGTTCAGTCGCCGACCTAGGTCACAGCGGTGACACTTCTTAAGAATGACCATTAATTGAAATTAGTGGAAAGTACAGAGCAGAGGTTCTTGCGTTAGCCTCCAGGAACTGAGGGCAACAATCAGGTCCAGATTTAAACACGGGACCTTCCGAATACAAAGATGAGGTGCTACCCTCTGGCCTGCAAAGTTCGGCGTTGAAAGTTGGCTGAAAAAGTATTTGTGTGCTTTCGTGTACATGTACGTGTGTACTAATAGACTGAATTATTTATTTATACTTGTGAATGTGCTTGCGTACTGATATCCTGCAAAAATTACGTACTCACGTATGCGTGCGTTGGTGAATTAATGCGCTGAAATATTTATGTATTTAAGTATGGATGTATTAGGTATCCATATACTGAACTATATTATATATAAACACGGGTATTCATTTACTAAAATATTTGTGGACTTTTGTATGATTATGCTACAAGGATCTCCACACTACATACATAAGAAATGAGGTAACCAGAGGAAAATGGGGGTAACACAAACGATTTTGGAAAGAATGGAAAGCGATGTTGAAATGGTATGGGCACGTAGTACGCATGGAGGATAGCAGGTGGCCTAAGATAATAATGTACTGGTCACAGGGAGGAAGACGAGGACGAGGACGACCCGAAGTAAAGTGGGTAGAGGAAAGTGAAAGGGTTATGAAGCAGGTGAATTCAACATGTGACGACCCAGTAAATGGGCGAGTCTGGCGACTGAAAACCGGTAACCGGTGGAAAATTGACAGATAGATGTACGAATATATCTGCGCAAGTTAATCATGCATTTATGTATAACCGCGTCTGTCTATTTACGTAACCCCTAAATGTCTGCATGTGTCGCAGACCATTCGCGTACTGCTGTCTGATGCCACAGCAAGCCTTGCACTGTGCTCGGCCTTATCTCCAGTTGCACAGCGCGTTTGATCGCGACGCTATATAAGCCAAGGAACATCAAAGCCATATGACAGTTCTGACATCCCTAAGCTCTCACATCCTAAAAACGGAGGGGCTGTTTAAGTTGGTGATCATACAATCATACAAATACAATCATCATCATCATCATCAATCAAATATATCACCATAACCACCTCATCACCACAAGCATCGTCACCACAATTTAACATTATAAGAGCAAAAAAAAAAAAGGCCATCTGTGGTACTCTGTAACAAGACCTTCAGTAGACTTCATTGTTTGCCTTGATTGTACAGTACAGTACAGTACTGTACTGTACTGTACAGTACTGTACAGTGCAGTACGGTACACTGCAGTACAGTACTGTACTGTACAATACTGTACTGTACTGTACTTCACTGTACTGTACTGCACTGCACTGTACAGTACAGTGCAGTACAGTTCAGTGCAGTACAGTCCAGTGCAGTACAGTGCAGTGCAGTACAGTACAGTGCAGTATAGTGCAGTGCAGTACAGTACAGTGCAGTATAGTGCAGTGCACATACCTGACTGGGGGTCTAGGAAAAGCAATAGAGGCTTATATTTTTCACTTGAACCAAATTATGGCAACTTGTCAGCCGAAACGTCGGATATAGCTCAACATGTGACACACCCCACACCGACTGCAAAAAATAATAACACGTTTCATACTGCACGACACGCATCGCCAGTGTCCACAGCAAACGCTACCTACCTACATACATACATACACACATACATACATACATACACACATACCTACATACATACACATACATACATACACATATATACATATATACAAATGCATACATACATACATACGTGAATACATACATACATACATACATACATACATATACAGAATCACTAAGGACAGATAAAACCAATTACTGGACCACGAAACAGAACATCAAGATTGGACCCACCCGGCGGACACAGTAAGAATCACTGAACAAAATGAAACTATGGAACACACAATACACATATACACAGACGGAAGCAAGACTGAACAAGGAGTCGGCTCGGGGATCGCCATATACGTCAATAACAAAATA
>Ga0131853_10024289_pt1 | contig 10939 bp, 5 predicted proteins | sample TergutLab28metaG_FD_92764 | JGI IMG/M metagenome (GOLD analysis project Ga0131853, IMG submission 92764) | Labiotermes labralis P1 segment gut microbial communities from Petit-Saut dam, French Guiana - Lab288 P1 (version 2) (version 2) | ecosystem: Host-associated > Arthropoda: Insects >...
ACAATATTTTTATATAAAATAAATTCTTTTTATTTTGTAAAAAAAAAACAAAACACAAGAAAAAAAGAAAAAAAAAAACGAGGCGAAGGAGGGGGGGGGGGGGGGGGGGAATGAAAACTATCTGGAGGACGCACAGGCATATTTTGAAAATGCGATCCTCATGATTTCGATCGCCACACTGTTCTTAAAAACGTGACGTCTCTGCGCTTAATGATGCGCCAAGCCGCAAGGGCATAATGTGGAATGGAGGTACAGTTCCATATATTTGTAACCTCGTGCAATATACGGAAATAAGTGGTCAGATCCACGACTCTGCCCTTAACTCGAGAGAAAACAGCCCCTATACTTTACGAGAAGGACGCACGACAGCCCCACAGTCAGCATGGAGGCTCTGGAGAAGATAAACTAGTGCTGCTAACCAGTCATGGCAGCAGTCCGTAGCTTAATCACTATACCAGCTACACCAGTTTCCCTTAGTGGACTTATATTTATTTACTGACGATACCAATACAAAGAACTAATACTGAAAAGTTTATCACACTACAAACACCAAACTATTTCCCGCATATCTCGTTAAAAACCAAACAACCGTACAAAAACTCTTCAACCCGCTGTAGAGCTTTATCGAACACATGTACACGTGTACACGGGTCACATGTACACGTGTCACATGACGTGCACGTCCCTTTCTACGATCAGCCGTTGCCGACATTTTACTGTCATTTCCATTGAGCCTTTTTGACACTCAAAAGCGCAATGAATTCCCTCATTTTAAAGAACCCGATGGTTCAACGTCGCCAGTGCACCCGATGATCACCTATTTCTATGCAATCCACGTCTTAAGAACATCATTTTCATAAACAGACTTACCTACGTTGTAAGATCCTTCAGCAGATGCCTATATCTTTGCAGCTACCTCCAGCCTAACATTAGGACGCATTTCTTAAAAATTAAGTATTAAACAGTGCTTAAACCTGTATATTATAAAATACGTGCACAGTAACATCCTACAGCAACACAATGCCATGTGTAATAATCATTAAAGATACGAGATGTCCTCCATTAAAAAGGCACGTCAATCCCTGTACAGGTCGGGACAGACCCTGAGGATGCCACGAGAATGAGGTTCCCACATTTCAAAACAATCGGCATATGAAGGTGGTAAGGTTGTCAGCCCTACGGACCGGCCGCCATTACCCCCCCTCCCCAGGAAATATTCCTGGTACTCATTTCTGTGACAGGCTGAGTCGACCCCAAGGCCATAGTGGGGCCGGAAGGATTATACCAATTAAAAATTCCATTGACATCGCCTGGAATCGAACCCGCGACCTTCCGGCTTGTAGCGCAGTGCCCCCGATTACACAGCGACGCGGTGTCATAATACAGAACAACAGTGTAATGTTTTTCTGCATTCATATTGGATGACAGTTTCCTGAACGCAGGGCACAACACTGCTGACAGCCAACAAAGCGTTCATTAGTTCTGCAAACATAGATGATGTTGCTATGCTGTAACTGGCAACGAAATCAGTCATACATCTGGCATCATTATGTCGAATGTTTCATGAAGCAACATAGGTAACGTAGTATAATGCAACATTATGGAACATTAGCCAAGGAAAGCAACAATGCGTTCTTTGTGTACTCTTCAGCTATAGGTAACTTTCAACAATAAAAAATACTGAAACTGTTCCTTGAAAATGCAACAATGCGTGCCATCTGCATCCTTCAGCCAAGTCACTGACAACAATACGTATAAAACTTTTGGAGTTTTGCCATGTAAACGCAACAATGAGTGTCCTTACCATTGTCGTCCAGCTACACAACATTTCCCACTTCTGTCAACAACATAAATGTACTTAGGTCTCAATATAAAGTTTCTGATATTTTTTTAAAAATAAATTTGGACTTTCATGACAGATTTTAATAAAGGTCTCCAGTACGAAATTTCACGGAAATGAATCCACTATGAGCCGAGCTGATACATGCGGACGGACGGAGGGACAGACACATGACGAAGCTAAAGAGGCGCTATTCGGGATTGTGCAAACGTGCATACAAATGGGTTCGTTCACAGCACAGAAATACATGAATCACATTTTGTTCATTATATTCATAACTGGGGATTTGAGTATGATGGGTTGATCGCATGAATGGGGTATCATTCGGTAAACCGTACCAGTTCCTAGCAGAGTGAATTTGAATGGCAAATGAGGAAATGAGGGAATGCACGAAAAATCCTAAGAACATTCGTTTATCGGTCGAGATATACAACAGGGTCAGAAACCTCGCAAACCCGAGTTCGTCACATTACCAGTACGGCAACCTGAGTCGAGCGACACGCGACTTTCGGCCCGCGAATTGCCTACAAAGCAGAAAAAAGGGAAAGCAAAAAATGAACAAATATTGTGACACAACATAACATATCGATCCAAGTTCCGAGGTGACTCCTGAGATTTATATTTCCTGGGAATATCTACATATGTAGGGGTGGGAGATATCCCTGAGTGGTATCAGCTCTCAGAAGGTTTGGTTGGGGTGGGGTGGAGAGAAGGGGCCACATTAATACATTAGAAGGGGTGTCTTTTCCAGACTGGCTATGGGGCTTGAATACTCTGTCTCCAGAAACTCAGACAATACGGAGTTTTGGAGCGGCCCTACACACAGAAGTAAAGCTGTGACGTTCTAGAGGCACAATCTACACTGAACGAGAACAGAGAGGCGTCCTGCAAATGCTCTCTGAGCTCCCATGCACCCTTTATGGGCTTGATATTCATTTACTGCACATACAAATAGCCGTTGTCAACATAACCAACAATAGACTCATTACATAGCGAAGCCTCAGACCCTCTTGTCAAAACGAAGATTTAGAGTGGACTTTATTTTGAAGGTAACGGTAAAGTTCACCCTAGAGCAGGCCACGAAAGCACGGGGAGGTGAAGCATATCTCTACTCTTTCTTTAACCTCGGTGCTAGATGGAGGTGGGTGGTCGTCACTTCCCGGCCCCTTTACCCCCGGGAAAGACACCCAGTATCCACCGCATAGGAGGCTGGGTGAGCCCCAGGGCCGGTCTGGACGGGCGAGGAAAGTCTCACCCCAACCGTGATTCGATCCTCGGACGGTCCAGCTCGTGGCAAGTTGCCATACCGATTGAGCTATTCCTGCCCACGGACATTACTCTGTAGAGGGCATAATTATTCTCTTGTTTTTCGCTCCCATACGATATGGGAATAACATTTAAAACATATTTTACAGAGCGCGATGCACTCTATATTTACTTCACGTAACGACCCTTACTAACGCTGTCATATTTTATAAAGTCTGATCTTAGCGCCTTGTGAAGTGGCCCGATATAGTGCCACAATGAAATTCGCCGACACACTGACGTGACCGCATTTTGCGTCCATTTTACACGTGTGGATTGGCAAGGCCTTTACTTGCCTCGCAGTGACAGACGCGTATGAAGTATGCCAATAACTGACAAGTGAAGACCATAAGACCGGCGGGAAAACACGCAGCGGTTCCACTTTGTCCACACGAACTGCTGATGCTGCTGGAAATACTGATGTTGCATTTTACTTCATTTTATTTTAGGTTCCGGAGAAATAACCTATAATCCATTTTAGTCTACGGCATTATATTTTATATCATAATATTTTTTTTTGTCAATTATTTGGACAGTTTTCCCCTGTTATAATAATGACGCAGAGTAATTTCAATGCACAGTAGGTTACGACATGGAAATAAACTTCTTTTTGACATGAATCATTGTTGATGCACTAAAAATGTTTGTACGATCCTAGGACAAAACATGTTGCATGCTACTCAATAACAAACAATTCTCAAATACCTGTAATACGTAGTTAAAAAAAGAGGTACTTGGATCTTCACGCAGACTAGTTTAGTAATATCGTGTGTAAGTGCTCTAATATGAAACCGACAACACTAGCAATATACGTATAACGTTAACATTGACGCGCGTTTGCGTAACCATTGTTGCTTGAAAAAGAAAAAGTATTGCATAGTCTGAGTGTGTGTCTGTAGCCTCACTTATCCAGCATGCAAAGCGCATGCGCTGTTATACTGTCATCTGTGGCCTGTCTGTTTCTACCATATTTTTCCACATGATCTCATAAACGGAACGGTTTTCGGGAAAATGGTGCTGAACAGAAAATGTGTGTTTCGATTTCCTCTACAAATTTTATCTGGAACATTTCTCATTCTAAGAAGAACTGAGCGAGATATGATCAAAAATGTAAATTTGTCTCCACGTAAAAATACTGTTATTCTTTTCAGATTTTAATAACATTTGAATATTCTCTTCATATTTTAAAAAAATACTCAAATACTAACTTTCATAAATATCCGTTCAGTAGGAGCCGAGGTGTTCCATGCGGACCGACATACAGACGGAAGGACAGACAGACAAGATGAAGCTAACGGCGCCTTTGCGCAATTTTGCGAATGCGCATTCAATTCCGTACCTTACTCGTAAATATTTCAGAAACCAGCAGATCGATTGAGTTAACAATATACTTACACATCTATAAGAAGAAAGTAAAGTACCTGTGACTCGCCACTATCCGCATAAACCCCATCAACTTCAAGTCTGCTCAGCTACCGAAAACACGTTCCATTGTGCTAATTCGTAATAGCGTTAGCCACCACGACAGGCACTCCAGATAAGGACGAAGTACTCATTCGCATATTAGAAATAATTAAAGCTAACATTTCTGGTGGAAAATGTTATCTTTTCTCTTCATTATGGCAATCTACAGCCTAGGCATTTACGTACATATTAACTTCTTTACCCTGTCTATTAATGCCCGCTACAGTGATACGGTTAGCGTAATTGTTTCTTGCACACATCAGCAATGCAAGACTTGGAGTCAGTTACTGCCTCTCCACTTACTGAATCAACAAGGTGGAGACTGTTGGACGTTTCGGAATACGAATGACGTTACTGTTTGAAATTCATCAGCTACATGTCGGTTAATCGTACGGTAAGATAACACTGACATGCAGTGCTTCATATGCACATGCAATCAACAATCTAAAGTTCACAACCTTCTGACCTGTACTTTCCCATACGGAAAGTCATCCTGCAATGTATCATAGTTTAAGAACAGGTATCCGATCCCACCGAAATCAGAACAAATGCGGAAACCGTATTTACATTTTCAGCTGCCAGTTTATTTGAACAGGGCTTCTCCTAATTCGCCTGCCTTCATAGTTCTAACTAAATATTTGTGATGAGATATACAAATGTTGCAAACAAGCGAAATTTAACAAGAGGGGCAATGTACGTATGCCCTAACACCGTGACGCGTTGGCGCAACCATTGTTGTAGTTGAAATGCAATATGTATTGCACATTCTGGGTGTGTGCTTGTAGCCTTCGGTACCCGGCATGCAATACGCAGGCGCTATATTGTCATCTGTGGCCTGTCCGGCTCTAAACAATTTTCTACATTATCTCATCAACGGTACAATTTTCGTTAAATATTACTTAACATAAGTGTGTAAAACTTGGTCGCTGACATTGAGGGAGAAACGTGGGCTGAGGGTGTTTCAGAATAGGATGCTGAAGAGAACTGGGCCTAAGAGGGACGAGGTAACAAGGGAATGGAGAAAACTACATAATGAGGAGCTTAATGATCTATAATCCTCACTCAATATTGTTCGGGTGGTCAAATCGAGAAGAATGAGGTGGGTGGGGCATGTAGCATGTATGGGAGAGAGGAGAGGCGTATACAGGGTTTTGGTGGGGAAACCTGAGGGAAAGAGACTACTTGGAAGACTTAACTTTTCCAGTAATAGACGACGGGAAATTTCAAGCTGGATGATTATGCTTGGGGAAGACATTTCAACTAAGAACTTCCGAGCACAAAGGAATGTTATCCATTACAATGCTACCTTTTGTCTGCATACGTTCCACAAATAAGAAGACACACAAGTAAAGTAGCGTAATTGGCCTCAGATGTCTTGATCCTTGTGGCAGCTCCAGCCACTGGAAAGACAGTGGACGTATCACCAAAAAACAAAAATCTCTGCACAGTAACACTAAACAAACGTGACACTTCATACACTTAGGCTATTTACTCAATGTTTAAAGGTGATTATCACGAAGGAACCTTGGCCAGCTTACTGTTCGCGATGATAAACGATCGTACCCCAACCACACTCGCAGTTAATTTCCACAAACCTGTGACCTGCGACAGGCTCACCTACAGTTCCAAGGCTCTGGAACAAACCATATGGCACTAACACAGAAAAACAAATAGCAATTACTACCAAGTGTCTGGCGTAACTAATGACAATGTTACAATAAATACTTAATTTCTGTCTGTACCGGAGCCCTGGAAAGATGTCAAAGCAAATCACTAGTTCCAAAAACACTGGTCCCTTAAAAGCATGATACGCATGGCAGCCTAGTGTTCTTATCACCCCATAAGCCGTAGTGAAAAATTGTTGATAAAAGATGATTTGGACCGTGATTTCAGGCTTCCGCCGCGACTTAAATGAGATTTTCGTTCTTCTGGAATGTTACGCAACGTAGATTGGCAATTAGTTACTGACTTTTCGAGACATCTTATCGCTACCATGGAAACGATTGGTTGTCGCAAAACGTCGGTCACTTAGTACTAATCCATGCTGCGTAACATCCCACAAGAGTGATGGTCTCATTTCCCTTACACCCTTCAGTAAATTCATCCCTAATGTAAATAAAAATTAAGCTCAGTTTACAGAAGTACTGCAGGCTTACCAGAGTAAGTTTTAACTAAATACGCCAGGTAGTTTAGTCACTAATACTACCGGCTCGACAAATATGATGAAACATGCTTTTCAAAATCACTTTTTTCGAAACTTACCTCAAAACGAAACTCTGTTACCTTTGAGTTCAACCACGGGACGGATTAGAGATCAGTCGGTTAAGCATGTCACATACCCCACGGGCGCTGACAGATCAGTATTGAGCGGAACAACACGAACAAAACCCACGTGACTTGCTGGACATCTTACCGGCCTGTCACTCTGTGGAATACAATTATCACACGGACTCCCATGAGAATCAGAACTGATGCCGGATACGAGAAGCCCGCGTACGGTTAATCGGCACAAAATGAGACATTACTTCTCAAGAGCCAGAATTTCAAGAGCGCTGTTGGGCTTACACTGCCGGTCCCAGTGGTCGCGCAGTCTAAGACGTGGACCTTCGGCTGTTCGCTTGCTGGGATTGTAGGTTCAAATCCCGCCGGGATCATAGACGTCTGTCTGTTGTGAGTGTTGTGTGTTGTCAGGTAAAGGTCTCTGTGTCGGGCTGATCACTCTTCCAGAGGAGTCCTACAAAGTGTGGTGTGTACAACGAGTGTGATCGCGAAGCCCCGTAAGGGGAGGCCATGGCCTGGAATCGGGTCGCAGCGCCACAGGAGAAAAAAAATTGGCCCACATAGATTAGCAAGCACATCCACACTCTGAACCGTACGAGGGAAGGGGGTGAAGTTAGCAGATATTTCAGGAACAAAAAGCGGGGATATTTGAAAGGTAAAATTAATGACCTTGACACAAACAATAAGAATAAAAATATCTCAGGTTTGTGTTTAGGCATAAATGCATTTCAGAAAGGGTTACCAGCCTAGAACTAGGTTCGTAAAGGATGGAAAAGTTGTTCTGCTTGCACATTCCCACAGTACTTGAAGAAACAGTGGAGCTACTAGATTCTCGAGAACAACTCTGCTCCACGTATGTGGTAGGCACAGAAGGAAGATTATTATGGGAAACGAAAGATGATGGTGACACTGATGATGGTGATTATGTTGACGACGATGACGACGGAGCTAGCATCGTGTTACTAAGGCCGCCTGCTCAGTGTACCACAGACCTGACATAATCCTGGATTACCCCACTTTACAAAATATCCAGTACTCCACAAAACTTAACAAGGGTATGAATCATTTAAAATCGCAGATTTTTTCATAAGTATTGACATACATTGTCAAGATGGTATAAAAACTTCATAAAACATCCAGAGCTACAATGTCTCTCAATATATGAAAAAGAATAACGTTCAACCAGTCTCGAACAAGTTTTCAATGTCGGAGACATTTTGTACAGAAATTATAATGTCGAAAATTTCCTCAAATGTCGAAGTATTATCTTAATACAGATAGCACTAACAACATCGTATTTAAAATTCTACGCATACACACTGCTCAGTGACGGAGAAGGGTGAGCAAGGATGAAAAGGTAAATGAGTCTGACGTCGGCACAAGACAGATAAAGATGGCCAGGTTGACGATCCGACCATCTTACCCCAAGTAGACGGCCAGAGCCTACTGGATAGGAGGATGGGGAAGATTTATAATTAACTATGCTGAATACAGCCGTGACAAGAAGAAGAGTTCGTATACCATTGCTGGGAATCAAACTCCGGCCATTCAGTCTGCAGCCAATAAAATCACTTTACTGCAGCTGAGGAAGAAAAACCGCTACCAAAGTCGTGATCGTTACCTACACCCAGGTTAAACACTATTTTTAATACTACATACAGAAAGGCTGGCTTTATCACCACGCCACGTGTTAATCACCATTAAACTTCCAAATCAGCTCATAGATTTGAACTAAACTTAGTATGAAAGTTACACCGTCACAGCCCACAGCACCGTCTCGTCTCGTCTCGTCTTTGAACTTACCAACACAAATAGCCTTGCACGGTGGCCGTGCTAACTTCCGTAATGTGAGCGACGTTAGTGCCACATAGCATAGGGTCGCAAAATCTTGTGTCGTAACAGATCATCGAAAAACACAAAGCTTTTGTCAATGAAATATTCTGTGCACTGTAAAACACTAATATACACTTCACTTTATTTTTTACCAACTTATGCACTTGTATATCAGTTAATATTAATGCTAATACATGAAAATATTAAAAGATAAACTATAAAATTATTTTAAAAACTCCGACATGTTTCGGTTTACTTTATAAAACCATCTTTAGTAAGTCTCCTGTGCCTGTTAAAGTTACTTGTTATCTGATATTACCGTTGACGTATGCTGGCACCATGTCTTATTTAATATGTGATGGAGCTGGATATCACATTACGTGTATTCCTTATGTTGGTTTCCTGTGTCTGCGTCTGTAGGTCATGGTATGATTCTTATTTCGTTTTCTAATATACATTATAAACTAATATACACGTTTACGTTCCCGCCTAATGTCGATGACCAATGACCTGTGGAATCGAGTATGGAAACAAGATCAACATAATTACTACATGTTCTATACGACACTTAAATATGCTAACAATCACAGGCACGGGAATAAAACTTTGAGATTATCTCACAAATGTAACGTCACTGATACCTGTGGTAGTAAAATCTGTGAACTGAAAGCACCAGTAAGTTCTATAATAATCATCTTATAGTAAATACTTCTTAGCCTCACCACACTTACCGAAGGAGTTAAAGAAAAGCAGCATTTCTTCGAGAGCTTCGCCTTACGTTTAAGTTTCAATTATTTCAAATGCCCAGTCTTAGCTGAATTGACTTAAAAACCACGAATAATTAAGAATACTCTCAGTACCGTCCTGCCATCTACGTCTGAGTATCCTAAACTTGCGCAGCCATCCCGTTACAATAATTCCTGCGAAGGCAAACCAGTTGCCTTATAAATTAATATGGTATCGTTCAGTCAATCTAGTAATGTATAGAGAAAACGTCGGCATGCTGGATGAATCGCTCCAAGGTACACTAATTTCTGGTGACCTGACCTTGAAGAGGGATGCTGGCAGATGTGCCCGCCAGAAGTGGATGGCGGCAGCTGCTGAAGGCATCGCGGCCCCCTCCCTCCACTGCATTTGGCTTTTATCAGGGATGTCTAACGTCATGGGGAGAGACTGGGGCAATGAATAGACGCCTTCCCAGTTCCCTCTGAGGGACTACTCGTTCTGCTAGAGTTGTCACACCGCTGATCGGTTAATTCTCTTACTGCCGATTACTTTCTTATTCAGTCATTCACCACCGTCACAAACCGGGCCGTACTCCAGCCTGTCTTGATTATATTTGGCCAGACCAACTCTTGTTCGGCCTACCACTGTCTTTATCCCATGATTTAAGGTTGGTACCTAGACTGCTTAACGATACTGTATTTAAAGGTAAGAAAAGTATCGTCCATCACAACAATATTCGTATAGGAAGCTGAACTTCATTACGCAACATGTTGCAGCTCACCTGTACAACAGTCATAATCAGGCAGTAAGATACAAAGGGGAAAATTAATACACGTGTAACACCTTATCTAGTTTTAGTATTAACTGCATTGAGCTCTTAACTTGTATACCATAAGATATATTTATGATATACTGATAAGCTGAAAATGATTGGGTACAAGATAAATGAACACAATAATAATCAGCCTAAGGTTAAGAATTGTTGTAATCATAACAATAAAATAAATCATGAATTATTAAAATTTTTAGAATTATTAAAGTTATAAAAATTGGTGCTTTCCACCAGAATTATAGAATTTAATCACTGATGGTTGCCAGGGGGATACGTCTTTTTATCTCCGCATTTATAATTTTAAAAACTGTCTGCTGTTGTGTGTGTGTGTATATATATATATATATATATATATATATATATATAACATATATGTTGTGTATATATATATATATACAGCATATATATACAGGGTGTTTCAAAAAGAGCTTTACAACTTTGAAAGCGTATAGAAATTTATACAGAGGACATACACAACGTTTTGAACTGTCAAAATGTAGCAAAATACACCGAGTTTTACCTCGGATAGTTATGGCTCAATGTGACTTCCATTGGTAATGCGGCAGACTGCCGCAGTTGCAAAAGTGACGCCAGAGATGCTACGTAGCGTGTGGCAAGAGACTGACTACAGGTGGGACGTCTGCCGCATTACCAATGGA
>Ga0131853_10024290_pt1 | contig 10939 bp, 11 predicted proteins | sample TergutLab28metaG_FD_92764 | JGI IMG/M metagenome (GOLD analysis project Ga0131853, IMG submission 92764) | Labiotermes labralis P1 segment gut microbial communities from Petit-Saut dam, French Guiana - Lab288 P1 (version 2) (version 2) | ecosystem: Host-associated > Arthropoda: Insects >...
GTTTTATTATAAGAATTTATCACGATGCACGGTCACCTGAACGTCCAATATCTCACGAAATATTGTTGAATTCTGGTTCTGCTGTGAGCAATTTCAGGATGTAACGGGTAAAAGGGGCTAAATATGAACCGATGTGGCGCAGTTCGTACTTTTCTTCCTCCTGAGTCGGACCCTTGCACAGAAGACGCAGCTATAACTACCGCAGACGTCCTCTTCGCCTGAACTGGTTACAACATGGCAACGATCCGCAGCATCCCTTGGAAGATAAAGTTGTTTTTATAACACTACCTCCCCAATATATTTTGTATCATTGGCTTAGTTTCTAAGGACGTTTTGTGTCACTTTAAAGGAAACACACAGAATGGAGGTTTTTTTTGAGAGCTGGGTGGTGACGAAAATATTTGGACCTAACGTGCAGGAAATAATAAGATGCAGCAATCTGTGAGAATGGGCCAACTTCTTTGTACTAGCCGGAAGATACTGTGAGGTTGATTCAATCAGGAACGCTAAGGTAAGCGGGACATGTGTCACTGTGGGTAGAGACGAGAAATTCACACAGATTTATAGTGGAAAATCTGAAATTCCAAATCGTTAATTGAATGATAATATTAAGTAGGATCTTACGGAAATAAGCAGAACAAATGGAGAATTGGACAAAATAACAGAAATAAAAAAAAAGGAAGATTGAGATGGCTGGGATATGTGGAGAGGATGAGTGAGGATAGGGTGGTAAAGAGGTTATATCAGAACACTCCAGAAGGAAGTAGGAGTGTAGGAAGACCAAGGTTAAGTTGGATGGATGACGTGAGGGAGGACCTGAGGAGGATGGGTGTCTCAAACTGGAGGATACGTGGACACAGAAGAGACGACTGGAAGACGGTCGTGAAGGAGGCCAAGGTCCTACAAGGACTGTAGAGCCATGGAGTAGTAGTAATACTTACGGAAATTGGAGGAGACGATTCATCTTGCTCAGGACAGAAACGAGGGACCGTTTGCAGTAAACAAAGGGAAACATTTTACCTGTTGTATTCTTTCATTTTGGGTGAATCCCCAGAGTCTGAATTCTATGTGCGGACGTTTCGTTTTCTGCTCATGTGCCATCACATTTCAAACGCAGTCTACTTCTGCTCACTCTTAACCTCAGTGCTAGAAGCAGATGAATGATTGACGTCACACCCTGACCTCATAACCTTCGAGCAAGGACCCGGCGTGTCCTTTGGATTCGAGATCTGGGAGGTCCTCATAAAGGGTCCGGGCGGTTAGGGGCAGAAAAAATTCGCTTTTCCGTGCTGAGATTCGAACACTCACAGCCCAGCCCGTAGCCAAATCGCTCTATCAACTGTATCATAAGAGAGAGTCCATGTACAGCTTTACCGTCTGCCGGTGCTACAAAGAAATGATCATCTATGGAAATTGTAGCTATGGTTTGGAATTGTAAATATTTCTCGTTGATTTTAAATGAAAACATCCTTGAAGAAGGCCGCAATATGTGGCCGAAACATGTAGCAAGCTACATTGTTTACAATAAAATAAATTTAAATATCTCTACTTGAAATTTTTGGTCATATATCTCAAACTTTCGCTTTGAAATGTTAGTGGAAATTTTGCTATGATATTATTATTGTTATTACTATTATATTATATTATATCATATCATATATCACATCATATCATATTATATTATATTGTATTATATTAATTATATTATATATTTATTGATTGACAAGTTACAGTGAAAATTAGAAAAATGGAGGTAATTAACATTAATAGAAAACAGAACATGTTCCATGAGGAATCGCTCTCTTATTATAGTAATAGAAGAAGCAGTACTTAATTAATGAAGGCAGTACACATAGTCCTAAATAACACTGTATCAGCGTCAGGGTGTAGACCCGGTACAAAACGTATTAGAAGTAATATTGGAGTGAGCAAGAGGATAATAATAAACCAGAAAGCATTTGATAGCTTTCCACATAGCTGGGTGGAAAAGTCAATAGAATTGGTAGGAATGAACAGTAAAATTGTTAGATATTGTAAACTATCTATGGAGAAATGGAACACAAGGCTTATTTTAAAAACAAAGCAGGAAGTAATGCAGTCACAACCCATTCAGATACGAAGAGGAATATTCCAAGGATATAATAATAATAATAATAATAAACACCTGCGAGCTAGGTCAGTTTTTGTTGAAGACATTTTTTCCCCCTTTAGTTTATATCATGATAATGACATAATTTTACTTTAATTATTAACCAACAAATGCACTATATAAAATTTCACATTAAAACACTTAAAATCGCTCCGACGTGTTTCGATCCTAAGATCATCCTCAGGGAGCTACGTTGTTCCTTGCTAAAGTTATTTTAAAAACATTCACAAAATAATTCCATCTTGCGGTTTTTGCCCGTTAATTTTGAAGTTGATGTAATTAGGTTTTAGCTGTTTAATTTTGCACATTTTTTAAAACCGTATTGCTGCGTTTGTTTTTAGTAACTTCAGCCTGGTATTCTTGTAATCGTTGTTAAGTTTTGCCTGTTGGGCATTAGTTATCTTTATTGTTGCACCCTGATGATGATCTTAGGATCGAAACATATCGAAACGACTTTAAGTGTTTTAATGTGAAATTTTATATATGTGCACTTGTTAGTTAGTAATTAAAGCGATTCTACGAAATGGACGGTGCAACAATAAGGACATAATTTTAGTGTCAAATAATAGTAAAAATAATAATCATAATTCATATGTTTTTAATAAAAATAATAACAGAAGTATATCTTGATTATTACATAATATAAGAACAACGTATATTTCAGTAAACTGTAACTACCACCAGAGCCTCCGACTACACTGTTTTAGCCAGCCAGTCACAAGTGTTCATATATTTCCACCTTTTTTTTCTCGAAAAATATCGCTGTCCCATTTGTTTCTCCTTTCTCAGTTAACCATCCTGTTCTTCTATATGTATTCTGTATACACATATCTTTTCTGTTGCTTTGAGACGTTATTTATTTCAATTTTCCCTACGCCTGTTCCCTATTCCGCTTCTTGTACTACATCTGTACACATTTTCTTTCCTAAGTGTCAACGTCATCTGACACTCAACGGACGAACGTGTCGCTTGACAATGTATTTTTCATTGTTTCTTTTCTGTCACGCTGTGTTCGGTTGTCTTGTCTTCCGTTTCAGTGTGCATCATTTATTAGAAATAAGCAGGTCTACAATTTCCGTTTGGCGTGGTTGGTTGAGGCACTGCGCTACAAGCCGGATGGTCGCGGGTTCGATTCCCCGATGGTTTCAATGGAAATTTTAATTGACATAATCCTTTTGGCTGCACTATGGCCCTGGGGTTGACTCAGCCTCTAACAGAAATGAGTACCAGGAATATTTCCTGGGGGGTAAAGGCGGCCGCTGCGTACGGCTGACAACCTTATCACATTTATGTGCCGATTGTCTTGAAATCTTGGAGCCTCAAACTCCTGGAAACCTCAGGGCCTGTCCAGGGCAGATAAAGGGATTGGGTGATCATTACACTTTCCGTTAAAAATGTATACAAACTGGAAATAGGTAGGGCTAGTGTCCGCGGTGAGACACCTGTGTTTAGTGCTTTATGGTGTTGTGATAGCAACGCAAATGCTAATATGTACTGAAAACAGAGCCAGGAATAAAATGTGATATAAATTAGTCCATTTGTTTTGGTATTTACTTCATTTCAAGTAACCTGCATAGTAACAATTTAAAGCAGTCCCGTTACAGACCTGGACAGGCCAAGACGGTTCTAGGAAGTTAAGGATCCCAGATTTCGTGACAACGGCACAGGATGGTGGTAAGGTTGTCAGCCTTACGCACCGGCCGCCTTTACCCCCAGGAAATACTCCTGGTACTCATTTCTGTAGGAGACTGAGTCGACCTCAGGGCCATAGTGCGATCGGAAGGATTATGTCAATGAAAAATTACGCTGACACCAGCTGGGGTCTAACCAGCGACCTTTCGATTTGTAGCACATCACCTTAAATACTGTGCCACCGCGGTCCCCAACCTGCGTAGTACCGCATGTAAAATTTTCGTTTTTATATCCGGTTTTATTCATATCGAAATATGGCACTATTTTTAGTTTGAACTCAACCCCCCTTTACCCCGTGAACGCAACTCAACCCCCCCCTTTACCCCGTGAACGCATATAAGGCGAATCTCTATATTTTTGCGTTCAGACAGAAAAAAAACAGGTATTTTGATAAATGATCGATACGGGTGCGAACAGGATTAAAAGTTGTACAGTAAATATTACAAATTATGGTGGAAATTTGCGACATAATGTTCTCTACCCTGAAGATGGAGGCAGCTATTTTCTCCGAAACTTTGACCACTCAATACCGTACTACACGTAGTAATGTCTTTGCACCGACGGGGGTTATGCTCCAGTTGAAATGTGATGGCACACGGTGACGCACGGGAGGGGAATTGAAAGGGAAACTGACGAATGGAGTGGGTAGCCAGTACTCTTCACACTACCTCGGAACATGGTGTATCCAGCATTACTACCGCTAATGCGCACACCTCGGCTGCCAGTAGTCGACAAAACTGACGCCCCCCGGCCGATTTAAATGGACTCATCCATTTCGCCGAAAAACGAAATCTGGTCTCTGTGTGTGTGCCGTCACATTTCAACTGGCCTCTACAACCGTCATTAGTGACTCCCTCGTGTGTCCGTATTTTCTCCTTTGCATCCGGATCACGAATAACCGCTTCCTTTATACCTTCGGCAGATACGCTAAGTTTCTCACTCACAACGCTGCCGATAAAATTATAGTACTGTATACTTGAACCTTTAGACTTACATTGATATGTAGAACACGGGAAAACAAAATGTGTTGAGATACACATATTACCTTTAGCTTCGGTGTTACCGGCATACATATCTGTACATGTGCGACGCTGGAAACTTCGCGTTACTACGGCAACATGCAGATAAAAGAACTTTTTTTTTTTCCTTTGAGTAAATTTCCACGTGGATGGTTTAGGAAGCTTTGTATCCAGTGTTCCTTTCAACCTGCATTAGCTGGCTCGCGTACCGGAAAACAGTCGTTTCGTACCGACAGACATGTCAAAAATTTAATATGTGTTTTCCCTTTCGACCATCCCCCCCTCCCTCCGGGCCGCCCTCTTAATCAGAGTGTCGGTAACAGTGTTGTTAGTGTCCAGTTGAAATGTGATGGTACACGGGGACGTAGGGGTGGGCAAGTGAAGGGGAAACTGGCGAATGCAGTGGGTAGCTAGTACTCTTCACACTACCTCGGAACATGTTGTATCCAGCATTACTACTGCTGATGCGCACAATTCGGCTTCCAGTAGTCGACTGAACTGACCCCCGATCCCGATTTAAATGGACTCGGCCCGTTTCACGGAAAGAAGCAATCTGGTTTCTGCGCGTGTGCCATCACATTTCAAATGCAGTCTACCAAAGCCATGCAGTACTTTACAGGCTGCAATGTAACACAGCGTTTGCTAGTCTTGACGGAGGATTCTCTTGTCTAAAGATATGTTAACATTCTATTTGGACAGATTTCAGCACATTCAAAAATATTTATAACAAAAGAGTCTGAAAACTACATTTTCAAATGAAGCCAACTAGGTGAACACTAATGCTTAGTATATTTATTTCAACTTCTCTACATGTTTCGGGCAACTATGTGCCCATCATCAGGAGAACTTACTGCATCTAGGCGACACTGGTATTTTTCACTGTGTATGGGTGGCTGTGTGGTCTGCTGCAGCAGACCACACAGCCACCCATACACAGTGAAAAAGATCAGTGTAGACCAGATAGTCACCCTTACAGAACGAAAAATACCACTGTACACCAGACAGCCACCCTTACAGAACGAAAAATACCACTGTAGACCAGACAGCCACCCATAGAGAGTGAAAAATACCAGTGTACACCAGACAGCCACCCTTACAGAACGAAAAATGCCAGTGTAGACCAGACAGCCACCCATACAAAGTGAAAAATACCAGTGTACACCAGACAGCCACCCTTACAGAACGAAAAATGCCAGTGTAGACCAGACAGCCACCCATACAGAACGAAAAATACCATTGTCGCATAGATACAGTAAGTTCTCCTGATGATGGGCATGTAGTTGCCCGAAACATGTAGAGAAGTTGAAATAAATATACCAAGAAATAGTGTGCACCTAGTTGGCTTCATTTGAAAAAAAATTATACAAGGATGCACGGTCAACAAAACATGAAATTATAAAAACTACATTTTGGGCCTATGAGGGACGAGGGAACAGACGAATGTAGAAAACTACAAAATGAGAATATCCATATAATATTTTATTTATTCCCAACAAAACGTCAGTATATAGTCAGTAATACAAGGTTTGGCTACTCGGTTTCATCAGACCATCCTCAAGCCATGATTTAAAGCCATTATTTATTACATTAAGGCACATTCAATGTGTGTGTACATTATGGGATGCCATAGGATGTACAACAATACAAGTACACATTGAATGTACCGTCAAATAATAAATAATGGCCTAAGAATGGTCTGATAAAACCGAAACATGTAGTCAATACTAAGTATTATTGACTATATATTTTGTTGTGACTGAGTAAAATATTTTATGAATATGGAATAACACAACGGGCTGGCTTCTATCGAATACAAAATGAGACACTTCATAATATGTATTCACTGCCACAAATATTATTCGGGTGATCAAATCAAGAAGAATGAAATGTGGTGAGCGCGTGGGGCGTACCCGGCGTTTTGGTGGGGAAATCCGAGGGAAGGAGACCACTTGGGAGACCTGGGGGGGGGGGTAGATGCGGTGATAATATTAAAATGGATCTTCAAGAAATGGAATATGGGGGCATGGGCTGGATTGCTCTGGCTTGGGATAGGAGCAGGTGGCGAGCTGTTGTGAATGCGGTAATGAACCCTCGGGTTCCATAAAATGCGGGGAATTTTCTGACCAGCTGAGGATCTGTTAGCTTCTGTGGAAGGGCTGTGCTGTATGGATTTAGGTGGATTTAGTTATAAAGCGAGTTTACACGTAATATATCACTACTTCTACTGCCATTTGCTCTCTCCACCAGCCACTTAGAGCGCGTTCAGTCTGCTTAGTCATTGGCTACCACTTTGAGGCCTGGAGTTTGATCCCCGGGAGAGTCCGGATTCCTTCACTTCCTCCAGATTATATAGGATCATCGAAAAAGATGGACGGAATTTGAAACCGCTATGACTTAAAAAGTACTAGACGGATTTACACGTTTGGCGTCTTAAAATGTTCAGAAAAGTAGGGTTATTTTTATGCAAGACAGAGCTTCTCCCCATTTCAGTTGCTTTGTGACTGACGTTTTAAATGAGAGATTCCTTGATGCCTGGATTGGAAGGGGTGAACCAATACCCTGGCCACCTCGAAGCCCAGATCTCTCTCCACTGGATTTTTTCTTGTGGGGGTACATTAAGAACATTGTGTATGCTGAGAAGATAAGGAATAACCAGGACCTGCAAGACAGGATCACATCGGCCATTGAAACTGTAACACGAGACACGATTCAGAAAACGTGGCAGGAGATAGAATTTCGTTTGGACGTCTCCAGAGCTACAAACGATGTACATATTGAAATGTACTAAGGTAAGTCTAAAAGTTTAAACTTTTCTGAACATTTTGAGACACCAAACGTGTAAATCCGTCTAGTACTTTTTAAGTTATAGCGGTTTCAAATCCCTTCCATCTTTTTCGATGACCCTGTATGTTAAGTACTGTGTAACTTAACTGTAGTCCTTTGCCAGGATAAAGAAGCCGGAGCCTGAAACTAACCGCTCCACCGCCATATTAGTAACACTGAGAGCTGTAGGCATGAATGAAGAAGAGTGTTATTAAACACAGGAATATCTTTATTCTGCACTACCCCGGTTGGATGTTAGAGCCCATATTTTTCCGATCAGACTGTACCGTTACCTGGAAACTTGTTCTTCCATCTCGTGGTCCGTCCGCGTCTTGCACAAACGCTGACGTCGCTAGGTTTTGTGAGCAGATATAGGTGAACTCGAAAGAGGAGGGCTGGTGGATTGCGAAAAACGAACAGAGACAGAGAGACGAAGAAAAAAAAAACATTTCATTTGGTCTCCATTAACATCACACGACAAGAAACTTGTCCTTATTGCTGTGTTCTACCGTCACCTTTTTTTCACTCTACGACATTCTTCAACCCTATTTCCGACTCCTTTACTCCCTCGGCTTGCTGTTGTGTGGCGTAACGGCTCCTAGAAGCCGGCAAGCGTCATCCAATGACTTGTTGACTTACAGATGAATATAACCATCGGCTTCCCAATACAGTAAATGTCTTAAGGACGCCCGGCACGTATCTTTCCTCCCACAAGAACGCAAGATCATTCGCTACTTCATAAAAACCCCATAAATTCCCCCTTACTTTGTATTCAAGAATGTTTGTAGGTCAAATTGCGCTAAAATGGCAGTGAAATACGCTACCCGATAAACCTGAAACGACAAGAACACTAGAAAGATCTAAGCATGAGATGAGGATAATATTAAAAGTGGATAAAAAATAGGATTCTAAGTGGATGTGACCTGGGTCCATGTGTCTCAATGGGAGGTGTTGCGGATGAACCTTCTTATTCTGTTATGGGGGGGGGGTTCTTCACAAAATATAATGAAATCGCATTGAAATTTGTAATGACGTACTTAGAAAAGATCTGAAAGAAACTGGTAAAAGGTAAATCAGTCCCATTACAGGCCTGGAGTGGACCAGAGGTTTCCAGGAAGTTAAGTTTCCCAGATTTCATGACAGCGGCACAGGATGGTGGTAAGGTTGTCAGCTTCACTCACCGGCCGCCTTTACCCCCAAGAAACGCTCCTGGTCCTCATTTCTGTTAGAGGCTGAGTCGACCCCAGGGCCATAGTGCGATCATAAGGATTTTATGTCAATGAAAAATTCCAATGACGCCAGCTGGGATCGAACCAGCGACCTTTCGATTTGAAGCACAGCACCTTAACCACTGTGCTACCGCGGTGAAAAAAATGGCACTGACCTGATTTTAGGTATCAAACCAAGCATTTGTGTGGAGGGTCTGAAAGGGATACAAAAAAGGTCAGTCAGATCACGCGACTAGGACCGGAACACGGAATCTGTGTAGTAAGCAGCAGGGCCGGTAACAACCCAGCCACGAATACCGACCCTTGTGAACATGACAGGGATCCTCCGGTTTTGTAGAGTGAGGACAAATATTTCTTTAATAGCTGAGCTACTATTAGCGCTCCAACTATGACCTTGAGAACTGAGCTCTTCTGAGTTATCACTCAGCGATTAGTGGAAACTTCTAAAGGGATCGAAGTCTTGAACCCTGAGGATGGGACCGATAGTTTGTCCCGAAACGTCAGTAAGAAATTATCACCACTCGCTGTGTAATGACCCAGAAGAATGCAGTTCTCAGCTACTTAGCGGTGGAAACCTACAATAAGGTTGTCTGCTTCCTAGCAACAGAGCTACATTGGATTTTACAGGCGTGGTGATGAATGGCGTTGGTTTCCAGACCACAGTACGTCGAAGTTTCGAAATAGGAAAAGCTAGCATTTTTACCGGGATTTTCTCTCTCTCTCTCTCTCTCTCTCGAGAATAATGTTTCTCATCTGTTCATTTTTTTCTGCTGTCATCATTATTTTCCGCTAGACATCACGATGGAATTACGCAGTAGATTATATGCACAGTACACCGTACATAGTACACATGCTCCGTCAGTGTTTAATGTAAGCAGTTGTGATGTAATCCGAATTAAAGAGCTCGGGAGTGGGAATACATTTAGCAGCCCGGCGCGCCATACGCGGTGAGTGTTATGTCTCGAATTCCCCACTAACGTCTCAGTAACTGGAAGCCCTACGAAGTTTCAAGTTCTCACAGCTGCGTCATTGAACCCTGGAGTCCTCTGTTCAGTTCCGCCGTGTTGGCTGGTAAATTGTTACGGACGTTTCAAAACACCCTATACTCTTTAACATCACCTTGGGCTGCTCGAGCCTAAAGAATAAGGGACTAGTTTCTTTCGAAACGTCGGTAATTATTTGGCAGTTGACATGACGTTACATTCCAAAGGGATCGAGTGGGGTACAAAGCCTGGACTGGCTGTTCATGTCACTGTAATAAAAGTTTCATACTTGAAAAAAAAACAGTCATGTATTTTTGCTCGGTACGCTTCGGTGGTCTAGAGGTAGCGTGCTGGCCTTTGGTACCCAAGTTCGCGGGTTCAAACTCGGCCGAAGCTGTTGGATTTTTAGGGCGAAAAAATTCTCAGCACGCCTTCCTTCGGAGGGGAAGTAAATTTACGGCATGTAAAAGATCCCTAAATTTATGTGGAAGTCGGAATTTAGGCAAAATTACTACCGGAAAGCTTTCTCGCCCACAGTTCTACCTTTCGCTGCTTGGATCTAGGCACATGGCGGCAAAAGTGGGAAAGTCTAAAGGCGGGGGAAAGCAATGGCAAGCTACCCCCAAGAACTTGCCTATGACGCAGTGTGCCAAGAGCCATATCGGTTCCATAACCGGGCTGTGGTTCTTGCCGGATCGGCCTCTAGGGCTGAATACTAATGAATGCGGTAGCACAGTGGTTAAGGTGCTGTTCTACAAATCGGAAGGTCGCTGGTTCGATTCCAGCTGGTGTCATTGGAATTTTTCAATGACATAGTCCTTCCGATCGCACTATGGCCCTGGTGTCGACTCAGCCTCTAACAGAAATGAGTACCAGAAGTATTGCCTGGGGGTAAAGGCGGCCGGTTTGCCTGTTGTTTTATATGGGTGTGAAACTTGGTCGCTGACATTGCGGGAGGAAAGGAAGCTGAGGGTGTTTGAGAACATGGTGTTGAGGAGAATATTTGGACCTAGGAGGGAAGAGGTAACGGGGGAATGGAGGAGA
>Ga0131853_10024291_pt1 | contig 10939 bp, 6 predicted proteins | sample TergutLab28metaG_FD_92764 | JGI IMG/M metagenome (GOLD analysis project Ga0131853, IMG submission 92764) | Labiotermes labralis P1 segment gut microbial communities from Petit-Saut dam, French Guiana - Lab288 P1 (version 2) (version 2) | ecosystem: Host-associated > Arthropoda: Insects >...
ACGTAAAACATCTTTCTTATCAGTAACACAATTTATGACATCCAGTGTTCCTACGTAACGACTAAAGCTGGATGCTATTTTCATCTAAATATTGTACTACTTTAAAATATTATTATTATTATTATTATTATTATTGCTATTACAAAAATTTTGTCCTTCCTTAATTAGTAATACTTATTTCAGTATTCCGTCTCGTAATATTAGAAACCCACCCTAAAGTCTCTAGCACGGGAAACCCGCCCTCCCACCAGGTCTGCGGCAACTGCCGATTCGGTGTGCAATGATGTAGATATTTTTAGGTTTAAGTCAGATCTCTGAAATATATTTTATGTTAGTTTCAAATTTTCATTTTGATTTATGACTTTAATTATTTAGCATACCTGTGTTTAAACTTAAATCATAAATTCAATTTTTGTTGAATGTTATATTTTTGTGTTTGTGTAATTTGTGTTGTAATTATTTTGTTCTATTTTATATTCATGGTTCCGTGCATCGTTGATCTGTATTAATAATTGTCCAACGAGATGCAACACAAAGCATTCTACTTATTACTCTGCAAGTTCACTCTACATGTTTCGGTGTCAACCACACCTCTCATTAGGAGTACACAAAACTCTAACTACAGCCTCCGGTACTGGTCATATTTTTGTGCAGCTACCTCCCTCCAACGTGGCAAAGCTAGCTTGGCCACGTTGGAGGGAGGTAGCTCCTGATGATGGGTGTGGTTGACACCCGAAACATGTAGAGTGAACTCGCAGAGTAATAAATAGACTACTTTGTGTTGCATATCATTGGACAATTATTAATATATTTTGTTCTAGTTTTTTAGTTAGCTTTGCTCTCTTAAGTCAGCACTTTCAGTGTGCGAGGATTTAATTCTATTATTATTATTATTATTATTCAAGCCAGAAGTTCTGTAGTTGTGGGTTTCTCTTTCTGTACAATATTTATTAGTAATACACAAGATTAATTGGAGTAAATGAAACCCATTAGGTAGGCAGGCCCACGTTTAATTCTATTTAAATTACAACAGAGAAATACGTTTCTAAAGACTAAGTATTTTGTAGTTCTAACTAGCTAAATGATTGAGACGTTTCATCAGGAACAAGGCCTCAAACTTCTGGTCTATTAGCTGGACACGAAATTCCACATATTTTATAAAACCCTAATAATTCATTACCAAAAGTGAGACGTGCCCGCTACTAATCTCTTTACCAAGTTAAAAATCCAACCCCGAATCTCTTTTCCTCTTATTCTAAGATCTGTTTTAACATCTCCAATCGCCTACTCCTGTGTTCTTAAAGAGTGTCCACCATCTGGTTCTCCGACTTCTAAGAACTATTTCCTGTGCCACCAGCGAATGTGCCCCTTTTATGAGACATTGATTTATCAATTTTAAAAATTATGACATGGAATTGTGTGAATCAGTATATTGTCGTTGAAGCTATGAGTGTCAGGTTAAAGTTTTGACATATTTGTTTGGTTTATAACAACATTTATGCATCATTGTGTAAGGTTTACATATTACACAAATTAAGAAACGTGTCTTTACCACCAGATGGACTTTCAGCGAATAATCGGTTAGTTCCCCACGGTTATTCTACGAGGCATGTTAAGAGGATTGCCGAAACTAAGAGCAGTGTCCATGTAATGATCAGTTACCAATTACAGACCAACTGAAGGTGACACTGTAAAATCGTACTTGCGTAACAGTGGACTGTGACTGCAGATACACTGCTGTGATTTCCAAGGACATTGTACTTTTGGAAGCAGGACGCTGTGGCCTCTTGCGACTAGTTTTGTGCCAGTTAGCTTTATTGTGTCTTGGTCGCACTTTCATATAACATTTTACTCATTTTCCATTTACCCAACACCTAACTCTCTCATACTTGATTAGTCAGAGGTGCTGTGCCGGCTATCAGACGATACACTGCTGCGAATTGGGCTGTAAAATTGGCGCATAATGAATAGGCAGTATCGTTAACACTTTGGAATAATGGGCCCTTATTTTGAGAAATTTCTGCCTTTGTGTTTAGTTGGTAATACATCTGTATTGCTGTAAGGCCTCGATTGTGGTGGTTCGCTGTTCGGACAGGCGACGGGAAGCCTTTCACTCTTGTTTGAAACAGTATATAACTTCAAAATTGAAGAACTAGTGTTCTAAAGGCCATTATCCATGGGCATTTCAGAGTGGTTGAATAATACTGAAACATGCTGACCCATTGGCTTCATTTTTCTGCTTGTGTGAACCAAGAATTATTAAATTCCTCATCAGTCGCATTATTTAATTAAACTTTACGATTTGGTGCACTGTAGAGCTAAATTCAAGGGAAAATAGACTTATAAAACGATAGTTGATGGGAATGTCATTAAAATGGGTAGGTACTCGTAGGTATAAAGAATTGCAGATTTTTTCTTTCAGGGAAGAATAGACGAGTCGTAGCAAATACTTTCAAACCATTGAATGAAATGTACAGTAACAGATAGGCAAAATTTACTCATCATTAGAGCTAAACCGATTTACAACTCTTGGATACCGTTCGTAAGAAAACTATTTAGTATGAAGGTGAGTCTAATGTACTACAGAAGGTCGATTAAGAACAACACAGGACGAACATCTGAAGCGACCTATCCTGAAATCTAAATAAATGATCAGGTTGAGGTTGTATCAATGTTGTGATAGGCCTATGTTCTTAATAACTGCGTTAAGACAATAGGCGGCACTGAAACAGCATAAAATGAAACTCTGTAGCTCGTTTTGACGTTTTGTTGACCGTGCATCTCAGTATATTTATCTCAGCATTTAACCAACTTGATGCACAAAATTTGTTTCACAATAAATTTTATTTCATGTTTCGAGCACATGTGATCGAAACATGTAGAGGCATGAAATAAAACTTATTATGAAACAAATTTTGTGCATCAAGTTGGTTAAATATTGAGATAAAAACTCTGTAGGGAGTGGCAACCTACTGAACTACATTGCTATTGTAATGCAACGTTCTTCTGATATCTGGGCTGTGTACGTAACAGAAGAACACACAGTGCTGTCTGTGCATGTCACTCCTTCGCAATCTGGAAACGTGCTGTTTTGTGCGTAAAATTGTTGCGAAATATTTATCGTGTTTATTGAAGTTTCAGTGAGGTATGTAGTAGTGCCCGGGGAATAACACAGTATGAAATGACTGAAGAAATAAGTCTATAGGTATTTGCAAATTTTAATCACAGTTTAAGTCTAATCTTTGCCCATAATTGTATTTGTTTCCAATTCTGTAATCGTGTACAGTGTCTCTTTAGTTACAAATTTGAATATTTTTTAAAAAAGGAATCGAGTTTTGTGGTTCGGTTGAACATATATTACAAGTAGTAGCGTAAAATGTTTTTCTCTTCTATTGAAAGGTGGCATAACATTCAAAGGGTACAAGAAATCCGAAGACTCGATATGTTGGCCTTAACTCACTTGCACGGCGTATGTTACGAATTTTTGGAACTGATGATTTTCGTTCAAAACATTTCCTGCATTCTAACAGTGGTTTCAGTTCGGTGACTTAACAGTTTTGCTACATTGATGTGCCTGGTAATGTAGCTTGAGGACTTGTATATCAGTCAGCACCCTGTCATGTTTAAACAGTGTAATGCCACATATCAGATGATAATCATCAGATTGTGACATCGAAGTTCGGTGTTTAATCCCAGGCAGTAAATTTGAGACTCTTCATCGGAAAAATTGCGTACACGTGGATTGCTCTAGTGTTAATTTGATTCTACCATGCCATACCATCAACAGCAGTGCTGAACGATCATATTCTGTTATTCTTATGAGGAACCTTGTTCAGTAGGTTTATTTGTTGATATAATACGAACAGATTATCTCTCGTCTCATCACTAAACCACAATAAAAGTATGTGGTAAATGCAGTAAGTCCGTTTTAGTTGCAGCTGATACTCATGTAGTAAATCGAATGTTTACAGATGAATGCCAGTTTCTGGAAGCAAGATCTGGTCCGGAGTGACGACCCACAGTCCAGGACAGTGACGACGATTGGACTGGAGATGGATATGGAAAGTACAACCTTCTTGTCTGGTAGACTGAGGGTTCAGTGTGTGGCCACCTTGTTCCAGTTGTACCGCGAAGAGACAGAGATGATTTTGGAGGAGGAGCGTCCACGCCTTGCTTCTGTGCTTGGTACGCGTGAGTCCTCGCTTGGTGAGTAGCCCTTGCATTAATTACAGTGCACACTGCATAGCTTGAAGTGTTTCTGTTCGTGTTTCATTGCGTCAGTTGTAATTTGGGAAATAGGCCTGTATTTTCAGTTTATATCACCTTAAAATGTGTCTTGACGAGAGCAGACAGCCCTGAAATTACGTAGTCTTTATGAAGAATCCATTTTCTTCCCGCCATTATTTACGTGTACCGACACATTTAATCTTGTGGATTGTAATTCGTACGATGTTTACTATTTCCTGGATATTTCATTAACGTAATTACATTTATTACATTTTTCATATTTAATGTTGACTATTTAAAATAGTTGTAAACAAACACTTCTTGAATTTTGTGTAAGAAAAATATATGACAGAAATCACTTCAATTTATCAACCAACGAATGCACATATAATTTCACATAAAACATTTTAAAACACTTTAAAACACTCCGACATGTTTCGATCTTGTCAGATCATCATCAGGGAACTTAGTTGCTTGCTAAAGTTATATTATAGTATTCACAATTCAATTGGTACTTGCAAACGAGGTGTTGTGGCAGCATATCATGTTGAGTAGGAATGTGTTGTGGAGCAGTGGCTAGGTGTGCGTCTTATTTTTGAATAGCAAACTGGAAGACAAACGATTCTGCAAAGAATGATAGGAAGCATTCCCTGACTTCAATTTGCTCTTAATTTCTTCCTAAATGGAATTTTTGTTTGTCAAAGTTGTTTCAAAATATCTGAATTCTTCCAACCTTTCAAAGGAAATATCATCAATCTACATATTGTGACTTCGTCCCGTGTTCTGATCTCGAGACATGATCAGGTACACCATCAATTTCACGACGTTTAGAAGTACTTATCTTCAACGTTCATGCATTTTGCAAGAAGTCTGTTGAAAAAAATAATTTAGTCTTTTGAATTAAAAAAATGGCCGTTCGCCAAGCTACAAATAGACATAAACAATTTCAGAGCTGCAAAGATACAGGACCTGATGCTCGGGGAAAACCAAGACTTTCCGTTGATATTAGTTGATATTTTGGCTAAAAAGGACGAATAAATAATCATTTTCCTTTGCTACTGCCCACAAAACAGGTATGAGTCAATTTTTTCTGTTAAATGATTTTTTTATATGAAGGACGTTTAACAAATAAAATTTCCTTAGTCACAAAAATTAAATTAAAATTCATTATAATGTTAAATTCAGCTCATTTATTCAACTGAAGCAGTTTTAATTTTTCAACGTAATCCGCGATCACACTGATGGATTTGTCCCATCTTGGTACGAGTTTGAAACTTCCATCGCAGTCTAAATCTGTCAGAACGTATTACAGCGTACGTTTTTCACATAAATTCGAAACAAATTAAAGGAAGGGAGTGTAAAAGTCCGCTATCAAATAAAACATGATGTAATATCTGTGTGTCACGTAGTCACGGTCTATAACACAGGGGACTTTCCTTTTAAATTCTGTGAAGCTGGCCAGAGGTAGTGACTTCTGTATTTTTGTGTAATATTAATTAGATTAGCTTCTTGGTCTTTAGGTTACTGACTTTTGACATTTTCTGTTATAAATATAATTTGCCTCCGTCCTTGAATATCCGCTTCTTCTTGAAGGAGTGTAGGGTGTTGGGTGTAACAGTTTACGCGTTCTTAACTTCAGTTCTTAAATGATCGTCTTCAAGTACTGAATCCTGTAACTTCCCAAATTGATGGGCCTAATGACAGGTATAGAAGCAGTTGCGTAAGAGAAAATTCTCTGCTTCTGCCAGACATCGAACCCCACTCTTCTCCGTCCATTACCTATCCACTATACTGGTCAAGGAGTTCCAGGCCTAATTAAAAATTTCCGTGTTTTTTATGTAGTCGTAAAATTATTTTTATTTGGTTTGTTCTTCGAGGTTTATAAAATACGATTTTAGCGAAATTTGAGATAGTGACAGCCGTTCTAATAATTAGTCTGTTCCCATTTTCTGGGAAACATAAGGATTATGTCGGCGTCTAGATGTAGCTTAAGAGGGCTTGCTATCTTATCTTCAGGGTAATTCTTAATCCACCTTGAAGAATGAAGCACCAAGATCCGAAACGATGGAACTTACATGCAGAAGTACACTACGTTTTATCTCAGGAGACTGAAATCTTCCATTGGCACCTTCTGCTTCTTGGCCATTTCTTGTTTTTTTGCAGATTTATTTTCAACGACAGAAACAAAGAGATGCACGAGATTTTACGAAAGAACATTAAATGCTTTTGCAATAAACTGTATGGACAACCGGATATCACACTATGCGTTACTTCCTTCCATTTCTAGATTTTCCGGATTTTTCTGGGCCCCTTGGTTGTGCGGCGTTTTGTGTTACGGTTATAGAATATGGCGGAAACCGTGGAAATGCTCATTGGGATCTCTTGATCGGGTATCCCCTTGAAACCCAGGAGATTACAGACTGTGTAAATACTTTCGTTTTCAATTTATTTGAAATGAGAAAGAAGACGGAGTTTACTCGAGGTAGAACTCGTTGTCACTGCTGAATTTTAGCACGGAAAAATGTGACATGACGATTTAAAGGGAACTGTGGATATTGGGTTAACAAAAAGGAGAATGTGGAATATCTGAGCTCTTAAACATTACAGACTTCAATACATTCTTTAAGTTAGGAAATTTTAAGGTCTCACCTTGTGAAGAAGTGCTATCCACATTCACTTAACGTGTGACACGTGTAACAGTGGTCAAAATTACACTGAATATTACGTTTCTTATTTCTCACTTCGTAATATACAGCAACATGTATGAATTTCATTACTGGCATTCCGGGTTTTAATCTTGGTAAGTGAATAGCTACTCTGGCCCTGGTTTCATGGTGTTGCTTAGTCTCTTCAAGTAGATTTTGGGATAATGCGTACTTTCTGCATCCTATCTAGTTTCCTCTTCATTATCATCCAATTACTCGACGGTATGTAGGCAGACATAGTGACAGCTTTCTTAAAATAATGACACAACAAATTCAGATCTTCTGTAACTGACTACATTGGATTAAGGTTTAATGCTTTTATTCCACATGTTCTAGTTCATATTCTGGCCTGCAGCAACAGTTATCCTGAATGAGGGCTTTCTAATCAGTTCATATTCTTTACAATTCCTTATTTACTAATAATTTTACCATTCAGCTGTATATGTATTGACGAATTTAAAGCGCCGTTAAATAATAAATAAAGGAGTATAAATATGCCTAGCATGCTTATTTAAGTACCCGAATAATACCTGTAAATTTGCTGTTGGGTACTACAACATAAAAACTTAACGGTACTCTGCAATCAATGGTTTGTAGCATTTCCTCACAGAAATGCCCACTATGTAACTAACGATCCGTAAGATCTCTTTTATGGTACGAGAAATACAATCATTAACCACTTCCTAACTTTAATGTCAAAATAAAAATAATTAAAATAATAAGAGAGGAAATTATTTGTAGTGAGTGGAGAGCTGAGTATTAGATTTAAGTTTTTCAAGGCCATCGATAAATTGATGTTCCATCTGCTGAAACACAGAGAAACTCTACATTTTGTCGATGTAGGGAATGTATGCGTTTCGTATGGTCTAGCGATACAGTAAATGCCTATAACTTCCATAATTAGCAATAATTGAATTTTCTTTATAATGCAGACCGTCTTTCTTCTCTGTGAGGTACAGACAGAATTTTTTATGCACCTTAGATAAGAATTATTCTTCCAGTGATTGGAAGTCCCTGCTTTAAAACGTGTTGTTAGTTACGTCACTGTATGTGTTGTTCAGTTGAAGATATATAGTTACTAATATCATATGAAGCTCATATTCTGTTGTTACTAAGAAGACGAAAGGAATGTTGTGAAATAATTAATTTTGATCTAATTATTTACGTGACAGACGTTGTAGGCCTATGTTCTGTAGCTTGTTACCCAGCATTAAGATGGTACACAAAAAGACTCACACTTTTCATGAAAGAGAAGTCTCACTTACACTACTTAACTGACCACGTAACTTAGTGAAGAAAACTTAATCTTGACACGCCAATATTAATTCGGTTAACGTCAAGAAATTCCTCACTTGGATGTTCATTGAGTTACTTATAAGAAAGCTCTACTATTCTTCATACAAACCTAACACGTTCAGCTCACATCTCGCTATCCCACGTTTGTCTTAATAGTATCCTCTCATATAATCGGGTCTTCCATGTGGCTTTCCCATTCCAGGTTCCCAACCAGTTTTCAATATGAAAATTTTAGTCTTCGTGCTCCATATTCTGCTTTTCTAATCATTCTTGTTTTTATATCTTAATAAGTTTTAATACTCTGTGACGAACTGTACAAGTTCTAGTGGTTTTAAATATAAATTTTGTGCAATTATTTTTATATTGTTTGTATTATTGTACGATGCACTGATGATGGTCGCAGAAGCGAAAGAAATATGTTGGTAAATAATGATATATATGATAAAACATGCTTCATCCATGTGCAAAACCCATCTAATTCCTCTTAAACTTTTATCCATATGAAATAATGCAATAGTATAATAATGGAGGACATAATTTTCCCTACATACAAGTATTCAGAAACTTACAATCTCCTGATGCTTCCACTTCTTCTAAACTTATACTGTATTTACTATATTTAAAATTGAGCTACTCTCTCTTTTGATCCACAATTTTATCCAAACAGATCCATATTGTCTCGGAAATCACCCACACCTTTTCCTTCGTACCATCTGTAGTCTCCATAAACATTTTGCAGATTCTTGCTTAACCTACACTAAAGGAACTTCAAGATTTCTCCATGCTACTTTTTATATACATTGTTCAAATAAAAATTTTTAATCTGTTCAGCTCGTTATCATAGTCATATAAGATTAACTTATTTTATAGTTCATTTGAAGAAACAGTAATTAGACCTAGCAGTGATGTCTATAGTATAGAATCTTTAATTTTTATACATGTACACGTGCTTGGTAAACGTGTACAGGAGGAGCAAGTAAAGAAGATATAAAATACGCAGCGCGATCCATAAGTTCTTTTGGCTGATTTTTTTAAATAACAGAACTAGAGCGATCTACCGGCCAACCCACTATCTAAGTACTATCAACCAACATCCGTTCACACACCGAGTTTCTTTTGTTTATCTTCACTAGTTTACGAGTTATAACTTGTCTTGTAAAGTCAGTTTTCTTCATACGTCATGGAAGGCGGAAATGAAAAGAGAGATGCCATAAAATTTTGTTTCAAAGCCGGTCTATCTGCGACAGAAACACTAGTATTGGTGCAAAAGGCTTATGGGAATGAGGCTCTGAACCGATCACAAGTTTGTAGGTGGTATTGACGGTTTCAAGACGGATGGGAGCTGGTAGAAAATGACGAGAAATGGCCGTCCAAAATCGACCCGAAGTGAGGTAAAATATTGCTGGTGTGGCCGATTTGGTAAAAATGACCGTCGAATCTTATCAAGAATGATAGCAGAATCTTTAACATCCCCAAGACTGTAGTTCTTCGGATTCTGAAAGAGGATTTGGGAAAGAGAAAGTTGTGTGCACGTTTTTTTCCACACTCCTTGACACCTGAGCAAAGGGAAGATAGAGTCACATCTTGCCAAGATTTTATTACAATGGCCGATGCAGAACAAATTTTTTTTAACAAAATTATTATGGGAGATGATACCTGGTATTTTGCCTATGACCCCGAAACAAAGCGAAAGAGTTCGGAATACATCCCCTCGGCCGAAGAAACTGAAATTCCAAAGGCCCCACATCAATAACATGCTGATAATTTTTTCGACTCTCAAGGCGTGATGCACAAAGAATTCGTACCAGAGGAAAAACAGCAAACGCAGAATTTTATAAAGGCGTGATGGATCGCCTCCTGAAGTGTATTCATCGGCTTCGTCCAGCTGCCTTCTGCTGTCGAGATTTTCTTCTTGTTGCATGATATTGCGCCCGCCCACAAAGCTGCAAGTGTTTGTTAATTTTTTACTCCAAAAATGTTGCAACCCTTTATTACCCCCCCTTACTCTCCAGATTTATCTCCGCCACACTATTTTCTGTTCCCCAAGTAGAAAATGAAGTTAAAAGGACTTCACTTTGCGGATGTTGCTGGGATCCAAGAAGCTGTAACTGATGAACTAAAGAAGGTCCAAAAATAGGAATATTCGGCAGTTTTCAGAAAGTGTACGACCGCGCAAAAGCCTGTATGTATGCCAATGGAGCTTATTTTGAATAAGAAAAAGGTATGTGTCTTCCTCTTGTGTCTTCGAGTTTTTAAAAAATCAGTCCAAAAACTTTCGGACCGCCCTGTGTATGTTAAACCTTTTCAAATCCAGGACTGTGCCTTCCATACTTGCGCTGCTTCAGAAGGAACGTTTCGGTTGAGCTCGCAATAGACAGCAATATAATTATGCGAGCGACATCTGCAAATTTAGAGACTATAGAGCACAAAATGAAGTTGGAAAATTTTTATAAGTGGTAATAATTTAAGATGATGACATGAAGTTTAATTTAGATTATTTTTAAAATACACTAAATGTAATAATATGGACAGCTTTACACGACGTCAGATGCAATCTCAGTTACGTGCGTTTCCCTTCAGTGGCGTCGAAGGATTTATTAGGAGTGGTGACTAGTAAACACGGAGTAAGGATTTATTAGGAGTGGTGACTAGTAAACACGGAGTAAGGATTTATTAGGAGTGGTGACTAGTAAACACGGAGTAAGGATTTA
>Ga0131853_10024292_pt1 | contig 10938 bp, 9 predicted proteins | sample TergutLab28metaG_FD_92764 | JGI IMG/M metagenome (GOLD analysis project Ga0131853, IMG submission 92764) | Labiotermes labralis P1 segment gut microbial communities from Petit-Saut dam, French Guiana - Lab288 P1 (version 2) (version 2) | ecosystem: Host-associated > Arthropoda: Insects >...
CCAGGCAGCATCCTGGGCGGCCTTGTCGGGGTCGCTCACCCCACCAGCGTAGGCGACGCCGGTGAAGCCTTCGAGCCCGCTCGGATGTCGCGGTCGAGCAGGCCCCGGCTCAGACCGCGGTCACCTTCGCGATGAACGCCGCGGACTCGTCGATGATCACCTGGGCGTCGTTGTCCAGAGTGGCGACGTGATAGCTGTCCGGGAGCCGGCGAAGCGTCACCGGGCCGGAGACGCGCGCGGTGATCAGCGGCTCGGAGGACTCGTCCACGACATGGTCCACCGTCGAGCGCAGGTAGAGCACCGGCGCGGTCACCTTGGGCAGGTCCGCGACCAGGGCCGGCCAGGCGCGGAACATCGCGTGCGCGGCCTTGAGCGGCGTACGGGTGTAGCCGTGCTCCTCGACCCCGGCCTTCTTGATGTCGCTGGCGATGCCGGGGAAGGAGGGGATCAGGTGCTTGAGCACCGGCAGCAGCTTCACGTCCAGCCGCTTGGTCGCCACCGCCGGGTTGACCACCACGACACCGGCCACCGCGTCGGCGTGGTCCGCGGCCAGCCGCAGCATCAGCGCACCGCCCATCGAGAGGCCGCAGAGCACGACGGCGTCGTTCTCGGCCTGAAGCCTGGCGAAGACGCGGGAGACCTCGCCGTACCAGTCCGACCAGCCGGTGGCGTTCATCTCCTGCCAGGTGGTGCCGTGGCCCGGCAGGCGCGGCACCTCGACGCCGTACCCGAGATCGGCCAGCGCCCGGCCCCACCCGGCCATCGAGTACGGCGAGCCGGTGAAGCCGTGCGAGAGCAGCACCCCGATCCGCCTGCCCCCGGTGAGCTCGGGGCGGGCGGGGACGGAGAGCGGTGCGTGCAGGGCGGTCTGAGCGGCCATGACCGGCATTGTGCACCAGCGGGATGGGCCCGGACCGGCTTCACGCCGATTTCCCGCTAGGCTCAGGACCGTGAATGAGAAGGCGTTCTACGCGGTGCTCAAGCACGTCGTCATCGGCCCGTGGCTCAAGCTCGTCTTCCGGCCGAAGTGGGAGGGCGTCGAGAACGTCCCCACCGACGGCCCCGCGATCCTGGCCAGCAACCACCTCTCGTACTCCGACTGGCTCTTCATGCCGCTCGGCCTGCCGCGGATGGTGCGCTTCGTCGCCAAGGACGAGTACTTCACCCAGCCGGGCCTGGCGGGCTGGTTCAAGAAGACGTTCTTCGCCGGCACCGGCAACGTCCCGATCGACCGCTCCGGCGCCTCGGCCGCCGAGGGCGCGCTGCTGGCCGCCCGTCGGGTGCTCGGCGAGGGCGAGCTCTTCGGGATCTACCCCGAGGGCACCCGCTCGCACGACGGCAAGCTCTACCGCGGCCGTACGGGCGTGGCGCGGCTCGCGCTGGAGACCAAGGCGCCGGTCATCCCGGTCGCCGTCATCGGCACCGACGTGATCGCCCCTCCGGGCAAGGCGTTCGGCAAGGTCGTACGCCCGATCATCCGGTATGGCAAGCCGCTCGACTTCTCCCGCTACGACGGCATGGAGAACGACCGCTACATCCTGCGCGCCATCGCCGACGAGATCATGTACGAGATCCTGCGGCTCTCCGACCAGGAGTACGTCGACCTCTACGCCACCGACGCGAAGAAGCGGGACAAGGAGGCGGCCGAGGCCGCGAAGGCCGCCGGCAAGGCGGCGCGCAAGGGCTCGAAGGGCGCCAAGCCCGCCGCGTGACGATCCACAGCGACCACCCGTTCCCGACCGAGGACGATCCCGTACGCCGGCTGCGTGGCCGGCTCGGCGGCGCGGTCGCGCTGGTGACGTGTGGCTCCGGAACCGGCTCCGACGCTGGCGCTGGCGCTGGCCGGGTCGGGCTGACCGTCTCGTCGCTGATGGTGGCGGGTGGCGACCCGGGCCGGGTGCTGTTCCTGGCCGACCCGGACAGCGAGCTGGGGGAGTCGCTCTCGGTGGGATCGCGGGCCGTGGTCCAGCTGCTGGCCTGGCAGCATCGCGATCTGGCCGAGGCGTTCGCCGGTACGGCCCCGGCGCCGGGCGGGCCGTTCCGTACGGGCGCCTTCGTAGACTCGCCCTGGGGCCCTCGGCTCGCCGATGCGACCGCCTGGGCCTCGGTCACGGTCGATTCGCTGCGCGAGGTCGGCTGGTCGTTGGAGGTCTCAGCGCTGATCGACGAGGTCGAGCTCGGCCCCGACGAGGGCGCGCTCCAGCACCGCCGCGGCCGCTACCACCGTTGATTCATGGGTTTGTCGCGGTTGAGTGATGGAACAGTTCCATCACTCAACCGCGACAAACCCATCATTCGGCCCAGGCCTTGGAGCGCTCGACGGCCTTGAGCCAGCGGGCGTGGCCGGCGTCGGCGAGCGTACGGTCGGCGGTGGGGGTGAAGGTGCGGTCCAGGGACCAGGTCGCGCGCAGCTCGTCGAAGGAGGACCAGAGGCCGACCCCGAGGCCGGCCATGAACGCCGCGCCGAGGCCGGTGGTCTCCACGATCCGCGGTCGGGAGACCTCGATGCCGAGCTGGTCGGCCTGGAGCCGGCAGAGCAGGTTGTTCGCGGCCGCACCGCCGTCGACCTTCAGCGCGGAGACCGGCGGCATGGTGGCGACCACGTCGCGCACCTCGTACGTGATCGCCTCCAGCGTCGCCCGGACGATGTGGCCACGGGTGGTGCCGCGGGTCAGGCCGATGATGAGGCCGCGGGCGTGCGGGTCCCAGTGCGGGGCGCCGAGGCCGGTCAGGGCGGGGACGAAGACGACGCCCTCGGACGAGGGCACCGCGGAGGCGATCGCCTCGGTCTCGGCGGCCGAGCCCACCAGCTGCAGGCCGTCGCGCAGCCACTGCACGGCCGCGCCGGTGACGAAGATCGATCCCTCCAGCGCGTACGTCATCTCACCCGACGGCGCGCGCCAGGCGGCGGTGGAGAGCAGGCCGGCGTCCGAGCGCACCAGCGAGCCGCCGGTGTTGGTCAGGATGAACGACCCGGTGCCGTAGGTGCACTTCACCTCGCCGGGTTCGAAGCAGGTCTGCCCGAACAGAGCCGCCTGCTGGTCGCCGGCGATGCCCGCGATCGGGAGCGCGAGGTCGAGGAAGGAGCGCGCGTCGGTGGTGGCGACCTCGCCCCAGTTCGGGACCAGCTCGGGCAGCGCGTCGCGGGGTACCCCGAAGAGCCCGCACAGCTCGTCGGACCAGTCCCCGGCGGTGAGGTCGAAGAGCAGCGTGCGAGAGGCGTTGGAGACGTCGGTGACGTGGTGCAGCCCGCGGGTCATCCGGGCGATCAGGTAGGAGTCGACGGTGCCGACGGCGTACCGGCCGGACTCGACGTGCGCCCAGGTCTGCGGCTCGTGCTCGCGGATCCAGGCGAGCTTGGTCGCGGAGAAGTACGGGTCGAGCCGCAGCCCGGTCAGCTCGCCGATCCGCTCCTCGTGGGAGGCCATCGCGCCGCAGAAGGAGGCCGTACGGCGGTCCTGCCACACGATCGCGCGCCGCGGCGAGCCCAGCGTCTCGCGGTCCCACAGCACCACGGTCTCGCGCTGGTTGGTGATGCCGACGCCGACCAGGGCCGTCCGGTCGAAGCCGGTGAGCGCGGCCCGGGTCGCCTCCAGGGTCGCCTGCCAGATCTCCTCCGGAGCGTGCTCGACCCAGCCGGGCCGCGGGAAGTGCTGGGCGAACTCCTGGTAGCCGCGCGCCACGATCGCGCCGGTGCTGTCGACCACCAGCGCGGTCACGCCGGTGGTGCCGGCGTCGATCGCCAGGATCGCGTTCATCCGTGGGTCCTCTCGTCGTCGAGGCCGGCCCCGGGGGAGGAGGTGACCGGCTTGTGGGCGTACATCGCCCGATCGGCGCGCTCGATCAGGTCGGCCAGCGACTCCTCGCCGCGCAGCGCCGCGACGCCGGCGGTCCAGCTGACCGCCGCGCCGGCGGCCAGGGCCCGGATCCGCTCGCGGGCCTGCTCCTCGTCGGAGCCCGGCAGGATCAGCACGAACTCGTCGCCGCCCACCCGGCCGACCGCCTCGTGCCCGGACAGGTCGTCGAGCCACTGCCGGCTGGCCGACACCAGGAGGTCGTCGCCGGCGCGGTGGCCGCGGGTGTTGTTGACCGCGCGCAGGTCGTCGAGGTCGATCAGGACGACCGAGACCGGGGTGCCCCGCCGCCGGGCCTGGGCCAGCAGCCGCTCGCCGAGCGACTCGAGGCCGTGCCGGTTGAGGACGCGGGTGAGCGGGTCGGCGTGCGCCAGCCACCGCATCCGCTCGAACAGCAGCCGTACGATCTCGGTGGCGATCACGCCCTGGAGCGCGATCACCACCGCGCCGATGGTCAGGGTCGACTCGCCGCGTCCGACCAGCGCGGCCACGTACGCCGCCAGGCCGAGGTAGAAGATGATCACGGCCCGACGGCTGAGCAGCAGGCTGGTGTAGATGCCGACCAGCGGCAGCCCCACGCCGTTGCAGAGCGCGGCGACGCTGGAGTCGCTGGTGCGGGCCATCGAGGCGATCGTGACCAGCCGGATCGCGAGCATCACGGTGGCCTCGGTCCGGGTGAACGCGCGTCCGCGCAGCAGCGCGAGCACCGCCAACGCCACGCTGCCCGAGCCGACCGTGCCCAGCACCCAGCGCGGGTTCTTGTCGGCCGAGTAGAACGCGGCCGCGATCAGCAGCAGGACGCCGCTGACCAGGTACATGACGGCGGTGATGTTGGCCAGCGCCGACTCACCGCTGAACAGCCCGCGCCCGCGCGAACGCTGCTGGGGCGCCGCCCAGCTCATCGGCCTCGACCGTGGCGCGGTCGGGCTCACAGCGTGCCCGCGGCCCAGGCCGCCCGATGGGCGTCGTTGAGGTCGAGCAGCCGGGCGAGCTCGGTCACCGGGGCCGCGTGGTCGTCGACGCGGAGGTCGGCGACGATGTCATCGGCCTCGTCGTACCCCGCCTCCTCGCGTACGACGAGCAGCGCGGCGGACTGCCGTCCCCGTACGTCCCCGCCGGCCTCGTCGCCGGCGACGAGCGCGGCCAGCAGCCGGCGGGAGAGATCGGGCTCCGACGCCGAGTCGAGCCAGGCGCGCTCCATCGCCTCGACCACCTCGGAGCCGGTCAGCAGGTTGCCCTGGATCGCGTACCCCTCGCCGGTGAGGCCGCCCGCCCAGGGCAGGCAGCCGCTGCCGGTGTGCGACGCGGCGTTGCCCTCGACGTCGACGATGCCGACCTGGCGCTGGACCCGTCCGTCGTCCTCCTCCAGCAGCCGCTGCAGGGCGACCGACGCGGTGGCGCCGTCGTCGAGGTGGGCCAGCGCGAGCCCCTTGTAGGCGACGTTGACGTGCGCCTGGGTGGCGATCGCGCCGACCCCGGCGACGGCTGCCGGCGTGGCGTTGCCGATCGCGAAGAACTTGGAGGCCACCGCCACACCCCAGGTGTCGCCGTCGGCCGACCGGGCCACGATCGAGAACGTCATGACGCCGAGGCTAGTGGCATCGTGGTGGCGCTGCTCGGGGTTCGGTCGAGGGTCACACCCGGGGCGGTGAGCACGACCCACTGCCCGTCGCGTACGGCGGTCGTCCAGCCGTCCCGTGAGAGCGTGCTCAGGGTGCTGTCGTTCCAGGTCAGCACCGCCGCACACCGGATGTCGTACCGGTCGAAGACGCCGACGTACGGCGAGCTCGCGCTCAGGATGCTGAGGTCCAGGATCTGCTCGGAGTAGGGGTCCTGCCGGTTGTCGGCGAAGACCTTCACGCCGGGCGCGAACCAGATCAGGTACGCCCCCGAGTCGTAGGTCGTGTAGACCCGGCCCGGGCAGGACTCGACCGCCTGCACGATCCGCGGGCTGATCGGGTGCCAGTTGAGGCCGGCGGGCGCGAGGAAGTAGATCAGCGCGGTCACCAGCGCACCGATCGCGCCGGCTCCGGCGAGCAGCGGCCGGGCCAGCGGCACGGTGTCGTTCGCGCGCGGCCGCGGGGTGGCCGGCCGGAGCAGCTCGACCGCCAGCGGGGTCGCGGCCACGACGAACATGGTCATGTTGCGGGTCGCGTCGATCGCCAGCGGCAGCGTGGCCAGCGTCGAGACCAGGCCCAGCGCGGCCGACCAGGTCCGCAGCCGGTCGCGGCGCAGGATCGCCACCGCGGCGACCAGCACCACGATGCCGGCCACCCACGCCCAGAAGATGCCGGTGTAGAAGGTCAGGTGCTCGTACGCGGGCTGCCACTCGGTGATCCGGTTCTCGAAGGGCCGGCTGCCCGAGGTCAGCACGTAGTGCCACAGCCCGGTGCCGAGCGGCGTCGCCAGGGTGGCCAGCGCGCCGAGCACGGTGACGGGCAGGAGCGTACGCAGGTAGCCCCGATAGGGGCGCCGGAGCAGTGCCGCGAGGCAGGCCGAGCCGAGGGCCAGCCCGCCGTACACGACCCCGCCGTGGGCGTTCGCCCAGACCAGCAGCAGCGGGACGCACCACCACCACCACCAGCGCCGCTCGCGCAGCAGCCACAGGATCAGCGCGAAGCCGAGCATGCTCAGCACCTGCGGTCGCAGCGACCAGCTCCCGATCAGACCCGGGACGGCGAGGACGAGCACCACCAGGTCCGTACGGCGGACGGCTCCGGCCGCGGTGGAGAACGCCAGCATCGCGCCCGCCATCAGGCCGACCACGAGGGTGATCAGCGGCAGCCCGCCGATCACGTGCAGCGGGTAGATCAGCGCCTGCCAGAGCCACTCGTGGTCCGGCCAGGGGTCACCGGCGGCGGTGTACGAGTAGTGGTCGGTGAGGCTGATGGTGCGGTGGTGCCAGATGTCGCGGCCGGCCCGCAGCGCCCACCAGGTGTCGCCCTGGGTGGTCGAGACGCAGGCGGCGATGACGGTGCCGATCAGCAGGATCAGGCGCCGGGCGAAGGCCGGGAAGGTCACGCCTGCGGACGGTGGCACGCACGCGACTCTAGGGCCACGACCCGGACGTTGTCGGCTGCCGGACCCCCTGAAGCTCATGATCTTGACACCCGGGTCGATGATGTGAGGCATGTCACGCTTCTCTCGGATGGTCGCGACCCTGGCCGCCACCGCCGTCGTCATCTCTCCCGCGCTCACCGCCGGAGCCGCCCACGCGGACGCTTCGAGCCTGCCCAGCGCCGATCCGTTCTACCGCTACGCCGGGGACGGGTCGCCGGGCGTGCCTCCCGACGACTCGCAGCCGGGCGACGTGCTCGACACCCGGACGGTCGAGCTGCCGGTGATGGCGGACCTGCTCAAGGCCTTGGCGGCTTCGCACGGCAGCCCGCTCCAGTCCTTCTCGATCAGCGCGACCCAGCTGCTCTACCGCACCCAGGACGAGCAGGGGAACCCGAGCGAGACGGTGACCACCGTGATCCAGCCCTCCGACCTCGGCACGCCGGTCGCGAGCAAGGGCGTGGTCGCGTACCTGAGCTACTACGACGGCCTGAGCGACACCTGCGATCCGAGCTACACCCTGCAGAGCTCCGCGCTCGACGGCGAGAAGGCCGCGATCAGCCAGCTCCTCGAAAACGGCTACACCGTCACGGTCCCGGACTTCGAGGGCGAGGGGCTCGACTGGGCCGCCGGTCACGAGGCCGGCAAGAGCACGCTCGACGCGATCCGGGCCACCGAGACGAGCCTCGGCCTGCCGGCGACGACCAAGGTCGCCACGGTCGGCTACTCCGGCGGCTCCATCGCCGGTGAGTGGGCGGCCGAGCTCCAGCCGACGTACGCCCCCGACGTCCACCTGATCGGCACCGCGATCGGCGGCGTCCCGGTCAACCTGCGCGATCTGGTCAACTACGTCAACAGCGACGCGGACACCGACCGGGACAGCTGGTTCGGCGTCATCCCGGCCGCGACCGTCTCGCTCGCCCGCGCGTACGGCAAGGACTTCTCCTCCTACCTCAGCGCGACCGGCCAGGAGATCGCCGCGACCGTCGCGAACGAGTGCATCGGGGCCTTCGCGGCCAACTACAAGGGGATGCACCTCTCGGATCTGGTCAACCCCGGCGTCGACTTCCTCAACGAGCCGGACGTGAAGCCGATCGTCGACGGCCTGACCATGGGCCAGGGCGCCAAGCCGACGGCACCGATGTTCATCATGAACGGACGCAGCTCGGACGGCATCGGTGACGGCGTCATGGTCGCCAACGACGTGAAGGCCCTCGCCGCGAGCTACTGCACCCGCGGCGTCGCGGTGAACTACGACGAGGAGAGCGGCGAGCACAGCGCCGTCGGGCAGACGTTCATGCTCAAGGCGATCGGGCTCGTGCCCGGCGCGGGCTTCATCGACAAGTGGTTCAACGGCACCGCCACGTCGGCCGACTACAACTGCGCGCAGCGGGTGACGACGACGCCTCCGCCGACGTCGACGAAGAAGAAGATCACGGCCACCCTCACGGGCCGCTCGAAGGGCGCCAAGGACGTGCTCGTGGTGACCGCGAAGGGCGCCACCGGCGCCAAGGTCCAGCTCTTCGCCGCCGGGCACAAGAAGCCGGTCGGTCGCGGCACGATCGGCAAGAACGGCAAGGTCGCGATCAAGGTCGCCGACCACAACGGCAAGCGCAAGACCCGCTATCACGCGAACGTTGCCGCCACCGCGACCACCATGAGCGCGGTCACGAAGGTGCTCGCCCTGCGTTGATTGATGGGTTCGTCCCGGTCGAGTCGGGCCTTCGTTCCGTACGGAGGCCCGACTCGACGCGTACGGACCCATCAATCGACGGGGACCGGGCCGCATCACTGGGTGAGAGGCCGCCGTCCACAACCGATAACCGGTTGGTAGCAACCGCTCCACCCCGCGTACGCTTGCGGGGTGATCCCGTCGCTCGAAGAGCTCCACAAGATCGGCGCTGCCCAGCAGCCGACCTACCCCGACCAGGCCGCGCTCGACACGGCCGTGGCCCGGCTGCGCACCCTGCCCCCGCTCGTCTTCGCCGGCGAGTGCGACGAGCTCAAGGACAAGATCGCCGCCGCCTCGCGCGGTGAGGCGTTCATCCTGCAGGGCGGCGACTGCGCGGAGACCTTCGTGGACGCCACCGCCGACAACACCCGCAACAAGCTGCGGGTGCTGCTGCAGATGGCGGTCGTGCTGACGTACGCCGCCTCGGTGCCGGTGGTGAAGATCGGTCGCCTCGCCGGCCAGTACGCCAAGCCGCGCTCCAGCGACATGGAGACCCGCGACGGGGTCACCCTGCCGGCCTACCGCGGCGACGCGGTCAACGGCTTCGACTTCACGCCCGAGTCCCGCATCCCCGACCCGCAGCGGATGCTCGAGGTCTACCACGCCTCGGCCTCCACGCTGAACCTCGTCCGGGCCTTCACCACCGGTGGCTACGCCGATCTGCGCCAGGTGCACGCCTGGAACTCCGAGTTCGTCCGCAGCAGCCCGGTCGGCGCCCGCTACGAGGCGATGGGCACCGAGATCGAGCGCGCCCTCACCTTCATGCAGGCGATCGGTGCCGACCCGGAGCAGTTCCACCGGGTCGACTTCTACTCCTCGCACGAGGCGCTGCTGATGGAGTACGAGCACGCCATGACGCGGATCGACTCGCGCACCGAGAACCCGTACAACGTCTCCGGCCACTTCGTCTGGATCGGTGAGCGCACCCGTCAGCTCGACGGCGCCCACGTGGAGTACTTCCGCCACATCCGCAACCCGATCGGCTGCAAGCTCGGCCCGACCGCGACCGCCGATGACGCGCTCGCGCTGGCGCGCAAGCTCAACCCGGAGAACGAGGCCGGCCGGCTCACCTTCATCACCCGCTTTGGCGCCGACAAGATCCGCGACGGTCTGCCCTCGCTGGTCGAGAAGGTCACCGCCGAGGGCGTCAACGTCGCCTGGATCAGCGACCCGATGCACGGCAACACTTTCACCGCCGCCAACGGCTACAAGACCCGCCGCTTCGAGGACGTCCTCGACGAGGTCCAGGGCTTCTTCGACGTACACCGCGCGCTCGGCACCGTCCCGGCCGGCATCCTGGTCGAGAACACCGGCGACGACGTCACCGAGATCATCGGCGGCGGCGAGGAACTCGACGAGCACGGCCTCGCGCACCGGTACGAGTCGGTCGTCGACCCGCGCCTCAACCGGGTGCAGTCGCTGGAGATGGCGTTCCTGGTTGCGGAGATGCTGCGGAAGTCCTGAGCGCCGCTGCTGGTCGCGAAAGTGTCACGGTGATAGTTCCGGAACTATCACCGTGACACTTTGCGTTTGGAGTGACACTTCACAACGCTCACTTCGCTAGCGAAGTATCACGGTGACACTTTGCGCCCGCGGATCACTAGGCTGCCGGTGTGATCGATCTGCGCTCCGACACCGTCACCCGCCCCACCGAGGCGATGCGGGCCGCGATGGCCCGCGCCGAGGTCGGGGACGACGTGTACGGCGAGGATCCGACCGTGGCCGCGCTCGAGGAGCGGGTGGCGGGGCTGTTCGGCAAGGAGGCGGCGCTCCTCACGCCCACCGGGTCGCTGGCCAACGTGCTCGCGGTCCGCACCCTGGTCGAGCCGGGCGAGGAGGTGCTCTGCGAGTCGGCGGCGCACATCGCCCGCGCTGAGCTCGGCGCCCACGGGGCGGTCTCGGGCATCACGATGCGCACCTGGCACCACCCGCGCGGCCAGGTCGACCTCGACCAGATCGCGACCCTGTTCGCCCCCGACCTCGGCCCGTACTTCGTCCGGACCACCGCGATCGCGGTCGAGAACACCCACAACTTCGCCGGCGGCGCCGTCCTGCCGCTCGCGGACCTCCAGGCGCTGCGGGCGTACGCGGACGGGGTCGGTGCCGCGATCCACCTCGACGGCGCCCGGATCTGGAACGCCCATGTCGCCACCGGCACCCCGTTGCGCGCGTACGGGGACGTGGCCGACGTGCTCGCGGTCTGCCTCTCCAAGGGCCTCGGCGCACCGGTCGGCTCGCTCGTGGTCGGCTCCCGCGAGGCGATCACCGCGAGCCGGGTACGCCGCAAGCGGCTCG
>Ga0131853_10024293_pt1 | contig 10938 bp, 8 predicted proteins | sample TergutLab28metaG_FD_92764 | JGI IMG/M metagenome (GOLD analysis project Ga0131853, IMG submission 92764) | Labiotermes labralis P1 segment gut microbial communities from Petit-Saut dam, French Guiana - Lab288 P1 (version 2) (version 2) | ecosystem: Host-associated > Arthropoda: Insects >...
AGATTTCTATGTGCTCAGTGTGGTGTTCCTGTGCATCCAGAAGGCTGCTACACACAATATCATATGCTGAAACATTACTGAAGGTATGTTCTAAATTTCAAGTCTTTATCTCGTATAGTTTTCATGTAATTATTTTTTTACTGAAATCAAGAAAGAAGGGGCTGTGGACCCTTTAAATGGCTGGCATTTTAATGCCCCTGGGTATTTAAATAGCTGGCAGCGAATGTGTTAATACAGCATCTGGTATAGTATTCTGTATAAATGAACGTCCAGTGTGCACACCGGACAGTCAGTTATGGAGAATACTATGCTACTATACCAAATGCTGTATTAATACAATTTGACCTCCTGATGATGAACACAGTGTTGCTCAAAACATGTAGAGGATTGTAATATTAAACATATTATGTAACATAATTGTGCATTAAGTTGGTCATTCACCCAGAGCTGTTTCCTGATGTTTAAGTGCACACCAGTATGTGTTCCTACCTTAAATCAAGTATAAGTTGCAGAATATTTAGTGGAGTGCAAGTAGTTCTGAACAAACACTGTAGATAAAAATGATAGACAAATTTTATGACCACTGTAGTTTTTGTGTAACTCCTATGGTGTTTTAGATAAAGAAAAGTGATTGGCCGTGTAAAAATTATCGCTCTATGTTTGTTACTTTGTAAGCAAAGATGTTCATGTTGTGTTATCACAATGTACATACGTCAAACCCTTAATTAACAATGGAACTGACTGTCAGATGTTTGTTAAATTCGGTATGAACATAATTCCCCTGGAAATGAAGGAAACAGATATACAGAAAGTTGTATAATTATTATTTTGTAGATGTTGCCAACTTATCTATACAGATTGAATGGAATGAGCATCATGAAATCTTCCCAGTACATAGGAGTTAATATGGTATCTGTTGACTTTTGTTGCAGTTTGATGACCTGTCTCACAAGAGCTCAGGCAGTTCACTCAATGCCAATCAGACAAGTACAGTCACACCAGTTACAGGGTCACTTGAGAATCTGGCAGGTGGCGAAGTTTTGCGACGCACCACTGCTGCTCCAGTACCAGCACCTGCACCCGTGAGGTCGGAACCAAACAGAACTGTAGATGAGTGGGAACAGAAGCTGTATCGAAAACAAGGGAAAGGTAAGGTTGCCTGAGGATTTGTGGGAGTGATGTTTGGTAATGCATTAGTGAAAATGTGTGATACTCATTCAGGTTTTCCTTAAAGGGAACTGTACTTATGACAGAATTGTTGTTTATTATGAGCGTCTTAAGAATTTGTGTTCCTCCTAACACATAAAAAATTGTCACAGTGGTGCCTATTCTTTGCCCTTGTGGCTTCAAAATAAACCATTCTAGAAAGAAAACTGTATGACATTGCATATCTGTGATAGAGTGAAACTAGTGGCCATTATTTCTGAAGTAACATAGGGAGGAAAATAATAACATGAGAGAATGTCAGTGACAGGGAAGTTTTAAAGGTGTCAGATTCCTGGGGGCCAAATTAAGTGAATCATACTTATGGGAAAGTGGTGCATAAGGAAATGATGGGTGGTGGTGTTACTGTATGTATAGCAGTAATACAATGTGCTGATTGGAACAAATTGTTGCCATGTAACAAAAGAGGAATACAATATGCAAAGTTGATATCTGTCTTAAACACAAATAAATTTTATTTCAATTAATAGAATGACATTTGTCGGCTTTGTTTATTGTGTTACTGAATAATGGGGCGGGATGTCACACATCTGAAAGGGGGAATGAATATAGAACACTTCACATATGATAAAATTGCTGATTGTTGTTCAGTATTTAGGCAGAGTTAGTATCCATGGTATGGGAGTAGCTCTGCTTAGAGGTTGTACACAGTCCAATAATAGGACAGTGTTATGCTGTACAGCAGTTAAACTGGTACATTGCATCTGGAATGGTCAGGTCTTAGGATTGCAATGAGATACACGTTAATGAAGATCATGAAAAGCAAGCAGTTGATGAAAGAAGAAACAAAACTGGAGATGAGTCCATATGCACAGTTTGGTATGGTTGAAACAAGTGTGAGGGACTTACATGTGTGAGGTGTATGTTTATGTTGCAAGTTTTGACTGGTAGGGATTTTTATTTTGAGATGTATAGTAAAATTTTGGAGATGGGCTGGGCATGTGGTGCATATGGGTGAGGAGAGGGGGGTGTACAGGGTCTTGGTGGGGAAACTGGAGGGAAAGAGCCCACTGGGGAGACCTGGGCTTAGATGGGTGGATAATATTAGGATGGATCTCCAGGACGTGGGATGTGGGTATATGGACTGGATTGGGCCGGCCCAGAATAGGGACAGGTGGCGGACGTTTGTGAGTGCGGTAATGAACCTTCAGGTTCCATGAAATGCGGGGAATTTCATGACTAGCGCCAAACCAGTTAGCTTCTCAAGAAGGACTCTGCACCATGGAGTAAGTAAGTAAGTAAGTAAGTAAGTGAAATCTTGGATGATTGGTTGTGTCAGTACAAGATAAAGAAACTGTTTTGGAGACAGCCCGTGACTCTGAAACAGCAGGAATCATATTGGAGATCATTGTGACAGACTGTTCAAGAAGACCTCGGTCATTATCTTCATAGAAAATATGTGAACTGCTGTCTGTATAAGAATAAAGAACTTTACTCATGGTGAATGTGTTGTGTGGAGTTGTGCTTTGTCTGGCTTTTTGAAGGTCAATCAAAAAGTCGAGATAACAGAACACTGGGACTCGGTGAAGGGCCACTAACAAGAGACCAGTTGACAGCTTGACTATACTTTATACACTAATTTCAGTGTTTAATATTACAGTCTCCTGGGATGTTGTGTCATTAATTTGTTAGACATGTACCACCATTTTGGAGGAACTTCCTCTTACATTCTTCTCAGTATAATAATTTATGCTGAAATTTGTGTCAGTTAGTTCCTATGAAACAGGGGACCGCGGTAGCACAGGGGTTAAGGTGCTGTGCTACAAATCAGAAGGTCGCTGGTTCGATTCCAGATGGTGTCATTGGAATTTTTCATTGACATAATCCTTCCGATCGCACTATGGCCCTGTGATCGACTCAGCCTCTAACAGAAATGAGTACCAGGAGTATTTCCTGGGGGTAAAAAGCGGCCAGTGCATAAGGCTGACAACCTTACCAACATCCTGGGCCATTGTCGCGTAATCTGGGAACCTAAATTTCTGGAATCCTCTGGGCACCTCAGGCCTGTAATGGGACTGATTTACCTAGTTCCCATGAAACTACACACTGTCACCAGATTGCATGGCATTACATCTCTGAAGGCAGTGAGCAAGCTTAACACACACTGCAGTAAGACCTTCAGATTTTATATAAATTTACTTTTTGTGTTTAAGGTACAGTTTGGATTCGCTTGTCATTAAACCAAAAATTTGTGTGACTTTCTCAGATGGTGGCATGGACACACTTAAGTCCTGTACAAGGAACAAGTCTGTTCTGACCAGTCAGCTCGCAGAGGAGGATCCAGAACCCGTTTCAACCACAAAGGAGGTTAGTCCAGCACCTGCTAGAAACCAGAGTCCAGTTATACAAGTTGTGCCACCAGTATCAGCACCAAAAATATTGGTGGTGCCTGCACCTCAAACACCTGTGCCTGCCCCTCGGAAACTTGAGCCTGATGAACCAGAGAGGAAGGAAGATGAGAAAGAGAAAGCTAAGGAAAGGTCCAAACTCACCAGAAAATTGAAGCAATTATGCAAAGGTGAGATTTTCAAAAGGGTAAGTTGTAATGTTTGTGGTATTGACATTAAATTGAAACATGCACAATTTTTATGTGACTTTTGTAGATGCCACACACTTATGTGATTGCATACGTGGTGTGAACAAATGATTTTTGAACTAACTGAAATTTTGTGTATGAGGTTTAAAATGAAAGTTGGCTGATATTATGATCATGGACCTGTAATTTTATATGGCAGCATTAATGAACAGTCACTAAATAATGGAACATATACATTATTGCTGATTCCGGTGGCCGTGCTGTCGAGGTTGTGAGTCTGCAGTCACTGCATGCTGGGATTATGGGTTTGAATTCTATCGGGGGCATGGATACCTGTCTGTTATGAGTGCTGTGTGTTAGGTAGAGGTGTTTGTGGTGGGCTGATTGCTCGTCCAGAGGAGTCCTACCGAGTGTGGCATGTCTGAGTGAGATCTTGAAACCTCAGTAATATGGAAACCTAGGCCTCCTATGGCTGTAATACAATTAAAATATATATATATATATGTATAGGGTGTTTCAGGAGGAATAGTAAATATTTTAGGAGGTGGTAGGATGGACTATTCCGAGTAAATAAATTCATATAAACATGTGTCCAATTGTCCAGTTTTCAATGGGTGTGAAGATACAGCTGTTTGAAGTTGGCGCGTACAGATTAGATTTTTGTCTGTTGAGATGAATGAAAAGCGAAGTCTACAAAGAAAAAGTAAATACAAGAGACGAATTGGTCGCTCGCATTATGAATAGTGCTGCCCTCATAAAGCAAGAACGCCAAGACGACCTCAGGAGAGCTACACGTACTATTGCCAGGAGGGTTGAAAAGTGCATTGAAGTCGATGGTGGGATTTTTTAAAACTTACTTTGAACTGTTGCAATTTATTGAGACCCTTTACATAACCAATAAATGCAATCAATACATCATTTGTCTTTCCTTCATACCTTTTGTAAGGCTTTTTATGTGTAACATTCAAACAGCTATATCTCCACACAAATTGAAAATTGGACACATATTTATATGAACTTGTTTACTGGGAATAGTCCATACTACCACCTCCTAAAATATTTACTATTCCTCCTGAAACACCCTGTATGTATATGTGTGTGTGTGTGTGTGTGTGTATATATATATATAAACACACACACACACACACACACACACACCTTATTATTTCATATTATACCTCCTGTGACATGTTTTGGCTGTGACTGAGCCATTATCTGGAACATAACAATTTAAGGATTATACATGATATATAAGTATGCATTTTCATTAGAGAGCACAACTAATGTATCCCTCCATGTACATGATATTGTGGTACTGACAGAGCTTGGATACGTACACAATAAGGGTTGACGTTTCCCCTCAGATGTTTGAATACAATTTCAGTATAAACTTATAGTTTTATATAACAAATCAGTATTTTATTATATGTCCAACAGGCTCATTACCTTTTCAATTTTAACATTCTTTAATAATTGAAGTTTGAATTACTAATATATATCTATCTATATATATATATATTTGTGTGTGTGTGTGTGTGTACATACAGCAAAAATGCCTTTAATCTGACATGTCATAATTCAGAAATTCTGATTATCTTGCTCTTGTGGAGTGTGGTCTGGTCCCAAGACCAGGATGTTTGCTTTTTTATCAGGAGAAATATCCATCATTGAAATAGGCGGATCCCTGGGACATGTTCAAAACGGCCTCCAAGAATGTCCATATATCAATCATTGCGGTATCTCCTGACCCCCTGTCTTCTTCTTCATCAACTTGTTTAGCCATGAAGCCTCAGAAAACTCAGAAGGGGATCCTGATGACCCTGAACCAGCAGATGGAGATAATGCAATTGGAATAATCTTCAGTTTCGTTGTACAGCCCAAGTATAGGAGCAAGAACAAATAATTACCTGCAAGAACTGAAATAACTGAGATCAGTGTAGATACTGTCTGATAATCCAGAATATTTGATAATTCACCACCTCTCTGGTTCTGTGTGGGTTGGATTAATGGAATTTTGCTGTATGTGTGTGATTTTGTGTGTGCCTGCCTGCATGTTTGCGTGTGACTTGAGTTGCGGCCTTTGATGAAAATGTGTACTCATATGTAATGTAAAATCCCTTGAATTTTATTTCCCTGTTGGTGGCTCAGTCAGAACCAAAACATGTCAGAGAAATTATGTTCAGTAATAGGGTCTATATATATGTTGTCTAACAAGTGTATTTTATTGAATATCGTAAAGAGTGAAATAATGGAACAAGTAAAAATTTAAAATCACTAATGAAATACATGTTGGACATTTTTTAAAAATTTATTGTTGTTAATTTAGAATGTCAGAACACTATGGGGTGCTGCGGCATATGTCATTCACCTCTTCTGTATTCTTTACTGGCAGTTGGCAATGGGTATGTTCTGTGAAATTGTTGCATCTGTGTGGGCAGTCAAAACCATTGAACCTGAGAACACTTAAATCATCTCACCCTTTTAGGTGTGTAACTGTAAAGTATTTACTTTCCCTATAGAGGGCAAGATGACAGATGTGCCACAGACAGAAGAGAGGATAATCATTGGTGGTGAAAATGATGTGGTGGCTGTGCGGTCACCACCCAGCAGGCTGCCGTCAGAAGTACTGCGAAAATTTGAAGGAAAGTCCAGAGAGGTAAGTGCAGCCTTTGGTTCCTCTCATTGGTTCATCAGTACAGTGTTGTTTTGGCTCGCCAGCACCGAGTTATTTCCAGTGAACTGCTTTTGCTACCCATTGAAACACCGTGTTTGAGACATGGGCTTTTCATAGCAGTGACCATGAAGAGTGGCAACTGTGGAATGTGACTGTCCAGTCTGGTAGCTAGTTACCATTGTATTGGTGGAACCTGCTGCCTCCGTTTTCAGGGTACAAAATATTCTTGTACTTGAAGCTGGAGGCAGCAGGTTTTCCGAGAACACTCACAACAAGGTATGAGACTACAAAGGACATTTCACAGAAGATGGTGATAATTCCTGCGCTTACATTCTTACCACTGTCGATATACCAAATTTTTGTCTTTCTTCCAGCGTATTCCAAAAGTATCGCCACTTAGAAAAACATGCAAGAAATTTTTTTGGAAGCTTCAGTGCAGTGTAATCTTACTTTTTCATACAACACAGGGCCATTAAAATCTTCTGAATGCATAGTATGTGTGATGCAGGAATTACCTGTGATGGTGCACCAAATGCACAGGTGATATGTTTTCATGCTGCTGTTTCTCCCACCTGCATGTTACCTACTCAAGATCGACAAGGTGATGCATAACCTTCAAGGTCTCTTAGGCCATGAGTGGCATGTAAATACCACTTCTAAACTGAGATACAGGTTTATTGTAGGAACTGACTTCTCGCTGAATGCAAATGTAACACTAAAGTAAGATGATGTACATTATTGGTACAGAAGATTTGGCTGGGACCATGGACAGTGGACATGGAATGTGGGAAATAAGTAAAAGGTATAGCTCTACTCTTCCATGGCCGCGTCACTAGAAGGGGGTGAGTGATCAGCAGCACGCCCTGGCCATGCTTTACCCCTGGGAAAGACCCGTTACCAATTGTACAGGAGGCTGGGTGGGCCCCAGGGTTGGTCTGGGCGGGCGGAAAATCTCGTCCCCACCGGGATTCGATCCCAGACCATCCAGCCCGTAGTCAGTCACTATACCGAATGAGCTACCCGGCCCACAGGAAATAAGAAGATCGAGAAAATTCTATCAGGATTCTATTGTGTCATACTAATTTAAACACTGTAACTGAAATTTCTATTTCAAAATGTACTGAGCTCGTCGAGTGTAATATAACTGTGATGTCTGTAGGATCTGATCGAGCTGGTCTGCAGTCTGGAAGCATCTCTAGAACATCAGTCAAAGAAACTGAAGGATCTTGAGGACTACTTGGATAACCTGCTGTTACGTGTTATGGAGACAACACCTCGCATTTTGCAGAACCCTTATGTCAACTGTAAGGCGCAGGCTAATCTGTGGTAATATCCTGGTGGTAAGACACTATTGGACTGTCATGTGCAGAGATCTGCACACAGATTAATGTCTTCATCTTTGTTGAAGATAATGCTTAGAGGATGTGAAGATTAGTGGCCTCCCACCTTCACAAATTGGTTCAGATCCAACATAAAGCCGTGAAATGTAAGCCGTCCTGTCCCCATGCTGACCATTATTCTTGTGATTACATTATTTGGAGTAACAATCTGGGCTATGGTTGCTACTACCTGAGGAGATTCCTTCTGTAGGTGATCTGTGGCCAGAAATGTCAGCAGAGACATTATCTGGATCACCATGTTTTGTAGAGATTCCTAATCAAAAGTTCAGAGGCCTTATCTAGAGACTGTAGAAAAATGTCTTCCATATGGCATTTAGATCGAATGGTCAGCACAAACATCATCCGGAGGCATCAGATGTAGGGACATAACTAGAGTGAGTGGGATGAGTGGTGTGGCTGCCTTGGGCAGCATAGTCCATGGGGCAGCAAAATGAATATTTTAAATGAAAGATGCTGCAAAATGAATATTTTAAATGACACAGTGTTATTTTATGCAGTCAACAAATTTTAAATTATTGAGACAAATTAAAATTTTATATTATTGAAACAAATGAAAGGAATATTCAGTAAATGTGATTTTTGTAAAGCTTGTAATTTCTGTCGGGAGTGGCCATTGTAATTGATTTCCCCCGGCATAAAAAAAAGCTAGCTTTTGCACTGACGGGATGAAAACATGTAAGACATTCTGATTGAAAATTCAGCAGAGACATTATCTGGACACGCTAGATGCATGTGTTCAGTAAGGAAACCTGATTGGAAGTGTGCGTTTTCCCGTGGCACTAAATTGCCACATAAATTTCAAAACGAGCTGTGGCCTTTCCTTTCCCACCACTGAATGGTATAAATGTTTTATATAGTGCTAAGTACTTCTGGTTTGTACAGGCTGGCATAGAGCCAACGTGTTTTTCACACAAGAAGGAAGGTTCAAAATGAAATCCATTAGTTTTATGTACAAAGCAAACAGTTCAGTATGTATTTATTATTTTTGATAGATAAAATCTTGAAGTTGGCCTTGTTAATTTGCAAGACATTGTTTTATGTGATTCACAAGATTGCCAGAAACTTGGCCACACAGCTCTCTGATTTATGTTCGCGATATTATCCCGAATAGGGTGCTTCAGCATCTGCGGGCAATTTATGTACACGCATTTTTTCAAGTATCCTCAGAGGAAGAAATTGGGAACCATTGGATGCGATGAATGTACAGGCCATGGTATACCTGACACATGGAAATATGCTTACTGGAGTGCTGATAAGTCCTTAGCCCGACCAGGAAGGAAGCAAGCTGCACCTCTCAAAAGTGTGATGGGCAGAGTGGATTGATTTGGTTAGGGTAGGGACAGGTGGTGGACTGTTGTGAATGTGGTAATGTGGGGAATGTAGCTTGTTTCCTTCCTGGTCAGGCTAAGGACTTATCAGCACCCCTGTAGTTGCTAATTAAAATGCAACATACTCAGTGACTGAATGGGTTTTAAAATGGCATGACATCTCTTTCTTGATATGCAGCTTCTTCCCCCACTCTTTGTGGGACAAAATTGAGTTCTGAAATATGTCAGTCCTGGGTCAGTCTGTATTATGTTGGGTTTTAATCAGTCTGTCCAAACAAGTGTTGGCACCAAATGTTGTACGTTTGTAGTTTGCAATGTGGTGTGCATAACACTTAATAATAATAATTGATTCTATCATTCCTTCTAGGAACATAGGTTGTCTATGAGTCCTTTCCACTTCTGTGTATCGGCTGCTAAGAACCTTAGTTCATTCCAGCTTCTACCCACTTCCTTAATTATCGATCTTCTACAACTGTTTTTCGGTCTTCCTCTCTTCCTGTTTCCCTGAGAGTTCCAAAGTAGGGCCGCCTTTGGTATCCCTCCATCTTCTTTTCTTAATGTGTGACCAATCCATCTAAATTTTCTTTTTCTTATTTCTAAATTTATATCTTCTTGTCCTGTTACTTTCCATAGGTCCTTATTGGAAATGATGTTTGGCATGCATAACACTTAACATGATGTAATTATGTACTTATGCCTTCCATGTTTTAAGATTTGGTCTGCTGCAGGTCATACTGGGCTTTTAATTCCAGCATGTAAGGGTTAGAATGGGCCCTGTTTTCATCCTTCCTCATCCTTTCAATTGTCATTTAAATCATTGTATTATATGATGCTGTATAACTTGTACACTTGAAAAGGCAACAATAAATTTATTTTTGGTTTGGAAGGATTGTTATTGTCATTGTAGCAATCTGCCTTTGGACCTAATAGTAAGGGAAGTATTGTTATAATTTATTGCCTTCCAGTTTCTTTTTCTATGCTGTTTTCATGAACTAACGTGCTGCAGTTGTACGCTAGATATAAAAAGGAATTTGTAAAAGTGAAAGCCTTATACTGAAGATGTGTGAACCCTGGTTATATGTATATCAGACTTTTACATTTGTTGGTGTTTTGTGTTTCCGAATCACACATAATGCTGGTGCATAAAAGTATTTACTTAGGTTATCATTCAAATTTTTTTCCCATATTAAGCACAGAATCAAATGTACATGTCAGTTACTGAATTTTTTCTCCTAAGCGCACCAATTACCTCAGTAGATCTACAGGCTCTTCTGTAACCTCCAACCTAGCAGCTGACATTACCTTGTTTTGTACTGTGTTTGTCGGTGCTTGCTGTTGGCAATGAGTAAGGCTGTATTTCTGTTGTGTGGGGAAGAGTGAATTTGACAGTTCCTTCAGCAATCCATGCGTTACATTGCCTTTGTCTTCAAGTGCCATTTGTTGTGGGTAAGTGTTAAAGTACTGTGAGTACATACTTACTAAAATGTAAATTAAAGTTGTATTGACAGTAATACCAACAAATCTTAATCATTCCTTGTTATTTTTTATCTTACTGTATACTTACTGTCTTTTGGCTCAGATATTTTCTTGAAGTTTTGTTTGCAGATACTTATAGTGTATGTTCCTCCTTGACATTTAGAGACCTTATTTAACGTTAATAAAAATCCAACCAGATGCAACAGTATGCAGATATTTATTTACTGCAAAGTCACTCTACATGTTTCGGGTGTCACAGCACCCATCATCAGGAGTACTAAAAACTAACCGCAGCCTCCG
>Ga0131853_10024294_pt1 | contig 10938 bp, 8 predicted proteins | sample TergutLab28metaG_FD_92764 | JGI IMG/M metagenome (GOLD analysis project Ga0131853, IMG submission 92764) | Labiotermes labralis P1 segment gut microbial communities from Petit-Saut dam, French Guiana - Lab288 P1 (version 2) (version 2) | ecosystem: Host-associated > Arthropoda: Insects >...
CACACACACACACACACACCGTCCAGCAGCGCCACATTGCCCAACGTCCATCAATACGTGTTATCTTCAGCTAGGCTCCTGCTTCAATCAACAGCAGTACACGCTTGGTACGTTTTTCTTACAGTGCTGCGGGTGCTGAAAGACGGCCCAAACAAAGGAGCTGCAATTAGTGTCTAGCTGCTGTGATTAATGAGCGCCACGCAAATAACACGCGATCGCGTAGCGGAAAAATCGCAGAAACATGCGTACCAGTGGTCATCCTGACCACAGGTAACTGGTAACAAAGCACTAGAATTGCTAACATGTGTTTACATTTCCAAATTTGTTGATATTTTCCAGAACTTATATCAATTTCGATTAATATTATGCTATCAAAGGTAAAGTTCACCCTAGAACGGGCCACGAAGGGCCAGAGGGATAGTAGAGGTACAGCTCTACTCTTTCTCTAACCTAGGCGTTAGATGGGGTGGGTGGTCAACGCCACGCTTCGGCCGCATTGCCCGGGAAAGAGACCCGGTACCCATTGTATAGGAGGCTGGGTGGGTCACAGGGCCGGTCTGGACGGGTGCGGAATATCTCGCCTCCACCGGAATTCGATCCCCGTACCGTCCAGTCCGTAGCGAGTCGCTAAACCGACTGAGCTATCCAGGCTCATAATATTACGCTATAATTATCTTAACATTAATTTGGGCAAGCGAAATTTTAAGTTTATTTGAAATGTAGACCAATGACATATAGGATAAAATTCACGGTGGTGAACGGCCTTCTGGCACATGACAGAGTATTCTATGGTAGACAGATAATCAGTGTTTTGGAGTAAATTTCGTCCATCTTCAGGATGCTGTTTAAAGAAATAATGGCCGTCTCTATTGTGATAACCCTAACGAAAAATCAAATAGACTGAATGTCGAAGCACGTGATACAGGGCATTGAAGGTTAACATTGAGCTCTGAAAGGTTAAACATAAGATATATTTTTAGTATCAAATGGTACGGGAAGATGCTCACGGATATTAAGACGCGGAAGGAGGTGTCAAGGAATATTTGAAGGAACTATAGGAGCATTCGCTGGTCCCAGTGGCCTTTCAGTCTAAGGCGTAGCTCTGTGGTGTCTGGCTTGCTAAGATCGTGAGTTCGAATCCCGCCTGGGACATGGACGTTAGTCTGTTGCGTGTGTTCTGTGTTTTTGGGTAGAGGTCTCTGCCAGGACCCGATCACTCGTCCAGAGGTGTCCTACCGACTGTGGTACGTGATTGTGTGTGATCTAGAAACCACAAGAATGAGGAGGCCATGACCCGCGCTGGGCCGCAGCGCCATAGAAAAAAATGTAATCATTAAGCTGTACAAAGCTACAACAATCAAACTGTGTGTTTGCAGTATTTAAAGTGGCAGATTTTCGACAGGTTCACCCTAAATACAAGTCTAAGAGGTTGCCAAACCAATCGACAGCACACAAATGCTGCAAACTAAAATAGAAATGTCATTTCGTTTGAGTGAAGGTCCGTAAAACCTAGCGCACTATCTACCGTCCATAATCCGCTAAACCATAAACTCATACAACTTATATACATTATATATATATATATATTTAAATACAAGCAACAAGTTTATAAAAAGGCACATTATTTTCATCACTTCTAATGAAAGTGAATGGTTAGCGTCACGCCCCGGCCGCTTTACCGTAGCATGAAGCTCCATGGGCCCAGAGCTGATACTGACACGGTTGCTAACTTCACAACTGTCCATTCCCCCCTGGAATCGATCTGCGACTCTGAGGTTGTCCAACCTGCACAAATGCTACTGACTCATCTGACTCCCGAAACAACGCTGTAATGCCGCTTGAACCACATTGAACAATGCACACATCTTTCAATCCAAAAGTCCACATTCTTCTCTCATTCTCCTTAGTTATTTAGTTTTGCTGTATCTTTCTCTTGCTTCCTTACATTCTACCACTCGCCCTCTATGTAGCTGTTTCATACATTTGACGTTCAGGTGGCCGTGCATCGTAATAAATTCTTATAATAAAACCAACAAGATGCACTAATTTCTCAACGTTATTTTTTAAATAAAATCAACATGTTTCGGACAGTTCCTCTTTCCATTATCAGGAGTTTTTCACTGTACACACAGCAATGGTATATGTCATACAGGTTTGCGAGCAAGCTGTCAGCAAACCTGTATGACATATACCATTGCTGTGTGCACAGTGAAAAACTATTGATGATGGACAGAGGAACTGTCCGAAACATGTAGAGTTTTATTCCAAAACTAAATTTGAGAAATTAGTGCATCTAGTTGATTTTATTATAAGAATGTTTCATCCATCTTTACTTTCCTCCTCTCTTCCTCCACCATCTCCTTTTGCTTACTTCTTTTCTTAAATCTTCCTTTATTTGTTCAGGAGGCAATGAACGCAATACGTGCAACTGAAGATATGTCTCTAATTGCCTCCGTCTATTCAGTGTACGACAAAGTTATACGTGTTTGTAGTGGAAGCAGTGGAAGCCTCAAAATGCAATGCAATGGTACTGCGCCTTTCGTAACACAAAATATTCAATGGGGTCATATTTTTTCGTTTCCCTTGTGAAAACTGCGTGGGAAACTCTCAGAGCAACTGTATAAAGGAGCAAAGTGATGGAACCTGCTTCCTCCATTTCTCCTGCATTCAGACCTGAATTATTGAAGCGAATGCCAGTCTTACTGGAGCTAGGTATCAAGACCAGAGTATGAATACAGAATTTGCTTCAAATGGCCAAAGCAATTCCACTCTACCTCGGCTAAGCATTTTGCAAATACTTCACGGTAGAAGGGAAGCTAGAGCAATCGTAGAGTTTTCGAATTATTACCTTTATTTCTCAGCCATCACGGAGTAGGCCCTTTGACTGTTCAGATTCCTCCCATGAAAATATATGACGGAACTCTTTATGCAAGTAAGTCCCCAACTTACACGGCTAATTCAGTCCGTACGTTTCCCTGCAATGCGAAAACCGTGTAATTGCATTAGTGCTTACAAACGACGTATTTCTTGACGTTCACATTCATAAGTAAATAAAGTGGCTGCTGGCCACTTCATGAAGGAATTAGGGTGTAACAGAGGTATGCTTCCACTCATTCTTAACATCGGTACTAAATGGCGGTGAGAGGTTAGTTTCACGCCCCGTCCACTTAAATACCGGGGAAAACGTCCGGTACCTGTTAAAAAAGGAATGTTCGGCGGGCCACGGACCTGGCCTTATGATCCGAAGGACAGAAAAATTCCATACCCTGTGTCGTCCACCCCACAGTCTAGTTACGCACTGTACTAAGCTATGCCTGCTCTTACAGTGCGTAGTAAAAAAGGTAGTGTTCTCATTTCAGGCCCCGGTGTGGCCCAGTGGGTGGGTAGAGGTATAGTTCTACTCTTCCATGACCGCGGCACTAGAAGGGGGTGAGTGGTCAGCAGCACACCACGGCCGCACTTTTCTCCCGGGAAAGACCGGGTACCCATTTTTCAGGAGGCTGCGTGGGCCCCAGGGCCGGTCTGGACGGGCGTAAAATCTCGTCCACACAGGGATTTTTTGTTTATTACAACTTTATTAAACATTCAGTACACAAATACAATGGTTGCATGGAAGATATCTCAGGAATGTATTGTTAACGGACTATTGTCCTTGAGTTGGAATTGCATTGTTCATTTGTTGTTCTAGGCCTTAAGAGAACGCCGTTACTGTGGCGACGTCATCGGTCGGAGAAGACCTTGCAGGCATGGTACTGTGACTCAATTATCCTGCAGCTAGGCGGAACACAATTTCTCCAGGTGATGTGTGTCGGAGATTATTGTATCTCCAAGTAATTCCCAACCTTTTCGCGACGGCGAGTTGTTTGATATGCTTTCCATCGGGCACGCCTCATGAAATCAGCGTAGTCGATAGTCGATACTCGGTGCCAGTGTTGTGTACGGCAATATATCATGTGGGTGAGGATCCACAAAATTGCCCGGTGCCTCTGAGGTGGCCAAATTGAAAACTCGGACGGATGGTCCACTCCGGTAGAACGTATTTCGGGTCCATGGGAAGGATGATCGCTATTCTGGAACGGGTTCACCTCCAAATGTCGGCCCCTTCGCTACACTCAGTCAGCCTGTGAATCAGAGTGTCTACTCGACCGCAATGTTGGCAGTTATTCGTGGTACTTCGTTGTATCTTGGGTAGTCGGCCGTTGGTCGGTATGAGATCATGAATAACCGTAAACAAGGCTGCTTTAAGTTCCTCCTATGACCATACTGCATGTAGGTTCCCCCACACTTTAGACCACGGGGTGGTTGGGTGTTGTGTCATGATCCGTACGTCTCGTGCCCCTTCCAGTGCCAATGCCATACTGTGTAGTGAGCAGTAGATACGTCTGCGGAAGCATCGGGGGGCTTCATCTTGTTCAGGAGGCGTAGGCCATATTGACGGCTTACACGTACAGGTAAGACAGTTTAGTGAGGAACTTTGTGGCATGCGGTGGGTTTGCCTGCATGCCAGTGAGGTTCCAGGTCTGTAACCATGCTGCAGTCACCGTTCCATTCCGTTGGCCTTGCAGATACATACGGTATAGGAGAAGTGCCGTACACTTCGCCTCAATATCCGGGATCTCCCATCTTCCCATTTGATGTGGTCGTTGTAGTGTTGATACAGGCACTCGGAAGACTGTTCCTCTTGAGATATACCATGTAATGGCGGTTGTTAGTTGTTGTGTGTATATGTTTGGGGCCGGCAAGATTTGGGCGGTATAACAGATTTTTGACAGGAGAAAAGTGTTGATATAACGTATCCGTGTTGCCAGGCAAGGGCCCCAAGTGTAGGCTCGCTTTGCCCGTTGCTCGTACCTTCCCTGTCAATCGTGCCCAGGAGTCTTTCATCATTTGCTCAATTGTGCCCCAGAAAGTGACGCCTAATATCGTCACATGGGGATGGTATGCGATCCCCAAGACGGTCTCCTGTGTACACCAGCTTCCTACCTCTAGGGCCTTAGATTTTCGAGGGTTGAGGCGGGCATCTGATGCTCGTTCATATAGGCGGATGGTTTCCTATATAATGGCGAAGTCAGCAGCAGCAGAGGTCACAAAAATGGTCACGTCATCGACATAAGCCACCACCGATGTGGGGCGTGTGCGGCGTCCTGTCCTTATACCTGGTAGATTTAGGTTCGGAAGTCGAAGGAATGGGTGGAGACACAGAGCATAGAGGGCCATACTCATCGGACACCCCGGCCGCACTGCACAGCGATTTGTTATGGGTCCGTACTGATGGCCATTTATTTGAACTGAGGACGTAGCACATTCATACATCGTCTTGATACCAGCGATAAAGGCGTTTCCAATGCCGCATCCCTGGAGTGTTTGAAACAGGCAGTTTTGGGCGATCCTATCGAAAGCATTTTTAAAATCAAGGGAAAGAACGCATAACGGGATCCTCCTGCTTTCCACATACGCGATGGCATCACGTACCGTTGCCAAACACTGGACGCAGGCGTCGTGCGATAATACGAGCAAGAATCTTGTAGTCAAGAGTTGAGGAGTGTGATGGGTCTTGCTGGTGTTTGGTTCCCTTGCGCTTTCGGCAGGCAAATTATCGCCCCTCGTTTTTGTTGCTGCGGTAAAGTGCCCTGCAATATTCATTTGGGGTGGAAGGTGTTTGGCCAATTTCATCATGATCACTTTCACCCCGTTAGCTACCTTGTAGCGGTAGGCTTTATGCCATATTTCATCCTGGATCGAGACAATTTCCCCATATGATGCTAATGCTGCTCGAATGGACCTTTCAGTTACTTCTGGGGGCAGGTTGGTAATCCGAATACGCCGCATTCCCATGCCGGCCACCTCTAGACGTACTATTGATATTTCCCCTGTCACATGTCTTTATTCAGCACTCCCATTCGCAGACTGCAGAATGTTCTGTATGTATATGTCATCTACGAACTTCAGAAATACGTGTCTTTTTATCTCGTCAATCTGTATCATAGTTAACGATTGTTCCGATACCTGTAGTTGGTCATGAATCTATTCATGTATTTCATAAGCTGAAATACGTGGACTGATAGGGTCAAAAATACAAACCATTGTATGCTGTCGTTCTGCCATGGTCGATCTTACAAAACTTGCCCTGTTTAAGCACTACACCACACTTTGTAAACACTCCAAGGACTCAGCTATTACTTTCACTGCACTTCGCAACGTAAACACTACAACACGCACCGACAACCTTTCTCCTTGCCTGCTCGTTGTAGACGAATCGATCCTAGACCGTCCAGCCCGTAGTCAATCGCTATACCGACTAAGCTACCCGGCCCACACAGTGCGTAGTAAACACCCAAAAAAAAAGTACGAAGCTAGCAAGATGTGTACTCGGGTCTGTAGAAGCGACGTGCTGCAAATACTGAGGACTGAATAATGTAAACAAAGACAAGCAGCCACCATATAAAGAGTCAGAACTGAAAACAAGACAAAACAGAACGTCGCGTAAATAAAGTACGAACTGAAGCTATCAAACACTTCCCACGTACTTTAGCACAACTTCGGCGATGCAAATTCGATGGCCTGATCGCAATAACATTCACGGAGATTATAAAAATATGCCTTATATCTAATTGTTGACACAACATTATCTTTTTTAATATTTCTAACGTTTAATATGTACCCACACTTCTAACCTGCACAACTCTCTAAACAACCAGCCCATCCCCGTTCTCACCCACCGCCTTAATGACAAATTGTTCCCTCATTGCCCCTCACACCCAAACGCCCTAGTCCAACAAATAGGGAATTACACTCTAGCCGATCTGACTTAACTTGTACAAAAAATATAAACATAAACTACGAAGCAAAGACTGCATTAATTAGCTTATCGGAACTCGCAGTGTCTTTTTTTTATCATAATTTTTCACTGTCGCGATTTGCAAATATTTATATACATACTATCCAGTTCCACCTGTAACACAGTATAAATATTTATCCAAATTGGTTACAGGAACAATTTTGTAATTTTTACTTGTACACATTGTATATACTATCTGTGCCACAAATCTCTTTAAAAAATAGTTTTCTACCTAAGGACTACACTCTACAGGCGTTCTACACCTTTTACATGCGTATTTTCATGTAAAATATATGTATAATTTTACTTTAAAATCTGAGAACAGTAACTTAATTACTCTCGTAAATCCCCCACCCCTTTTTTATCTTGTAGTTCAGGGCTGATTAAGGCTGTCATTTTTTTTAGACTTTTAGACGATACATGTAGCCTTCTACTTGATCGATATATGTTCTGTTGCATGATTGAAACATTCAATTTAAAAATTTAGCGCGAAATCACGAAAACTTTAATGAAAGAAATTTAGAATTAAACGTGAAATATAACGCAAACACAAGTAAATTAACGAGGGATAATAAAACATACCCAATTAAAATGTATCATTATATATATATATATATATATATATACACACACACACACATATATATATATATATATACATACACACACACACATATATATATATATATATACACACACACACACAAAATACATACATATATGATGTGTATTTGGTAATAATGACCGTGGAAATGAACGTGTTTAAACTGTTCAAAGAAATTTTTTTTTTTTTTGGCACCGTGCATTGTAATATAATTATACAATATAAACCAACAAAATGTAACTTTTCTAAATTAACCCTTATACTGCTAACGTGGAGAATATGGTGAGCTCCAAATAATGACAGCAAATGGCAGATGGGATTTTTTTCGGCGTTTAAAGGGTTAATATTTTAGTTTTTAATTTTCGATGTCTTCTACATGTTTCGAGCCTGACGATTTATCTGGAGGAAGACGATTGTATATACAGGTACGGTATAGTGTATTTTGTATGTATCGGTATAAGCAGTCTTGTAGGTAGAACAGTGTCTATCGATATTGATAAAGTGTACTGCAGTGAGGGCGACCAGACCAGCACACGAAGTGTGTGTTAGACTTACGATTTTTGTTGTTATTAAACTTCCTGAGGATGGCACCTTGGTGTCGAAATATGTAGGAGTTGGTACTTAATATGAAGTATGTTTTGTGATATGTTTTATTGTATTTTAATAAGTGCATTTTGTTGGTTAAACTACAAAACTTATTAGCCATTGTAATAATGAATTCTAATCTTCTAAGCCTAAGGGTCCCAAGAGTCATCTTCACTTCAGCCACCGCTATTAAATTTTTTGACATGCGTGCTACATGCCCTACACATTTCCTCCTTTCTATAATCTCCATAGGCAGGCCTGTTTGGACAGTAATTGTCTCACTATTACAAAAATTTTCACTCCATATTTTTGTCATTCCTCCTCTCACGTGGTACTTCCTCTTTCTTCTCTCTTTCCTCATCATCGAGTTCTTGAACTTCTGTACTTGTGCCACTTACCCATTAATAACAAGTATTCCAGTAACATGTTCAGTTGCAGCAGTAGGAATTGAAGGCTAGTGACTGCTACAGGGGGGCCTTGCCCTGTCGTGACGTAAGCAGTAGCAGCAGCCCAAGCGGAGCAGTTTTCCCCGCCAAGATTAAATGAAAATGGAGATTAAAATTTCATAGACCGCTGGCTGCCGGTTGCTGGCACAGTGTACAGATAACAGCAACGGGGAAGGTGGGATCCAGTGTTACGGCAGTGTTGGCTCCACCTTCACTGCCTAATCCACATAAGTCTAATGACAGGTAAATGCAACAGGATCAGACACCTTGCAGCACTGTTTGTTCTGACTGCTCTTGTAGAAGGATGTCGATACAAAATAATACCATAAAGTAAAGAGGGATATTTTTACCTTTAACACTGATAGGTACATTTACCTCGCTGTATGTTTTTTCTTAATCTGTTTCACGATTATGTTTCAATTGCACTCATCCTCCGGTACGAAACCTGAAAACGTTCCTCTGTTCATCAGAAAAACCAAACAATAAATACTTTTTTTTTTAAATCGAAGCATCACAATGTGCTTATAAACGTAATATAATATTAAATAGTGTACGCCAGCACAATCACTTTATTACTCAAGGTAATTATAAGGATACATGTTTCGACTATAGATTTGGCATCTTCAGGCACGTGCACGTCACGCCCTTTGAGACAAACCATCTAATTTGATGTATTCCATGGATGTAACGACGACGTGATCCCAAAGTGTACACAGCAACTTGTGACTCGATTGAACAAAAAAAGGCCTGAAGATGACTAATCTATAGTCGAAACATGTAGCCTTATAATTACCTTGAGTAATAATGTGGTTGTGCTGACGTGCACTATTTAATATATTAAATAAATACGTTGTTTGTATATCTGTAGACGTACCTAACTCAACAGAGCGTACGTAACATGTACAGTCGAAACAGCTCCAGTAATATCCAGCGAAGCTGTTGGCAAGGCTTATAGAAGAATAGGCAGTTTGAGATGACACAGAACGGAGCACACTATCCCTATTGTCTCCAAAAACACACAAGCCTACGGGAGCCGCAAAAATTCAGATGGAGCCGGAAAACTGTATGTTAATACTAGGCTGTGTGTTGCCTCCTTACGGCCCTGTCAAGAGCGAAGAAATTTCCGTGTTCATAAGGCAAGGTCATGAAGGTTGCGTTTGTGTCTGTAAAGACGGACAGACATTTAGTATGCAGAAGCCTGACATCCATCTAAGCAATACTAAAATTCAGCATAAACAAACAGCGCCTCTATTACACGTACGTGGACAACACGTGAATGCTATGGAAGAAAATAATCGCTGATTATTTTGATAATTACAAGACAGCCATAAATGTAGTCTGTGGTCAAATTTAGAAATTTTTTAATGCTGCAGAAGGTGGTGCTTGGATACCGACTTATGCTTTTTGGCGGTCACCAAAATGAACACTGCAATTCAATTCAATTCAATTCAATTCAATTCAATGTAGATTCGTGGATAAAATATTTTCAGTTGTCAATCTTCAGTGCATTCTGGTCATTTGCTGCTGCAGAATGAAGGGATAAACAGACAGAATGTCGACCACAAAGCGCTACTGCGGTCTGTAAACCCCTTCATTGTGGACTTTGTTGAAAGAACTTTGTGTAATTTTTTTCGTGTATCCATCTCTGTAACTTTCAGTAAGCTAAAGTACATCAAACACAAAACAACACTCACAATTACGTGTTTGATAATCTTCTTAGTTTGCCATTTCAAAGCGGTGTTTTGAAAACATGAGAAGAGTTGCGACGTTTGAGTGCTGCAGACCATTCTCTCTCCTTTGTACAACGAACACTGTATTAACCTAGATTCTCCTTTGCGTTATTAACTTTTTTTTTCTGTTGCATTCTTATGAAAACTCAACGGTAACGCGAAACGGGCTGATCTACAATACTGACGCCCACCTTATTTATAGCGAACAGACCTGTCAGTGGAGGTCAACTACTGTGCTTTGGGGGGTCAACAGCGAGGCATTCAAAGCAAAGAACGGCTTTGATGACTGACAAGTCGCGTGTTTTAGAATCGCCTGAACAGTAGCTGTATTTGTTCAAATATATATCGGGGAACAGGTGTCTGTACTCATACTCTTGTGATCTTTTGTGAGGGCAGAGGTCATGCGATGATTCGTACTTTTATTATTCGGAAGATCGACACAACAGAAAAGGCAAATGCTGTCAAAATAAAAGCAAATACTATATATATATATATATATATATATATACACACACACACACAAAAGGCGAGCGCTAGCTAACCTAACATTACGTTTGAGAGCGGGCAGATAAATGATAAAGAAAGAGACAAACGGGGCATGTGGTGCATAGGGGGGGGGGGGGAAGAGGATAACAAGATTTTGAGGGGAAAACTGGAGGGAAAGAGTTCCCTTGGAACACCTAGGAGGAGAGGGGAAGAGGCCATTAAAATGGGTATTAAATAAATGGGAGAGCA
>Ga0131853_10024296_pt1 | contig 10937 bp, 10 predicted proteins | sample TergutLab28metaG_FD_92764 | JGI IMG/M metagenome (GOLD analysis project Ga0131853, IMG submission 92764) | Labiotermes labralis P1 segment gut microbial communities from Petit-Saut dam, French Guiana - Lab288 P1 (version 2) (version 2) | ecosystem: Host-associated > Arthropoda: Insects >...
CCCGTTGCGCTGAACACGTGACACCCCTCTATCCGCAAAAGTTGGCACTAACTTCGCCGACCGGCGGCGGCCGCTCTGTCGGTATAGTTCGCGTGCGGACTAAGGCCACGGAGTTTAGTTTTTATCATACTGTACATATAAAAATAATGAGCCAGATAGCACCACGAAATAAAGATATCCATTAATTCCTAATCGACTGTACAACAGTGTACGGCCAGGTCGCGAATACAGAACTTGTTACTTAGACGAATGATTGGGTTCAGTTCCTCGGCAGCAGCATGCGCTTTCTCCTAATATTTTTTTTTAAACAAAATTATGTCCCTGGCATGACTTTAATGTTTATGTAGAGTACAGCTATGTGATGCAAAGTAATTAGCGCGAAAAATATGCGTAAGTCTGCGTAGCCGAAGAACAGACCGCAACTGACGGAACAACAGTACGCAATAAAGCAATCAACTGCATGGCAGTTTAACTCACTGCACTGCACTTCATACAACACCACAGGTTATTTTTAATTTCTCGCCTTCAGTAGTCTCTTTCTTCACCTCGACGTGCCGTCGTCAAAAATGCTTTCTTCCTCGATATTTTCTTTTTCCTTCTCTCGCTTCTTCCTTTTTTTCTTTAATTTTGCGCCAGTTCGTATAGCTCAGCGACTATGCCTGAACCTGTAGTAGGCTGAGGGTCGGTACTAGCAACACGGAAGAGCTAAACACCCTACTACTATCCAGATAGGGCCCTCAACTCTTTCAATTGTAATATTATGACGTGGCGAGATGTTACTCATGACCTTTCAACATCAGCCTATTTCCTCGAGCCTATTTACTCGGGCTTTATTGTCCCATATCTCTGGAGGTGACGTCACTTCTACAAGCGTGAAATAAATTTACAAGAATTTTAATTGCCTCTACTTACATAAACACAATAATTCAGAATCGTGAAATTTCAGGTCATCACAGATGCGTCCGTCAAGATTCAAGTCTCTTTGGATATGTCACGCTCTGCCGACATTTCGAAGAATTGCAGAATACCTTTAAGTTGCTGTGATAAGCAGTTAAAGAATTACGACAATTAGAAGTCCTGACCGCCGAGCTGACAGAAGCTGCTGGACTGCTGGAATAGGACGCCGAGTGTACTGGTTACCATATACCAATATACGCGGCGTCAAATGCAAGCAGTCAGGGATCTACTAAGGACTCCTAAAGGTAGGCTAACCACACGAACTATGCAGATCGTACGCGTCTCTTGGGGGCACACGTTAACCTCGCACAAGATGTGGCCAGACCACACTACAGGAACAGTTCAGCAGCATTTATTATTCCAAAACTCAGAAACGGGGTAACTTATCCTTGACGGTATCTGCGAGTTACTGGCTAGAGACTGGCTTTCAGTTTTACCCCTGGGCGTGGTCGATAGAAACGTAGATGTAGAAATACACTTGTGCTTCCACCTCACTGTTGATATGTGGCCTACTTCTTGGAAAACCCCAGCAGAATCTCGATCGTTCGAGATGAATGGGACCGGGGATGCCTCGAAATAACGAAAAGCCTGGACAACACGGACTACAATTCATAACACATTATTATGTACATATATTTCTACAGAATACATTAATTTTAGGGTAGGTTGAAGTAGAAACTTAAATCACGTAACAATGTGCAATATCACACAAAAAGGACGGCTAAAATGAAGCACAGTTCTAAGTGAATGACACATATGACGATAATGTTATATTTGTTTACTGCAATTGGGTTGACATCCGGTGGCAGTAGTACAGTACACATTTAAACACAAACAATACACAGAACAACACAATTAACTAATAGGGAAGAGTGCGGGCCGTGCCCCGTCTATGCGAGTTATACCCTGGCATTGTCTTAAATCAAACAAGATAACGTACGTATATTGATATATTTGTTAACTGCAATTGGGTTGACACCGGGCGGCAGTAGTACAGTACACATTTACACACAAACAATACACATAACAATGCAACAGACAACTTTGGTTGGAAGGCCTTCTGGGATTCGAACCCAGAGAGGTCAAACTAAGATTAACAATGAACTAAATGCGTAAAAAATTATCACCTAATGTGAAGAGTGCGAGACGTGCCCCGTCTGTGCGAGTTATACCATGGCATTTGCCTTACAACTGAGGAAAAGGCAGAGAAAAACCTCAGTCACGGTAGTCGAAGAATGCAGTAATATGCACATAAACTGAATTTTGAACCCAACACAGAAATGACCTCGACCACAGCGCATCGACTTGGACGAAACGGAACCTGGAACAATCGGCACTCGGAGAATCGGGACTGCAGAGTATTGTCAATGTATTATAAGAAAAGTGTGGAAGTACGTTCTGTCCAATGCTGTCCGACATCAAGCGAGGGTGGTTTTGTTTCAAGGTTCCCACGCTTCGCCGGCTGGTTTTTACTTTCTCTAGATAAGATGAGTGTGTGTGTGTGTGTGTGTGTGTAACATTAGTGTAATGACAATCACAAGGTGTAACCGAAGTACTCGGCGAAATACCTGTCTCTGTGCCACTCAGCCCACCACAGATGTTATGACATACTATTCCGGGTTCCAACCCACCCTCAGGGGTAAGAGGCCGTGCGGCTAACTGCCAGATCCACGACCGGCAGAGATTTCTGAAGGTTTCACAACTTATGGTGGCGGATGCAAAAGAAACAGAACGGCTTAGCGTGCAGGACTGAACACCACATCTGCATACAAATACGTGAACTTGACACACTCGTAAACAAATACAGCTTCTGGTACGATTCGGCAATCCAGTAAGCTTTTTTTCTTTTTGCTGCACAGGTTCACGGCCATGTCGACACATTTGTGACTGCTGACAAAAACTAAAAAGCAGTAGTTTCAAATCGATGCCGGAATTTCCTAATATAAAATACAGGAATTCGGTGGTATATGTTACAAGAACTGCTACTGAGAATAAAGAAATATACAATGACAATCCTCGTGGTCTTTGGGATGCGGCCAGAAGGAAAGATCTCGAAAATATGGAAAACCAACAGTTGGTTTCTCCTTCAAGACAATGCTCCAGCACACCGATCGGTTTTGGTCAAGGATTTCTTAGCAGAGAACAACGTGACAACACTGGAGCATCCCCCCCCCCTTCTCTCCTAACCTGGCTATACCTGTTCCCTGGATTGAAATCAGCATTGAAGGGACGACGTTTTTGTGATGCTACTGACATCACTAAGAATGCGAAGAAAGAGCCGAAAAGGTTTTCAGCATGGCTTCCAGCTACGCTTCCAACACCTTTACAGTCGCTCACCACAGTGTACAGTTGCACGAGGTGACTAATGTGAAGGAAATGTAGCTTAAATGATTTTACCGTTTTGTATTTCTCAGGAAAAAAAAAGTGATTCCCGAAAATTTAGCAGCTACCACGTATGTCATATCAACTGCGTAGGTACATGTCAGATCTATCCCCTTACCAAATTTAACAAGACTAGCTCCAATGGTTTACCAATTTTTGCCAAACCGAAAAGCGAAGAAGAATTTCGCAAGATGACCGTGCCATTACATTCAGCGAACATATTACCTTAATTAGCGGTGCATATTTTCCCCTTACATTAGTGGCGCAACTGGCGCACCCGCTTCACAAGCTTACGCGTCCAGCATGTTATTGCTGATTTATGAAATTTATTGGCGCGTCATTGGGGATGTCCTCCATATTCCAGTTAAATGAAAACAGGTCAATTGGTTCGGAAATTCAAATGGCGAAGTACGGCGTGATGATGTCACAAGCATGCTTATATTTTCAGGAAGATAAGATGTCTAGAAAAACTATAAGAACAAGGAATTACACCAATTTTAACAGTAACCAGAGAAAAAAGATTATGTTCTTCGGTGACGACGAATCTAAGCACCGAAGACCCTAATTAAGGTTTTCATATACATTTGGAAATTCACAAACACAAAGCAAAAATACATTCGGGCACAACGCTCTGCACAGTGAGAGCCCTCTTAAAAAATAAAAAGAAAAGGTCCAAACTGACACACGATATACATTAACAGAGGGGAATGTTGGTTAGTCTGGTCCGGATAACTTTCTCTACGCGAACTGTTGCTGCAATTTTGTAAGGAACACATGAACTAATTTCTGCTACACAGAAAACCTGTTGTGACCTGTCGCCCATACTGGTAAAGTGAGTTGCGTCCGGTGTTTAGCCACTTTTGTGTGTTTTTCAAGAAATCAAAGTCTTTTACAGGTAAGCACAACTTCTGTAAGTATGCAATTATTACTACATTTGTCGCCGTTAGTATAATGGGTTCGGGTGGGCTTGAAACTGCTAGATGCAGTGTGAGTGATGTTGCTAGGGCCAACAGGTTTTGTGTAAGAACGATTCAGATTGTGGGCGTCAGGTTGCTGTAAATGACGGTCAGTATGCGACATTACCTGCTACATGGCAGTTGGTCTTTGTTTTGGCAAGTCAAAGGTGTTGTTCGTAATTGAAAAAACCTTTAAAAGATTTAGATAATTTCAGTAATGGATGTTTCACTTGGTTTGGAACACTTTACAACCACAAACGCTTTGTGAACCCAGCAGTGTCTTGATAAATAACACGTCTGTGGAAATTTGCACCATGATTCTCTCTTCAACGTGCAGAGGTCAGAGATGATAAAGTGGTATGTTGCTTCTTCCAGACGTTTGCATACATGGTTTGCGACAAACGAAGAAATCGTAAAAGCAGTAAGGGAAGTACGTAACAAGGAAATAGGTTATCTTGCAGTTTCCAAGAAACAGAGTAATGCCGGGAGAGACGCCACACTTCTTTGCATCTTTCGCTGTAATTCAATATGAAAATCGTTAAAACACCTGAAAATTCGGATATGCTATATTTGAGGCGTCTACTATACTAAGCGGTACGCAAAACATCTGCATAAATGACAGCCTCCGACATACAGGGCGACGAAAAAAAAATGTTCTCTTTGTGGCGTCTGTCGCGGATATGCCGGTAGAGACGCCGATTGTAGTCAGGGACAGATGCCGGTATTTAGGGAGAGATGCCGCTCTTTGAAAATATCCTGTGAAATCAAGAAGCAAGATAAGTAATTGAAAACTGTTGAAGTTTATTCAAAGTAACGGTGCAATATCAACTTTAGAATAGAAAATATATCATACGTACACAACAGACCTATCTGAACACAACGAACACAACAGTCTACGCCGCAATAAACCACATTTTCTAGCTCATCTCCTGCTTCTTACTGTTTTTCTCTCGAAGTAACTTACTGCCGCAGACGACGCATGTGGCTGTGTACGTATAACAGAATTCCTCCAGCCAGCTTCTGCAGCTCATACATCTGCTCCAGTCATCTTCCTTACTTGTTGGCACGTAGTTTTTTCAGGCACTCAAAGCACCTGGTTGCAAAATCTTCAGCTAACTCTTCATTATGAATATCTATTTTTATTGACTTACTTTCTGCGTTTTCTGACCTTGCAGACCTGAAGTATTGGCGCTGCTAACACTTTCGATTTCTCTGTTCTTTCGATTTTATTTCCTCTTTGTATCTTTCACTCTTCCTCGATGCTGTTAGCTTCTTCGGTGATAAAAAAAAAGAAAAGAAAGTTGTTTCTTTGCAACTGAACCCTTTTCTCTCAATTTTCAGTACTGGACAGGCTTTCTTCAAAAGTCTGGAGGAAGTAATTTCGTCAGGTGAAGTGTCATAAGGAAGTACAGCACTCAAGAGTACTTAAAGAAGGCTCTACTGAGATAGGTAACGCACTCTGAGAGTCGGTCACTGCAACAGACAGCACACACACCAGAGCCATATTGGGAGCTGTTGTTTCCATAGACGTTATAGTTTCGTTGGTCTCAGAAATGGAGAACAAATATTCAGGCACTCGTGTGTTGAAAGACTGAACACCCGCTGACTCAAAAGCACTGACACCAACACCCACAGAAATAACTTTACCTCAAGCCAACCCAATGAGATGAGCCATGCGATATCGAATGATTTTATAAGCTGCGGTTTCGCTTTTTAATTAACTCTAAAGTCCCCAAAAATCACTCATCCAAAGGCTGTAAGGTAGGAGTACAATGAGTCGGTAGACGAATGACAGTAACGTTACTTTGGACAGCAGTCTGAAGCAGTAAAGGGGGGCCGCAATGAACCCTGTGACCATCCAAAAGTAGAAGGACGTTCCCTGAAGTTTTGTTTTTGAGGTAATGCTCTTTGAACCACTTGATGAATAAGGCTGTGCCAATGCACGGCGTTTTCCGGTTCAAGTACACGTCTAAACCTGGCGGTAAGCCATCACCGAACTCCCGTTTCTTGTTGACGACCTCGTATATTAGAACAGGGGGCAGAAACTGACCTGCTATCACTCTGATATTTTCACTCTTTTCTCCCAGTGTTAAAACATGGACATTTATACACCCCTTTTCTGCTATTACAGAGTCCGGTTTGTTATTTATTTCTATGCCACTGTCGTCAAAGGTAAATATGTTCCCAGGTGTGTGAGAATAGTTATTTTCGGTCCCTACATTCTCCAACACATTAAAAAATGTTCCAGTGTTCCGGTTCATTTTTTCAGCTCTAGCTACATACATACCTTCAACAGTCATATTCTGCAGTTTCAGTTTCATAACTGGAATTATTTGAAATTTCCATTTCTCTAGTAAGCCAGTGTGAAGTGGCACGAACAGTCCGTCTGTATTGACAAATCCTGCTGCTCAGTGTATGAATAGGCGCAACGATTTTACGGTTATATCGTAATTTTACAATAAAAGATTCAGTCTAGATGGAAGATAAAGCAAAAAAACAGATAATTTTTAGTACTCTGAAAAGTGTATGCATAATTTTTACAAACTGACTTGGAATTATTTAAGTGCAGCATCTGCCCTAATTTTTTTGCGGTCCCTCTCCCAATCTTCAGGGTAAGATGTCGCACCCCCCCCCCTATCTCCCAACTTGCCGAACGAAAGGAGGACATAGAAGCTACGTGGTGTAAAGACATCGTCAACGACGCTGGAAACCTGTAATGTATCGTAAGTGCGTAGCTACTTCGACTGGAACTAATTATGACATATTCATAAGCATTACAAAAAAAAAAGGTTTCGAGCATAAAATTAAAAAACGCACCCAATAAAATCAGTCATCGTTCCTGCACAACAGCTCCAATATTCATTACCTTCACTCACAACATTTTTCCTAGACTCAATGAACGAGCACATGTGCTGCGATCTCCACGGGATTGACAGAACAAGCCAAATTAAAAAATGCGGCGTCTCTCCCGCCGCGGCATCTCTCCCGTAATTACTACAGAACGCTCCTCGTACTACAGTATGTGAATATGTACACTCCAACACGGACCCTACTCAAGCAATCCAATTAGTAAGCCGACCTTTCCTCCAGAATATAATCTCAAATCCATTCTCAGTCGTCAAAGCGGCAGGAATAAACTGGTTCAAACATTTTATGAAACTACGTCGCGATAAGCTGTCGCTACGTCAACCAACGACAATATCCAATGCCACAGCCCGAGTTACAGGATTCAGCAGGCAACAAAGTGCTGGGGCAGAGACGAACGAATTCATATGTGACTACTATCTGTAAAACAAAGTGTATATTATAGGAGTTCTGTTTGTTTGTTTAAAACTCTAGAGACTCATTTTTGGTTTTATTTTTTCAACATTTCTCTCATTACGGCCTTATATAGTTATTACGGAAATCTCGTCAATGTACTTCCTCTGGTTACACTGTCAGTACGACTAATCACTAAAGTGTTTGTTTACTTTAAAATTCGCTACGCTCAATAGGCAGTCAAAAAGTCGCTGTCTTGCATCTCAGTTCGTTGAACAGTTACCAGTTCCCCGCGGGTAAATTTATATATATTAACAGATTCTTTACCTTGCTTATTCATTGTGTAAGATTTAATTCCTCCCCCCCCCCTCCATCGTTTGTAATGTCGAGGAGTACCCGCCACTGACATCTCATAATGTCCGTCACTACCAGCCCGTTCCGCATTTTTCTTGCTCTAATGCTAATACATTGGATTATGTTGATCATAACATCTTAGGCCTTTTCGGGATACTACCCAAAGAACATCAGATGAAATTTCGGTACCAAAAAAAAAAGTCAGAAAAATTGTTCTGACATACCGAAAACTTTGAAAAACGAAACAGAATCCGGCAATCCCAACCCATACTCCGCGGCGTGAGAGATATGGGGGGGGGGATGTGTAAAAATCAAATTACAACGCCCCAACACATGAAAACGTTGCGATATCTAACTATAGCCCAATGTGAAGACTTTCTGTTAAGACGGGAAGTAAACTGCAAGGCAAAAATAACGAGGGCCCGTGAACAAGAACGAAGCCAAGGCCAGTCTCAATATTTCAACGATGCGGTCACCATAACTGCAAGCACACTACTCTTGACAAGTTTCCAGGAGAATTTTCCGATTTCTCCAGAGGACTTCAACTCCCTCCGGTAATTAAACCAGTTTCCTCCTTTAGAAATCACAAGATCCATTTAGGACGGCAGTGTCAGCACATACTACTGCCAATAACAAATTCACCCTGTTTTATCTTTTACTTTCCTTACTGATTTACGGTGAAAATTGTTTTTTTTTCCCCTTCCTTCCTTTCTAGATGGCGCCTTCGACTAACGTGGTGCACGGCCTCCCGTTTCCGGTTTCCCAATAACGTCTTTAACCTTTAGACGCCTAATGTCAACTATAGTTGACGTACTGCACCGCTAAGCTCTAAAGTTGCATTTTATATATTTATTCAACAAATATATGTAATGAATATTTTAAACATGGTGTATACTCTCCGTTTCTTTCTCTTCAAAATGCAGTTCATTTCATAATTCTAACGTATTTGGTTCCTGTATTATTCACATTTTATATACAAGGTGTGCTAAATTTAAAAAAAAAAATTCCGGCGCCAAAAGGTTAACAAAATCAGGCCGTCGCAAGGAGAAACAGCATCATCATCAGCAGCAGCAGCCGCGGCGGCGGCGGCGGCGGCGACGACGACAACACAAATACACACAATACATATATGCCCCAAGCAGGATTCCAACCCACGATGCCATTGTTACAACAGCACACGCCTTAGACCGCACGACCACTGCCGTCATGGCCCACCGTCCTTACCTTCCAGTGCACAACGTTTTACATGTGCCATGAATTACACACTCAGTGATGACACATCCACAGCTGACAGCACCGTGTCTACGCGAAATCGAAATTCCAGTTCCGAATATGACAAGCGCGTATAAATGAACCTGCCGTAACGTAACACGTCCGTAACTTCATTACGGCTTACATGCATACGGCTAGGTTTGATGGTGGAAATCGTCATCAACTGAAATACAAAACGGATCTTTTAAAGACAGACATTTTCAGGAAGCTTATGATTCTGCATACATGGCAAATTCCTTTGTTTTTATTACCAAATTCTGAAAAAAATGTTTTTAACACAAAAAGGAGGATGTTAAGAGCTGACATTGCTGCGTGAAGGGGAGGCCAAATAAAGCTAACACATTGCATGTACTTTCCTTGACCTCCGATTGAGACAGGACTGTCGGTTGCAACGTTTTGGTTCCTATGTACACATGCTAGGAAGGTTTCCTTTGTATTTACACAGTGCTTATGACCCGTTGATCGCAGAAAGAAATTACCCAGCATCACGTATTGGTTAAATACAATTTTTAATGTTAATTTAAGATTAAGATGCTGTAATTTATGTTGATTGCAAAACTCAATGTTTCTGACGAACCTGCACATCATATACCTCCAATACACCTGTCCGCAAAACACTTGCCGCCAATACAACTGCCATGAAGGTGGGTCACAGGGTACAGTACTTTGCATGACGTATCATTTCGTAACTAAAGAAACTCAAAAGTCTGTGACAATATCGGGGGAATTCGTCAAAGAGCTATTATCATCTGATTCCAGCGCTGACGCCCAGTTCTTGGCAACTACAAAGATCATCGCGTGGTGGAAACAGTTTTGACACGATGGATGATAACAAAGGGCACGAATTTTTATTAACAGGGGATACAAAACACGTTCCGTGATAAGACAGACAAATGACTCACATGCGACAAAGACTGCGTGGAGAAGTTAAGACAGCCGTAACTTGAACGTGAACTGTTCCTATTTCAGCTAACAGTAAGGACCCCCAAATATACGCAATGTAAACTCACTTTTTTGTCGAACCAAGTAAAAAAGAGGAACCACCTAACCTGAAAGGTGTGTATATATATATACAGGATGTCCCAGGAGGAATGTGCCAGACTTCGGGAGGGTGTTCCTTATGTTAAAGTATACCGATATAACCCAAAACACATATATCCAAAGTTGAACGGTTACGGAGATAATGGCCAGAGAAAGGTGGGGGCTTCTTGCGGTTCCAAATACTGCAACCTGCACAGCTGATACGTCACGTGACAGTGCGAGCGTCCTTGAGAGTGAATGCAGTGTTCACTGTGCCCGCGTGACGCTTTGCGCAGTCAGCCATGTTACGTCACCGCGGGGCTTTCTCGTGTATAGTGCTTGTAACCCTAAGGACAACTATGACACGAGTGCGAGTGTTTTTGTAGTTCAATTTAATGGCTTTATGTCACTCACGAGTTAGTTTGATGTTAAGTACAGATATTAACATTACAGAACCCACATATTCCTGCCAGTTTTAATATGTATTTGGTAACCAACAAGTATGTAACAGCTGTCAAAGTTTCAAACTTCTCTGGCCATTATCTCTAACCTTTCAACTTTGGACATTGGTGTTTTGGGTTATATCGGTATACTTTAACATAAGGAACGCCCTCCCGAAGTCTGGCATATTCCTCCTGGGACACCCTGTATATATATATATATATATAATTCTTATAATAAAAGCCAACAAGATGCACCATTTCTCAAATTTGTTTTGGTATTTTGAGTTGTGTACCA
>Ga0131853_10024297_pt1 | contig 10937 bp, 8 predicted proteins | sample TergutLab28metaG_FD_92764 | JGI IMG/M metagenome (GOLD analysis project Ga0131853, IMG submission 92764) | Labiotermes labralis P1 segment gut microbial communities from Petit-Saut dam, French Guiana - Lab288 P1 (version 2) (version 2) | ecosystem: Host-associated > Arthropoda: Insects >...
CATACATACATACAAAAGTGGAAAGCATATTGCATTATGTAAATAGGTCCATATAAATGCATCTTAACAACACACCCATAAATCTTTAAACAACAGTCGTTAGTCTGTGTGTCACTAGCTACAACATCCAGCACACCTGCGGTGTGTCCACAGTGCATTTATGTGTTTCACACGTTTCACAGAGCACGCAAACGTGTTCCTCAACACAGCATTAACCAATGATTCTTTGAAATGGAGAAGCGATGTGTACCGTGTGATGTACTGTACGAGGTAGAAACTGGATTTTTATATATTATTTAGCCTGCATTTGTGCTTCGGAGAGTTAATGCTAATGGTGGCAGTTAGTATAGCCTAGCAGTCCACTTCCTTCCAGGATAGGGTTTGTAGAAGAGCCCGTGCTGCCAGCAGTAGCACCTCTAATTAATTAAACAAGCAATTCATTAGACATTCCCCCCTTGTTGCAGGGACGGGAAAAGCTTCAGAGAAGCTAGCAAGGACGTCGTGTGAGGGGTATGGGGAGGTCTGAGCAGGATTGACCAACTACACCCTCTCAGCCTGAACTGGACGTTCTTCCCGCACTGGCAACACAGCGCCAACACAGAACTTATCTCTGCGACTGTGGGGGAAAATCGCACAGACAAATACAGTGTCGATCGGGGACTAAATTTTTCTTTTAAATCTTCGAGCGACAGTAAGGAATGAAATTAGACTCAAGAAAAAGTTAATATTACTCAGAGATTGAACACAGGGCATGTTTAGGGCCACCATGATCAGTGACGATGAGAGGGAGGAGGGAATCCGATACGAATCACCGCGGCTCAGCGATCAGAAAGGGGGCCCAGCGGTCTGGAAGGGGGCCCAGCGGTCAGGAAGGGGATCATGCGGTACGGAAGGGGGCCAGCGGTGAGGAAGGGGGCCCAGCGGTACGGAAGGGGACCCCGCGCCTGAGATGTTTCATTTGTTTTGTATTTCTCGTTTGCAAATACCAAGTGAATTGTGAATAATATAATATAACTTTAGCAAGGAACTAAGCTCCCTGATGATGATCTGACAAGACCGAAACATGTCGGAGTGTTTTAAAGTGTTTTAAAAGTGTTTTATGTGAAATTATATGTGCTTTCGTTGGTTGATAAATTTTAGTGATTCTACAAAAATGCACGATGCTACAATAAGATTCTCGGTAGTAATTATCATAATTTGTCGACTGTAGAAATTGACCCTTTCAAACCAAGCCCAAGTCACTCTCAAACTGAGAGTCAGTCTCTATGAATTATTATACAGATTTTTAGCCGATCCGCCCTTGTTGGGGGGGGGGGGTCTGAAAAAATTTTTCGGCGGGAACCAAAGCCGCTGTGGGCGGCCCTGACCACGATTTTTAAAAAAATGTGTTACATAAATAGTCCCATAGATTTCGTCAGAGTTTAATTTGTCGAACATAACCAAAATATTTCGCTTTGCCGCCATATTTGTGCTTAATGACTAACAAGCGTTACGTCATATAGAAAATGTAGACGTGCGATAGTTATTGTCTACTTACTTATTACACTTCAAACTCACGAAATGGCAAACCGTAAGAATCAAATTTCATGTAATTCGTTTATCTGTTTCAGTACTTCCAGTGCAGTGCACACAGATGACATGCTGATCCAAGTAGCCTAAAATTATGTCCCAAAATAAGAAAGAATGTGCTAGAAAGTAAATAAAAACTACGGTTGTCTGTTCATTTGCAGCGATGGGAATACTGCTTTCTCACTTTAATGGAAAGCGGAGGCTCAGGAAAATACGTACACCTGAGACAGGGCAAGTAACCTAAGTATTAAGAAAACTACAAAATGAAAAGCTTCACATATTGTAGGCCTACCCTTTACCCAGTAATAATCACTAGAGGAAATAATTGAAGAAAGATGGCATAGATGACAAATCCATGTACAACTTCAGACATGTGAAGGAACAGATCATTTGGAAGAAGCTGGTAAAAATGACAGGGTAATATTAAAATGGGTTTTACGGGAACAGGGTGTGAGTTTGTCAGGTGGGGTCACGTGACTCGGAATGAGCACCAGTAGGATTCTGTTATGAGCACGGCACCGAAATTTAGGCGGAATTGCTGCATTATTTAAGCGAAAATTTAGCTCTTCATGCATTTACGTGCAGCGATCAGACTGACACTTTCGCGCTTGGCACACGCAGCTAGACTTGGCACAATTAATTCATGGCCCGTTTGTCAGCTGACCCAAACACAGAGTGGTCAAATGCCTGACTGACTGACTGACTGACTGATAGAGTGACCGACAATTAATCGTTACGCATGTCCATCTTGTTGTCGAGCAAGTTTAAGTCACTTCTGACTTCTAGATATTCAATATCACTCACTGCAAGGTGTGGAGAAGAAGTAGGACGGAACTGAAGCCAGTAGAAGATAACAAACTACCCTTGTGTCTTATCGTGCACTAAGCCATGAAGACGTACGAGTCAGTGGAGGTAAAGCTCTATGCATTATTGACTAGACGACGGTGATTAGCCAGGTTCATGCCCTGGCTACTTTGCCCTCGTGGGATATGTGCCAGGTACCCATTGCATAGGGCGCTGAGTGGGCCTTACATCTTGTGGGGAGACTGTAATGGACAGAAAAATTTCTGCCCATTCTGGTAATCGAACACAGAATCCTCGGTGGTCCACCTCGCAGTTTATTCTCTGAATCGAATGAAACATATCAGTTCCCAGCGACGATAAGAGGATACTATTGAGGCCTACTTGTGTCAGAAAGCTTGCATATTTGACAAAGGTGTTTCAACTGTAAAACCCGTCAAAAGGAACGCCGAACGACCACTGGGTTTTAAAACTTGTACGCCGCGAACGCTAAGTCCAAGAAACAGAGTCGTTCTTAAGAAGCTAACAGATTCTTCGCTAGTAAAAAATAAAAATTCCCCCCATTTTATTAAACCCAAAGGTTCATTACCTCATTCGCAAGCGCCAGACACTTGTCCATATCCTGAGCCAGATCAATTCAGTCCATGCCTCAATCTCACTTCTTGGAGATCCATTTTAATATCATCCTCCCTTCTGCATCTAGGTCTTCCAAATTATTTCTTTCCCTCAGATTACACCACCAAAACTCTGCATGAAATTCTCCTCCCCCCGTACGTGCTAAATTTCCACCCTTCTCATTCTTCTTCATTTTATCACATGAAAACCATCTGGTGAGAATTATACGTCTATAATTCCACATGTTTCACCACTTCACCACAGCTACTAGGTGACTCATTTGCAATGGACCTGAAGAAATAGATCTCAGAAGTGTGAAGCCGGATTCAGCCTGTGTCGAACGCTGGTACGCCTTGCTTTGCCGTTTAAAGATTTACCAAGCGACGAGAGGCACAGATGATTGTGGATCTCTGTACAGTAACTCAGTAGGCGGGGATGAATGGACCACGTGAATTAGGCATGTGCAGTTCTGTTCAGAGGCAAATGAGTTCCTCAAAGACGTCAGTATTGACACTACTGTCTTCTTGGACATGGGGCCATGTAGTTTTGTGGCTTGTTATCGATACATCGGATAATATTGCTGATTCCAATTTTTGTGTATAATTGTAGGAGGATCCTGAAGCTTAATTACAAGTCCTGTCATTAACAAGGCCTTGCCACTGCGGACAACCGGGTTCAATAGCAGCCCGCTGTTTGTCAGGTTTGTAATGGACCAAGTGGCACTGAGACAGGATTCCCTCCAAGTAACTTCAGTTATCTGCCGCCAGTGCCATTCCACCAACAGCATTCATTCAGTTGTTCATCACCAATGCTGTAGAAGCTCAGTAACTGATAGCGTCGATAAATAACGAATACATAAATATGCTAACAGCTACAAACATTTCTAATTTGATGTTCAGGTGACCGTGCATCGTGATAAATTCTTATAATAAAACCAACTAGATACACTAATTTCTCAAATTTATTTTTGGAATAAAACTCTACAAGTTATGGACGGAGGAACTGTCTGAAACTTGCAGAATTTTATTACAAAAATAAATTCGAGAAATTAGTGCATCTGGTTGGATTTATTATAAAAAAAACATATCTAAGTTAAAACATACCAAAGTTACAACACATAACTCCTTCCTATATTGAATCTTACCGTCTACTGGGACGTATCGCAATGTTAATTCGCATAGACATTTTAGAAGATTCGAGGTCACCTCTTGCTTCCATCTTCACTGCGTTAAAGTCAGAAGACAGTTACCTTCACAGCCACTTTGTGACAACACCACATCTGTCATTATTTCAGCACTGTTCTTTGTAATTTGATATGGTTCATCTCATTGTGTTTTCATATATATAGACACCAATAATTTACCGTCTTACACAACACTTGTTCATCAAAATTCACTCTCAGCTACATGTTTCGGCTACGTTAAGCCTTCCTCAGGTTGTGTACAACCACACACAAACAGGACGTAAAGATGTAAACATGAAAACATTTTTAATAATATTCCCTTTTCAGTTGTACATTCTCTATTAATATATTTGTACACAGTGTGATGATGGCTTAACACAGCCGAAACATGTAGGTGAGGGTAGATTTTTGTAGTAACATTTTCTGTCAAACGTTTAATTATTGGCGTCAATATATTGTAGGTAGTACTGCGAAGAAGGTAAAGAACCGGCATCACAGCGTCAGTAACAATTCATCTGCGTCACGCAGTTAGAAGCCACGACTTAACCATGGGTCTTATCCAGCGCGTCGAGATGAAAAAGACGCTACCTGCGAGATACATGGGTCAGCCTGCAGGATAACAATTAGTAAGACTCCCAGCCACTTGTCCACCTTAATTCCGCAGTTCTTCACAGTCTGCTTGTAAGCATGCTTTATCTCCTCTGACGCACAGCTCAATTCGTTCTCAATCTGTTGGTGGTGTCACCTTGCGGATAGTGCTGCAACTACGCTGTATGTTGCAAGAAGCATTTTGGATTCAAATAAATCAGTCTGGGCTCAAAAAGAAAAGCAATAACATTTTTAATCATACAAATAACACAAATCCCCCGACCTGCAACTGAATATTGTATAGCTTAAGTGCTTATTTGTGCCAATCCCCGTGGCCGTGCCGTTTAAAGCGTAGGTTTGAAGCCGCTTGATTGTTGGGATTGTGGGTTGGATTCCCGCTGACGGCATGGATGTTCGTCTCTTGTGTTTGCTGTGTTGTGTAGGTAGCGGCCTCTGAGAAGAGCTGATCAATTGTTCAGCCTAGTCTTACCAAACGCGTATTTGTTTAACAACAAAGAATTTTTGTATATTACACATAGAGTCGAACACAATTATATTTCACCTAGTAGTAAAGTAGGTATACAACTACATGTTTCGGCCCCTTATGTTGGCCATTCAGGTTGCGATTTATCTCACAGAATAGTTATACAAGACGTGTGGTGTTCTTTACAGTATTGAGGGTTGGGTGGGGGGAACAAGGGAAAAGAAATCTCGTTGTTTCAATCGTGGTTACCATGACCAAGGGCTGTTACGAGTGAATTATCATTAGTTTTTAATGCGCATATGTCAAAGTAGGTTATTATTCTCATGCTAAGGACATGTTATAAATAGTATCATTAGTAATATTGGTGTCAATATACTTAAAACTAGCATGCTATAATGTACCGATGTAATTCATAAAAATCTAGCAATAATGACATAGTATTTGCTTAATTGTGTATTATCTTCAAACTTCAAAAAGAGCCGCCTAGGGTCGAGTGGTGCTCTTGTGCCACGTACAGTACAAAATAAGGTACCTCCGTCTCTCAAAGACCTAACTTGTGTACCTCATTAGCAGACTGTACGGAGCAGCGGAATTCTTAAAAAATAAATGCTTGTAGTCTCTGTCAGCGACGGTAACATCTTCCTCTATTATGCAACCCGAAAGTTCAATACCGTATTCAGAAGAGTCTGCCACTTTTACCAATATATGACGACATAAGTCATCTCGTACAAGCGAAAAACCATATTCTTCAAGTCATACCGCACGTCATCTACGAACTGAAGTAGCTAAAATTGGTGCCTACGGTAGGTGAGACAGACACATGCACTGATGTGTCAATGGAATGAATGCGTCGAAGTCCTTGTGGATTATTCTCAACAGCCTTCATCGTTTCACCCAGAACTATCAGCGAACGAATTTCTTTTGAACAGTCCCCATACACTGGCCTAAAGCTACAATGTAAGATACACAAATACTAAACCAAGAAGTTGAATTTCTGCTTTGGTAGACAATTTGGGTGCGACAAGAGTATACAGAGGTAGGAGGCTGTGAGACTGGAGCAGCTGTCTTCTGGAGTTTTGGTAACATTTTGTACCCCTCTTGTCGCCCGTGTCTGCGGTCGCCCTCTTCCCCATGTCCCCGAACTCAACTTCATCTCAGGCAGTTTCGCCCGTTAATTCCTAGCGCTGTCCTTCTCATTCGACAGACACATTACGAACAAGTTTTATCGGCTTCTATCCTATACCCAATATAGGCGAAGAACAAGTAGGTGGGAGCTAACACTAGACGCAATCCATCTTCAGTTGCTTCAATCGATATCTCGAACAACACTCGCGTTTCTAAGTTCGAGACATTCCCACGTGCAGTTTACTGCAACCCAGTTTTTATGGAGATCAAGAAGAGACCAGACCTTGAACTGGACGAATGGAGTTCGCAACCCAGATGCAACAAACTCCTCCTTATCTCCCCCGTCACGTACAGACCTGAACATTAACCCTTATCCTGCTAACGTGGAGAATATGGTGAGATCCTAATAATGCCAGCAAATGGCAGATGAGATTTAACTCGGCGTTTAAAGGGTTAAACCTATGAAAACACAAATACAAAATAAAAATAAGTGGGAGAAATATTTTTAGTTAATTCGCCACCAAATGCAACAGGAACGATTATTCTAAATTTAAAAAAAATCTCTCCATTCAATCTAACCCACTAGAAAGTCGGTTTAACCAGTTCTTTCGACAATGATATAGTAGCCAGGGCGAGAATCTGACCCTCACACTATAATATGCACTCCCGGTTTCAGAATGCATTCAGTTCAACAACCACAGCGCTCTGTACGTTTACAGCGCGGTACGTATCCTAGCTTCAGCGGCGTAGATAAGGACCTCGCAGAATCGACGGCGCGGGCGGTCCCGTAAGTTCAGAGGGGAGCCTCAGACGTACAGAATACTAAAATTTGTTGTGGTTTTTTTTCGGACTGAATTTCGTTCTTCTTTCAGAAGGCAATATTCTGGATCCCTGTTGGAAGGACTGTGAATTCGGTCACTGGGGCTTTATTAATGGGGGGGGGGGATTATCGTGTAGCGGATGGGCCCCAGACCGTTTATTTGCGCTACGGAACAGGATCAGGTTAACGCTAATAATCGACCTTTCTCCTAAGAGCGGGTATATCACCGGATGAAGGCGGTAGCTGTAGTCCGAATTACTGCGGTCGTTCGTATGATTCTAACAGCAAATAGACAACATTTCCCTAAGTGCGTTCAGTGACTTGCCTTTATAATAAATAAGAACTGTTGACGACCTGAGTAACTATAAGCATCTTAAGACGGCTTAATCTTCACACCGTTAGACGGTTATTTAGTCAGTTAATTATCTAAGTTTTGCTTACGATAAATAGAGACCGCGAAACATAACTAGTTAAAATCTCGATGTTATTCGCTCGTAAGCATATTTATCACACAATCCTCTCTGCCTTACAAAGAGCAGTATCATAAATAAATAGGCCTACTTATTTGTCGTTTATTTTACTACTGATTCCGATTATAGATCTGTAGTGTCGAAGGATTTGAAGATAAAAAATGGAACTGGAAAAGCGCAGGAAGATGGCGGTTGCAGCCTCTTTTAACGCAGTATTTAATTTGTCTAGTGGGACTGTGGAAAACTACGAAACCCCTCAGTCGCAGTAGTCGTTGTCCCGACAGAGATTCAAAGTGGTCACTTTCCGAATAAAAGTCTCAGAGGTTACCACTTTAACCAAAACGCTCACTGCAGCATTGCAGCCACGAAGTTTACATTCCTTAAAGACTGCAGGATCCCTGGTGTGGATGAATATGAACGCACCCCAGAACAGACCATGAAGTAGGCCCATAGGGGTAGTAAAGTTATAGCTCTATTCTTTCTTTAACCTCGGCGATCGATGTGAGTAGGTGGTCAACGCCACGCCCCGGCCGCTTTACCCCCGGGAAAGAACCGGTACCCATTGTACAGAAGGCTGGGTGGGCCCCACGGCCGGTCTTGGGGGTGTGGAAAATCTAACCCCAATGAAATTCGATCCCCGGACCGTGCAGCCTGTGACGAGTATCTATACCTACGCTGCAGATATATATGGTGAGCTATATTCACATCTGTAGACCATACTGTGCAGAACAGACGTTAATGGGACAAATATCAATCTGTGAGTCCTAGGTAAATTTAAAAGACACAAAACCCACCACAGAGTTGTATGTATATACGCCTCGCAGTAACCGCCAGTACAAACATAGGCTAATGCGTTTCAAAGTATGATGCTGGACGGACTTGACCACTTTTTGATTGAGGCAAGACGACGGTCGTAGTGACGTCATGAGTCATGATGGCGTCGCACTGGAGAATCTTATGATTCGTCATCTAAAAATAGACGTCAGCCAATGAGCGTAAGTCGACTTAATAGAAAGACCCAATCAGATCTCACTCAGCATATTTTACACACACATTAAGAATGTATTCGCCCACACACAAACACTCTTGCAGCCAAATTACTGCCATTTCTTCTAAATATACACTTCGCGCCATTTGCGTACAGTCTGTTCACGCACGAAATGCACTGTACTGTTTGTTAAATTCTTAACGTCGGCCTGTGACTGCGACACGAACAAACTCTTCATTTGGAACACCAGCGTCCATTTGCTTCCTCTGTGTTTTGCGCAGCCACTTCAGCAAGACTGTGACTTCTACGCCGATTCTTATGACCATTCACAGGATGGGTCTCTTTTTCTTGGCTCGACAGCCCTGGTAGGTCAGGGCCTCCTCCTTTTCGAAGTTTCGAGATCATATTCGGACACACCACCCTCGGCAAGACTCCCCTGGACGAGTGATCGGCCCGACGCAGAGGCCTCTACCTCACAACACGCAACACTCACATTCACGACCCAGGCGTGATGCGAACCCGCAACCTCAGCAAGCGAGTTACCGCAGACCCACGCCTCAGACCGCGCGGCCACCGGGATCAATCAGCCTACAAAACTTTCCCAGTCTGCCAGAGTAGGCCTGTGTTTTGCACTTTCCTTTCGAACTCTTGACCGTAAGAATGACCCCTCGTGAAGGTATATTTCCCTGACACCAAATTAAGTATCACCCCATGAAGACGAATGTAATAATTTGAAGCATTGCTCCACACGTTCCTAGTCTGGGCATGAGATAGAGGTGAGTATTCAGTTTCACATTCCGGCCGCTTTATCTTCGGATACAAACAGCATACGAGACTGGGTTGGTCGCATAGTCGTTCTCGATGCACCGAGAAAGCAAGAAACCTATTTGTTCTGCAGGAGCTCTAACACAGTTTCCTCATTCGTCCATCCTGTAGCCTTGTCACTTTATCGACTGAGCTACCCTGACTCTAATATACAATTAATCGTTGTAAATCTACCAAGAGCACAAAAGTGCAGAGACAAATGAACGTTGGTTGAGTTTGTAACATAACTGAAATGGCAAGGATTGGCCAGTCCATAATTCGTGTAGGATTTGTAGCTACAGTGAGATCGCCTTCTGAAAGATTTGATAGGCCCAGTTTTCAAAACAGAGCAACATGTCGGATAAACAAGCTGAACAGACATCCGTCCATATGTTTGCAGTTCTACACCCATCTGGACCAGCAGATCAACGACTTCGTTACACGGTCGACGCATCAGACCACCGCCTTGTCTTTATTCCCTGCCTAATCTCCAAATTAGGATAATGGGCAATTCTGTGTTTGCTTTCATGACATTAAAACAATTGCGGATAAAATTAGGCTCACGAGAGGGTTACGAAGCAGGAAACTCTTACAACCCTATAGTGCGAAGTCCTTTGTGCTCTCGTCTACCCAACTCGTTGTACAGAATAAGCCACTGGAAGGAAGAAGTGCCGATAAGAACCTGACTTCTGCCACAGGCGGATATTTTTCTCTTGTCCACAGAATCCAGACCGGCTCTGCGTCCTCTCAGCCTCTATCCTGTAAGTAAAGGTAAAGCAGTCCCGTTACAGGCCTAGAGGGGCCCAGAGGGTTCCAGGAAGTTAAGGTTTCCAGATTTTCATGACAACGGCACAGGATGGTGGTAAAGTTCTCAGTCTTACGCACCGGCCGCCTTTACCCCCAGGAAGTACTACTGGTACTCACTTCTGTTCGAGGCTGAGTCGACCCCAGGGCCATAGTGCGATCAGAAGGATTTTATGCCAATGAAAAATTCCAATGACACCAGCTGGGATCGAACCAGCGACCTTCCGATTTGTAGCACAGCACTTTAAACCACTGTGCAACCGCGGTCCCTCTATCCTGTAAGTATTGGAGGTAAATCGGTAAGGGCTTTAAGTTCACCGCTGACTTCAGTCTGAATCTTAGGTTAAGAATGTGCAATGAATTCTACGCCAGACGTCGCAGTGGTTTGGTTACTGGTTAAGCACAGGGAAAACTAAGAATTCAAGATTCCTGGAATGATTCGCCATGCCATCGACTGGTAATGAGACTACGGCCGTTTCGTTACCGTTTCGGAACAACCTATCGGTCTCATCTTCGTGGATCAAGCTTGACCCTCGAAGATGAGACCGATAGGTTGTTCCGAACTACGGCAACTAGCTACCAATCTACGGCAACTAGCTACCAATCTACGGCAACTAGCTACCAATCTACGGCAACTAGCTACCAATCTACGGCAACTAGCTACCAATCTACGGCAACTAGCTACC
>Ga0131853_10024298_pt1 | contig 10937 bp, 11 predicted proteins | sample TergutLab28metaG_FD_92764 | JGI IMG/M metagenome (GOLD analysis project Ga0131853, IMG submission 92764) | Labiotermes labralis P1 segment gut microbial communities from Petit-Saut dam, French Guiana - Lab288 P1 (version 2) (version 2) | ecosystem: Host-associated > Arthropoda: Insects >...
CACAACAAGTACTCGCTAGCTCCTGAAGATGGACGTATTAACGTCTGAAACATGTTGAGCAATATACAATAAAGCAAGTGTCATCTAGTTGGTCAACCTTTATTCAAATATCAAGATGATGCAAGGTCCAATACGCATAAGAGACACCCTGTAGTTTTGGTATAACAGAACATGTACATTGTCAAGAAAACATAGCACAGACATTTTTCAGTATTATACCTGTGTATAAAACAGACTAATAAGTAAGAAAACACACTATTACTACTTTTATTATTATTATTATTATTATTAATTGCATATTTTTAAATAAATGTTATAAAACATGTGCCTAAAATGGGAAGTATATCTCTGTCAGAATACCCTATCCTTGTATTTTATATATTTTATGTTTTATGTTAAAGCGGACATAATATACCACATATTGGACATTAATAATAAAAAATGGTGGTATGATAACAATTAAAATTCATAATACTGTAGTTTGTAAAAATAAAGTGTTTCTGGAAGTTGCTGAGAAATTTTGACTTAGGCATAAATCATTTGTATTGCATACTTCCAGTTTTGATGCTATGTCACAGGTCTGGATGAGCTATGCACAGTTTGAGATGTCTGCTACAGATGAAGGAAATGTGATTTTAGCAAGCCAAGTGTACGATCGAGCAAATCAGTCTCTGCGTGGTGCCAATGAGAAAGAAGAGCGTGTTTTACTTTTGGAGGCATGGCGAGATTTTGAGACCCAGCATGGTGATAATGAATCCCTGGAAAAAGTTATGCAGAAGATGCCCCGTAGAGTCAAGAAGAGGCAGAGAGTTCATGCAGATGATGGGGTAAGTTACTTGTTTTTCTGGTATAGAGCAGTGCTTTTCAACTGGTGGTGGTGGGAAGTTGTTCAGTGGTACGTGTATTTAGGAATATACCTTTTCTTTTCTTTCTTTCTTTCTTTCTCTCTTTCTTTTTTTTTAAATAATTCAGTTTTACAAATGTTAATTGCTTTATGAAATTTGTTTTAAATATATTGAAATGAAAAAAACTTTTTAAAAAATGTGTTCCAAAATGTTACTGTATTTCTGAATTATACATACAATACTGTCCCTGTTGTCTAATTGTGACTGATGATCAAGTGTTGTAACATGTAAATGTGTCAAACGGCATATTATACCAGAGGAACTGAGGATCCCAAAATATTCTGGTTATTCTTTGTTGCTCGTCCTCTTCGCTTCCACTGCTACGGCCAGAGACTGCCCCTTTCATATCTGCAAGGGTTGCTGGGGAATGACTGGGGGGCTGGACAAACAAGAAACACAAGTAGTACTGGTAGTCCATTTGTGGATGAAGACAGGCTAAGGGCTTTCTTAAAAAGACCCTGTGCTCAAAGAGCTAGGGAATTACTCAACCTAGCTGAAACCATCTAAGAGTAATGACAGGTCCTTCTAACAGGCAACTGTAATTTAAAAGGACATATATTTAAACAAGGGCAGGTAGACAGTCCTAGGCATTATAGATGCAAACAGACATCTGAAACAGCCTCACATGTTATTTGTGACTGTGCGGCACTGGCATTATTAAGATTTAGGCACCAGGGCCATCATTTCATGCAACCAGTTACATTGTTGACATTGTCGTCAGCATGGTACTGCACTTTGTTCAAAGTGTGGGGCTGCTGATTGCTTAAGCAAAGGGTTGCACAAACGGTCAGAAATCATTTAGGTGCAAGGGTCAGTGCAGTGCTGGCCCTAATGTACTGTACTGTACTGTACTGTACTGTACTGAACAGTACTGTTCCATACTCTGCTGTGCTGTATTCTGCTCTACTCTTGTGGCTGTTCAGTTACAACTGTAACCCGAGGGAAAACTACAAAGTTCTAATTAACCAATTAACTAAGTTTATGGAGCAGAGTTCTTCCTGAAAAGCTATCTGGACCTCAACTAGGCAAGAAATTCCCCGCATTTTTTGGAACCCGAAGGTTCATTACCATATTCACAGAAGCCTACCACCTGTCCCTGTCCTGAACCAGAACAATCCAGTCCATGTTCCCTTCTCACTTCTTCAAGATCCATTTGAATATTATCCTCACATCTATGCCTAGGTTGTCATAGTTGTCTCTTTCCCTCAGGTTTTCCCACAAAGACCCTGTATGCACCTGTACTGTCTTCCATACATGCCACCTGCCCCACCTGTCTCATCCTTGTGATCACCGAAATAATATTTGGTGAGGGGTAGAGGTCATAAAGCTGCTCATTGTGTAACTTTCTCCACTCCCCTGTTACCTTGTCCTTCTTAGGCCCAAATATCTTCTTCAGCAGCCTATTCTCGAACAGCCTTGGCTTCTTCATGAAAAGGAATTTTAATTTGTTTTGTTCCCCAAATATTTTAACTGTTCCACACCTCAAAAGAATTGTTGTTATTTTTTCCTGCATTCTATTATCAAGACATGATCATGTACTTAGTTTTCTCATAATTTACTTCAAGACCAACCTCATTACTGGTGACTAGTAAAGCCTCTGTGTTTGTCTTTATAATATAGGTGATTCCACTCACTATATTAATATCACCAGCATTCATCAGAAGCTGATTCGTGCCAGTTAATTTTAAGCCCTCCTGGTTTGCCTGAACCCTCCTTATGGCTTCTATATTCTCAGAGTACAACCAACAAGATGCACCGTTTCTCAAATTTATTTATTTCTGTAAGACACTGTACACGTTTCAGGCGGTTTTCTGCTACTGCTACCTGCTGCTAGCAGCAAGTAGCAGTAATGGTCTGACAAATGCCTGATGCTGTATGTGCAGTTTTGTGTTCCTGATGTTGGATGGAAAACCGTCTGAAACATGTAGAGCATCTTACAGAAATAAATAAATTTGAGAAATGCTACATCTTGTTGGTTTTACTCTGAGAATATATTAGCGATGCACGGACCCATGAATGTTAAATTTAAACCTAATGGCATTTTCTACAACAAAATTGAAAGCACTGTAGATAAAGCATCGGCTTGTTGCAAACCATTTTTAATAGGAAACATGTCAGACATATGTTTGCCTACCTGTGCGCTGCTATAGGTTCCATTTAGGCACATTTTTATTGGCTTTACTGGTTTCATATGGATACCAAACTCGATAAGAATATTATACAAGACCTCCCTCCTAAATGAATCATAGGCTGTTTTGAAGTCTGTAAATGTCATATGTACTGCCTCATTGTATTCCCATTTTTTTTCTTGAGTATTTGATGAATGCAAAATATATGGCCAGTAGTTGACCTGTTTCATTGAGATTCATGCTGATGATCCCCAATAATTTCGTCTGCATATGGAGTTAACCTTGATGGAAGAATGTTGGATAGAATTTTTTATGTGATATATCTCGGTAATTACTACTGGTGTATTATCACCCTTCTTATAATAGGTACAGTGATTGACTCCTTCCACCAGTAAGGCAATTTCTGTTAATTCCAAATAGAATTAATAAGCTTATGTATCACAGAGTGAATTGTCCAACTTCATGCTGTAATCATTTCTAATGGAATTTGATCAGTAACTGATGATGTGTCTTTTAGCTTTTCCATAGCCATTCCAACAACAAAAGCACTGGGCTCAGGCACTAGTAGCTCTGCTGTATGTATTTCAGTCTGCGTAACACCATTAACCCCATGTATAGGCAATAACTGAGAGAAGTGATTCCTCCACTTAGACAAAATACTGGATGAACTTGAAACTACCCTTGCAAACTCGCTAACCTTCAATGTGTGGTTATATTTTGAGAGTGGAAATGGAATTGTCAAGCCCTGATGTACTAACCTAAATTTCCACCAACTTGGGGCAGCAGCAAGCAAGGGAGTATCATTATACTTAATTAATTACTTACTTATTACATACCTACTTACTTGCTTACATACTTACACCTACTTGCATACATACATAATTACTTAATTACCTACTTACTTACGAACGAACGAATGAACAAATGCGTCCTTCTTGCACTTCTTGCAAACCAAACCCGTTCTTAGCTACGAAACAAATACCCTGCATTTTATGGAACCAGAAGTTTCATTACTGCGTTCAGAACTCCCTACCCACGTGTGTCTACCTTGAACCAGATCAATCCAGCCCATGCCCTTTCATTCCACTTCCTGAAGATACAACTTAATATAATCCTTCTGTGCCTGGATCTTCCAAGTGGTCTCTTCCCCTCAGGTTTCCTCACCAAAATCCTTTGTACACTTCTGCTCCCCCCCATATGTGTTACATGCCCCACCAACCTCATTCTTCTCAATTTGATCACCTGAACAATACTGGACGAGGAGTACAGATCATTAATCTCCTCATTATGTAGTTTTCTTGATTCCCCTGTTAGCTCATCACTCTAGGCCCAGATATTCTCCTCAGCACCATATTTTCAGACACCCTCAGCCTACATTCCGCCCACACTGTGAGCGACCAAGTTTCACACCCATACAAAACAACAGGCCAAATTATAGCTTTGTATGTATCTGTACATTTTTGGATAGCAAACTGGAAGACAAAAGATTCTGCACCAAATGATAACAAGCATTCCCTGACTTCAGTCTGCTATTGCCTGAATAGACTTCTGATTGGTTAAGGTTGTTCCCAGATATTCAAAATCTTCTACCCTTTCAGCATAACTATTATCCATCTTTAATTGTGACTTGCTCTGCATTCTGATCTCGAGACATGACCATGTACGTAGTTTTATCAGCATTCACTTCTAGACCAGTCTCCTTACTACCGACTAACAAAGCTGATGTGTACATTTAATTTCAAGCTATCCTGGTTTACCTAAACCCTCCTAATGGCACACTCTAAAGCAGTGTTGAAAAGCAATGGCGATAAAGCATCTCCTTGTTTCAAATCATTCCTAATAGAACACACGCCAGACAAATGCTTGCTTACGCAGACTCTGCTGTCATTTGCATTCAGACACATTTTTATTAGCCTTACCATTTCATGGGGATACCAAACTCAAAGACAGTATTATACAAGACAGCACTTCTAACTGAAACGTAAGCCTTCTTGAAGTCTATAAAGAGCTGATGCACTGCTTCATTGTATTCCCATTTTTGCTCATGTATTTGATGAATGCAGAATATATGATTCATAGTTGTCCTGTTGCATCGAAATCCACACTGATGATCCCCAATAATTTCCTCTGCATATGGAGTAACCCTTGACAGCAGGATGTTGGATAAAATTTTGTACAAAGCTGACAATAGTGATATGCCTCTATAATTACTACAGTCTATTTATTGCCCTTCTTATAAACAGGTACAATGATTGACTCCCTCCACTCCTCAGGCATTTGCTTCTTATTCCGAATCAAATTAATAAGGTTTTGGATCTCAGAGTGCATTGTTCTACCCCCTGCTTTAATCAATTCTGCTAGGATTTGATGAGTACCTGGTGATTTGTTCTTTTTAGCTTTTCAATAGCCATCTCAACCTCAAAAGCACTCGCATCAGGTACTAGTGATGCTGCTGTGTGTATTTCTGTCTGCCTAACATCACTAATGCCATGTACATTGAACAGCTAAGAGAAATGGTTCCTTCACCTGGCCAAAATACAATGGGCATCTGTAATCAAATCACCCTTCTCATCCCATATTATATTAGTTCTAGGCTGGTGACTCCTCTCAAAATTATTAATGCCCTATACACGTCTTGAATATTTTCGATCTTATTGTTACTTGCAAATTTATCAGTTTTAGCTTTCAGATATTCCTTCTTTTTGTTCCTGAAATATCTGCTGGCTTCATGTCAAATTGATTAGATTATCTGCATTGCTTTGGTTTGGATCCTATAACCACTGAATTTTAGCATGCTTTCTCTGATCTAAAAAATGTAAACTTTCTTCATCAAACCACAGTTTATGCTGCTTCAGTTCATATAGATCTAGACTCTAGCTGAGATTTTGATATTCTCTTTAATGAGGGAGTATCATAACACTTATTAATATTTTCTAAGAAGTTAGTACCAACTGTAAATAAGTATGAATTCTGTGTAGCAGGGTTGATAGTGTGATATGTGTGATTTTTTAAATACATAACACTGCAGTTTTAACATGAACCATCTGAATTATATGAACTCAAATATTTTCATTTGAATTATTGATATTATTTGTATTTTTTTTTTCATTTACATTGCTTTAGTTCACAGTAAACATGTAGTGGCTTTGGTAGCATGACTGCTCTTTGTTATTAATTTATGTATTACAGCTTTAGCACAAGTTTAGTCTGAATTATTAGAAATTTGAAATTAATGTATTTGTATTGTTTCAATTTTTTGTATTTGATTATTTAAATTTCACAATTTATAGTTATAAGAAAAGAGGTTATAATTCAGTGGGAATGCACAACAGTTGTATCCTTATGTGTTACTAGCTCTACAGAGCGAGGCCAACTACTTTTGAAAAATGTACTGCATCACAAAGTATAACTATAAATGTTATACCCTGTAATGCAGTAACCACAGCTTACCAAGGCATGTTTTAATATCATAATGTCATTTGGTTTCATGGTACATATGTAAATGTAATTATATTTATGCCCATAAGAAAAATACGGCCTTTGCTTTGCCAATTGCCATGAAACTCACAACTGCTGAGTAGCATTACATGGGTTTCAAAATAATTACCAACACGATGACACTTATGGACTATCCTTTATTTCAGGGGTAGTTGTAATTCACTCTACATGTTTCGAGCTTTCGGGAAGCTCATCATCAGGAGTTCATTTTTTCACTGTACAGGCAGCCTCTGGCATACTGTGTAATCTTTTGCTGTAACCCTCCCGTTCTCCTATGTGTTCTGTGAAAAAATGAACTCCTGATGATGAGCTTCCCGAAAGCTCGAAACATGTAGAGTGAATGATGACTACCCCTGAAATAAAGGATAGTCCATAAGTGTCATCGTGTTGGTAATTATTTTGAAACAATTATAATGATGCACGGAACAATGAATGTAAAAAATTCATTACATGTGTCTTTGTCATAAAGAATGTTATTTCATCAAGCAGTAACAGTGCACAAATGCAGCTGGTTGAGATAAACTATAATTTGCTAACAAATATTGTTGAAAAAAATGTATTTAAATATGTTGCACCTACTGTACAGTGTGTCCTTTTCAGAATTTTTTTGTCAGATTTTTGCATTCTGCTTGTCTTACTGGCATTCGATCTCCTAATTTAAAATGTTATGATTTTTATTCTTTCCAGAAGCTATCCCATTGTGTTTATTTCATAATGAACTATACTTATTCTGTGTAACACAACAGAAGTTTATTTTAAGTCAGATTTTTTACTTTCACATGTGTGCTACATGTTTCAGTTTGTATTATAATAAACCTGTGTTGTGTTAGACTGAATAAATGTAGTTTATTATCTTATTATTTTCAGGACTTTATTTCTAACATATTATTTCAGAGTGACGAAGGCTGGGAGGAGTTCTTTGATTACGTATTTCCAGAGGATGAGGCTACCAAACCAAATCTTAAACTTTTAGAGATGGCAAAAGCATGGAAAAGACAGAAAGAGAAAGCTGAGGAACAAGGTGAAGAAGGAGAAAAAGGTACAAAGTAATTTCATAGCCAGAGGTAACAGCACTTTATTTATCATCATCCTCATGTTTTACCTGGCAAAGCAAGATTAACTCAGTGAAGGTTATCTTTTTTATGACTTGGAAAATGAAAGTCAGAGCACTGTTAATTGAAATTTTCACATCACTTGTTCAAACCAAATTAAATTCATCAAGCTACTTTTGGTGTAAATTTGGAGATGTTATGTGGGGACAAATGTTTGAGCAATGACAACCTGTTTGTGGTGTGTTCATTTTATATAGGCCTACTTGTGAAAAGCAAAAATGAAAGGGAATGATAAAATATCTCTTGTTATGTGTATAGTAGCAACACACAAATCCTTCGTCCTTGCTTTGGAAGGAAAGAGCATTTACTTTGAAGGTTCCCAGGCACTGACCATTCATTCATATCTGGGTCCACACGAGAAATTTGAAGATATTAGGCTGGTCGGTTGGTTGTAAATTGTAACAGCACCCAGTTTGTAGTGTGGCTGGAAAACTGGTGCTTCAAACATCATCCCTAGTTAACTGAGAGTGTGATTTTTATGTATTAAAAAGTTCATTTTGTTTAAGGGGTGGTAATTATTTTGCAACAAATTTAGAGGGGGCACAGAGTTAGATACTCATTGGAGGGAATATGGCCAATTTAGGAAATATGGTCCATTCACTATCATAATTATACTTCCACAGATTATCAACAGTTATCAATACCAGTACCATATTGTCCCAAGCGTGGGCCAATTTGTGTAGAGTGAGTTACCAGCTGTGCAGCAATGTGTTGTGAAATGCCATTTCAGTGTCAGAAGAACAAAAGACACTACATGCATATGTCAGAGGGCGTGTAATAGTACAATCTTCATTAACAATGATTGTGTTAGTTTACTTAGAGCTGAATGAAAAGTGAAATGCTTTAACTTTTATATAGTGTAACTGAATTTTGTTTTATTCAATAGGTGTAACTGCATTGGGTGCTACAGTACCACACATTGGCTGATGATTAAGAATGTTATATAAGTGCAGTAACTGACCATTACTGTTATTTATTCCACACCTATGTATTGCTGTGTTGTATAAACCAATTACAGTTTTGTAACCTGGGCAGTAATGGGTAATTAATGTCTGTTTTAGAAATTTTTGCTGTGCAAACAGTTTTGCAGAGCAAATAAAACTTGTAAACTGAGAGGTTACTCTATATGTCTTAATTCATTGCTCTCGTATTTGAATTTAGACACTTTTAGAGGGAAATATTTTTATTGGCCATTTTTTCCACGTAATGCAGGTATATGGCAACAAACACACCTTTCAGAAAATAATTTGTGTCTGATACTCGGGATAAATACAAGTCCTAATGAATACATTACTTATAATTTCTGAAAATGGCTGAAATACATAATGTTCAGGTGAAAATCCTCTCTTGACCTCTAAGTATACAAGGTGATTCATGGGTCCTGTACATTACGATAGATGACCTGCATCTGTTATCAAAAAGGTTCTTGTAACAATATGTGCGATTTTGAATGACGAAGGAGTTGAAACTTAGAATAAAAGGTAGCAGTGAAGCAGATTATAGAAAAGATATGGGATAAAATAATAAATGCACATATTTCCTGATAAATTTAAAGATCTGCCTTTAATTTACACTGATGTGCTTAAAGCTGTTTTTTAACAGTCCCACAACTTGCCTTGCCACTCATTTGTGAATAATGCACATGGAAGTGCTGGAGATACACCTCAGATGTGCTTATGTCACTGGCCTTTCAGTGGCAGAAGCAAAGGTTGTTCAGGGTCATGTAGCACATAACAGACTGTATGAGGTGTGATATGTGGTTCACAGAAGGGCATTTAAGAGCGTTAAAAATGCCCATAGCACCAAAACTATGGAGAATAGGACTTGGAACTTTCTTGACCAAAAAGACCTAGGAAATCATCTTCTACATTTATGTCCATTACTTGTGAATAACTGTGTATGATTGTAATAGGATACTAAGTCTGAGAAAAATTAAAGAAGCCCGAGTCCCTCCCCCCCCCCTTAACAGAGTCCCTGAAATACATATGATTGGCCAAATGCAATGTGTATGTCCCATCTGTCCACATGTATCAACTTGAGAATCCCATCATGGATTTTTGTGGAATTTGATAATGGGGAGTTTTACTGAAATTTTGCAATTTTAGTTATAGTCAGGTAGTCACAAGGAACACTGTACATGAAGATATGCATGTGTCTGTGCAGTATTTGAAGCATATATCTATCAGAGTAAAACTGTGTGCAACAGAAGTTGTAGAAAAAGTCTTTGCATTTTTGAGGTAATTAAGGTGTTGTATAGTTATCTAAGATTTAGTGACAGTGTAAACATGCCAGAATTGTTCCAGTGTGAATACATATCCTAACTTTTTTGAAATGGTTATGTAGATATCAATGTAACATAGAATAATTCAACACCCTGGACATCGTTAAGTATTACTGAAACAATAAGCATTTAAGATCATGTTTTCATATGCTGCACTTGTATCTGACTGGTCCTTATGATCCTTCCTTCAAGGAAATCTGCCTATTATAATAGGTCATTAGTCATTAGAGTGCACAGCACATAACTATTTGCTGTGCACACTAATGGCTTTTGTTGATTTGAAATGATAATCCTTTTCAAGCACTGAAAGTGTCATTTTTAAGCATTCTGCAACATGATTGGCTTTGGCCTAGATAAATGGTCCATAAAATGGAATCACAGCTGACCATCCCTGGCAGCATCATTCAGAAAGTTATATTCCTTGCTTGCTTCTGGTATTGCCTCACACTGACTACCTGTTTGCTGTTTGTTCTTCAGATTTGTGAATACTGTAAAGGAAGTCACTCCATACTCTGTCCTTGTTTCTTTCATGAGTCATGGACCTCACAGACTTATACCTGTAAGCAAAAATTCCAGATTCCCATTCAGTGCGACAGATTGGAGTCTTCAAAGTATCTCCTACTCCAGCTGTGTGGAGATATCATGGTTTGACCCAAGGCAGAAACCTTAATGTGTCTCTTATCCATAATGACTGGACTAGTATTCACTGGATACAGGAGATTTCTCCCCAGGGGTGAAGTTGACTACTTATCCCCATCCAACTGTGTAACATTTCAAGTTGGTCAGTTGTTTTTGAGTTTTCAATAGAAAAGTTATGCAACACTAAGCACATTTCTCCCAGAGAAGGGAGATGAGCATTGGGGTGGGTTTTAGGTACGTTTCCAGACATTCTGTAGATTTCGTATTTACCCAATTGCAAGACGACTCTAATGTCAGACAACCTCTCCAATAAAATATGTTTGGCAAGGGAAAAATTTATATCCAAATCGAAGATGACCCCCCCCCCCCCCCC
>Ga0131853_10024299_pt1 | contig 10937 bp, 10 predicted proteins | sample TergutLab28metaG_FD_92764 | JGI IMG/M metagenome (GOLD analysis project Ga0131853, IMG submission 92764) | Labiotermes labralis P1 segment gut microbial communities from Petit-Saut dam, French Guiana - Lab288 P1 (version 2) (version 2) | ecosystem: Host-associated > Arthropoda: Insects >...
ATAACTCAACAAATAAGTCGCAAGCTCCTGGGGATGGATGTACTAACATTCGAAACATGTTGAGCATTAAATAATGAAATAATAAAGCAAGTGACATCAAGTTGGTCTATCTTTATTCAACTATCAAGATGATGCACAGTCCAATAAACATAAGTATTAATAATCTAAAGCTTAACCAATTGTAAGCTACTGTCAGTGCCACTGTACACGCTCTTACAGCTACATTTCAATGCCATCAAATCGCAGCAGTGATTTTTTTCCCCTATTTCTTGATCTCATTTATTGTGTAACTGTAAACCAAATGCATTTGTGGGACAAAGGCAAAGTGAAGAGCATATGGCTGCAATCTGTCAATATCGATATGATACACCAGCACACTTCAAAACACCTCACAATCAGACATGCCAATAACTGTTCAGACAGAACTGTCAACCATGTGTATGAGATGGTATAGATAATTTAATAAAGTGCAGGGGTTATTTGGCATTCAGTGTGATGACAAGAGCATGTTCAGTTGATGTAAATGGATGGAGTATGTAATAAGCATTAACCACACAGACAAAGGAAAATAATTTTCAGAAACTTCAGGCAGAATGGACAGTGTCGTGGCCAACTCTTGAAGCATGAATACCCAGAATTATATCACATGCCTTACTGCTGAGCCTCCTTCTCAGTCACATGTTGCACACTGGATTGTTATCAGCACACTGTCAATAACATGTACGTTACAACAGAGTTGATACGAATGTGGAATCCCAAACACAGCAGTATGAAGACTGCATACACCAAAATGTCACCTGTACTGGGAAAATAAGTCATTTACGAGAAGGGCAGAAGTTTAAGATTAAACCAATTCAAAACACTAAGCTTTATTATTTCTGGTGACTCTGAATTACTGTACAAGTTTTTGAATTTCACAAAGCTTAATAAATTAAAAAGGACAAACAATACAGACAATTCAATGAAACAAATTCCTCAAAACTTTGTAACTCTGATTATCACAATATAAAAAAGTAATAAATATATACACTGTACAGTCTCGTCTGTGACGTTAGCAACACTTCAAATGACTCAGATAACTCCTGTTGTACTTCCAGAATCTTCACTTTTGCTCTCAAGAGAGAAGGGCGGAATCCGGCAGTCAAATGTGTAGCCATCCTCTCGCTCCATGCGAAATGTACCCCTGCACAAGATCATCAAAGCGTCCTAGATGATAGTTATGGAATAAGGACAGTAAAGACGTAACACTAATTCACTAGCATACACGTGTGTGTATGTGCATGATGTCAGCATATGGTCTTATATTATAGACATGCAGCCCTATAAACCTTGAGTTATTTATGTTACATATCGGTACAGTAAGCTAATACAATTTACTTCCCAGACAGATATGATGTAATGCAACATGTAAATGACATTTACTGGGAACTTAAAAAAAGCTGCTTGCTTGAAACATCTGGTCTCATGTAGTATTAGTGTTGCAACATGCCAATTCAAATTTAATTTCTGGACACCAGTACATTATATATTCTGACCAAAATAATGTCATTCCCACTGGCTTTTGATTAACCTGTTACATCCTCTCCTACATCAGGTTACCTGCCCTATGAAAACTAATCATAATTTTTCCTAATATTCCTGAATCATAAATGTAATAAAAGGTACAGCACATCACCTGTAGCTTGCATATAATAGCAATGTCATGTAATAGCATAGTATCACTCACAGATGGCAGCAACCATTTGCATTTTGCATAAAATACACTCCCAGTGACCATGACCTGTAGCACAAGATTGTACACATACTCTTAAAAACATGGATAGGTTCAGAATATATATATATCTCACCACATGTGTCCACTTGGTGCTTGCAAACTGACATGACTACTGTACTGAAATGCAGGTAAACTGCTGGACAGAACAGGCTCTTGGCCCACAACCCCACGACCTCGCACTGTCTCTAATGTCCCAGACAGACTGAATATTCTCCAGTGCCTCTCTCGCAACTGGACTGTCAGGTCCCCCAGGTTTTCCAATCGGATGCAGTAGCGCCACTGTCAACATCACACATCTATAAACCAACACTGTATCATCAAGTGAATACATTTTTGAGGAAATCCTCCAGTTTTAGTACACAGACAAGACTTGAAAATGGTTAAAATAAACTAATATACAAACAGTTTTTATCAAGTTATTTGTTTTTCACCAATATAACCAAATCTGTTGAGAAGCATAACATGTAACTACATGAAAAAACTTAAGATCTACTACGTATAACCAACAAGTTAGATGCAATAATTATTTACAACGATAATCCTTTTTTAAGTATATTATTTAACAATATTCTCAATTACTAAGATTACATGGTGTATGTAATAATTGGATGAATGAGTATGGAGAACTGGTGTAATGATACTGCGAGGGGAGACAAACCTGCACCAATGACACTTTGTTCAATGCAAACAAAGAGAGAGAGAGAGAGTGTGTGTGTGTGTGTGTGTGTGTGTGCGTGCACACAAGAATCCAAGACTTTATTGACAAAATGCATCTTTCATGATTGTCTATTGACCAGCAGCTTCATAAGAACAATTTAAAATGAACAGCACTGTACACTTAATGTCAGGACCTAGACCAACCATAAGGCACGTTCCAACATCTACACAGTTGTCATGCTTATAGATATTCTACTCAACCAAACCCAGGATAGTGTAGTTAGTATAGTGACTTTGTACAGGCTGGGCAGTCTCGGGATCGAGTCCTGGTGGGTGCAAGATTTTCCACACCCATTCAGACCTGCCATGAGGACCATTCAGCCTTATGTACTATGGGTATTGGGTCTCTTTCCCAGGGGTACAGGATCCAGGGTGTGGCGCTGACCATCAACCCCCATCTAGTACAAAGGTTAAAGTAAGAGTAAAGCTAATCCTCTACTCCCCCTCCAGGCCTTCATGGCCTGTTCTAGGTTAGACGTTTGAGCAATTTTTCACCACAGCTGAAATGTGGAGGTATTTATATTTCATAACAATGCTGACAAATCACACAAAACTGAAAAAAAAAATTATAAACATAATGCCTCTATACAGACACAGACCCAGAACACAGAGGTAGCCTGTGATTCCCGGCAACCCATGTAGAATGGAATCACTGTAACACGAACATTCTCTGTTGTCTCCTTGTGGACATCTGACAGCTCAAGCCAGGGGTGATTCTTCTTTTGCCATGCACGCAGTGTTTCCTGGGCCCCAAATGGAGGATCTGTAAATAATATAACTGGAATCAGTATATGCATACAAATTCCGCAATAACTTACTTCAAATGATGAAAATTAGCAAGGGTCCAGGCTGCTTATTATTTCCTACTGAAGAAATCCATAACAGAACATTACTGTTACTTAATCAAACTTGTCTTTAAGTCTCTAAGGTTTGCCATGATGGCACATCTAACTTCAGCAATAGACAGACATGAGTGGTCAGCCATATACGCTGGCTACTTTACACTCAGGGAAAGAGCCTCTGATACCCCCTGCAGAGAAGGCTGGTGCTAGTCTCTGAATGTTATTTCCTCTTACTCTACCATTCTATATTAACAGCAATAACAATACAGCACTCACAAAGATTCAAGTCTTCTTGGATGTTACATTGTGTTGCCTCGTAGAAAGTTACTGTTGTTTTTGAGGAGTGCAGTGCCTCCAAAAAGCAGGAAACTATTTGCCAGTCAACACAGCATAACATCCCAGAAGACCTGAATCATCACCAACACTGCTGTTAGAATCTAAAATCTTGCAAAAGATTACTCCTCATATAACATGCATTATGACTGGAAACTGATCTCAAAGATCGCATCCAATCATATGGGTAGCAAAAACATTTGTACCTTTGTCTGGATAGTACATGAGGAACTTGTCAAACAACTCATGGTGCAAAGGCTGCTTCTCTGTTGTAGTATAAGGAAGAATGTCTTCATGAGCAACATAGTCCAGACCTGGGATTGCATACAGACTACGACTACTGTCCTGGTTGCCAAGGAATGTCACAGCTTCCGTCTGGGCCCGCTGCAATTCAAACAATCTCAATATAGAAATATTTTACTGTTGACACTAAATACACCAAATCTACAGTTCATCATGGGAATGACAGCATTGAAATCTGAGACTGGTAGGCTATGCTTCCATCAGAATAACTAAACACAAAAACAAATTCTAGCTCAGAATAATGCAGCACCATTCTTAGTGGACTACATGTTACAGAACTGTATTGTTTTGTGTAATAGCATGAAACATAGCCAAACAAAATTACAAGACATTTGTTTGAAGTATAAGTCACAAAGGACATGTTATCTGATTCTGACATCAGTCACGTGCCAGGGTAAAGATTCCAATGTACAGTCAAAGTTGTCTTTTGCCATCTGAAAGCCCAAAATACGGAGGAAATAGGAGCTCAACTGTAATTCACCCTTCCCTATGCTCTCTACAGATATGTGCACCAGTACCTACAATGTAAGGACAATCCCTGGAGTCTATCAACACCTGATAGAATGTGTGTGTCCGCCCCTTCACTTCCTTCCCCACGTGATTAAAGTTGGCATCATCTTGGCTGTAAACAAAATCAGACACACAAAGCACTAGAAAGAAATTAACATGATAATTTAGAATACAAAACCAACATTGAAGTATAAAGTTCTCAATTTATACCACTTCTAACAATCCAAAGTTAGTATATGCAAACTCCAAGGTAGTATGTATAGAGTTTTTTTTTTTTTGGGGGGGGGGGGGGGGGGGGGGGGGCCATGGACTGGTTCGATCTGGCTCAGGACAGGTACAGCTGGCTGGAATTTGTAAAGGTGGCAAAGAACCTTCAGGGTTCCATGAAATGCGGGGAAAAGCCTGACTAGCTGAGAAACGGTTAACTTCTCAAGAAGGACTCTGCTCCATGAAGTAAGTAAGTGGTGATGACTTTCTTCTTGTATATAAAATCTTAAAACCCCGAATTTATATACGTCTGGCTGACGAATTAACTATTAACTGTTTCTCTAAATTTAAAGCTAGGAAGACTTGTTAGGGAAGTGGACATAAAGACCCACAGCATTCACAAATTCGTTGTAAGAATGAGAATAATCCTGTGAATAAATCTTAGAAGTAGAAATTAAAAAATTACCAGAATGGTAAGGACGCAACAGTAATAGAGTTGTAACTTACATGTTTTCGGTTGTTACTCTTTGCAGAAGCAAGTTTTCAGAAACGTCCGATCAAACATTCAAAATGCACTGTCAGCTGATATTCCCCTCTAAGTCTGAAGTCATCGGATTACCGATGCTTGCCAGACTAATTATGCAGCAGGTACTAACTTTACAGCGACAGTAAACATTTGTTTTGAATGAGATCGTGCTAAAAACCCCTCTACATCTGCGTAACAATAGGAGTGAAAATTGAAGGAACCCAACACACAGAGACAGAGAGGAAAGACCAAAGTAGCTTTCTTCAGGTTCCCCTTTAGTGAGTGGGATGGCTGCACGAGTTTGCATATCCTTTCATGGCATCCGCAGGACAGAAAGTTTGTTTACATCAATACAGTGGAATAAACTAGTCTTTTAGTGTGTGTCACTTGGCTACCGACCTGTCCCGACAGGATTCGCCGTTTCTAGCGTGCAGGAGACATTTTTTCTCGACATTTCCCTATTCTGCTCGAAATTAACGCTATTCAGTGACATTTTGAAAAGACAGTATTGTGGCTACAATTTGCCCTTATTCAACGGATTTTCAAAAGGCAGTTTCTAGACAGAGATAGATATAGGCTGAGAGTGAATAAGAGGGAGAAAGGACGAAATATTTTGAAGTCTTGCTATTGGCGGAAAGACCTTGTAGAAGTATGAGCGGCTGTAAGGATTCAGAGAAATGTAGGAAAGGGGAAAGGGAATAAGTCTAGAACATCTTAGCACTGGGGTTGTTTTTTCTTTTTGCTGTCACTTGTGTATAGGATGACTCCAGAAGCCTATCTTACTACCAGCAGCAGCAGCGCAGGGAAGTCCTCATGACGAAATATGCTGTCTTCACCCTCTCTATATTAACACTGACACACACACATATTCGATTCCCTGGTACTGTCAGAGGACTCTAACATCCATTGACCTTGCGTACCTAATGACAAGTATCTGTATTCATATAACAGTCTACGTCACACGGATTGGCTACGCCCTAATTTGAGGACTAGCTGGGTTTGAATTCAAGAAAGAAAGGAAATACGTAAGAAACAGTTCAGAATTCCTGAAATAAAGTTCTCCCTGAGAATAAATAATAGTTTTCTCCAAAATATACGAGGGCAATAGTCAATAAGTGCAAGATAATGAGTAGGGAACTTTACAGAACGTAAATATTAAGTTGATATTTCGTGCGACCTTACATGGTTAAAAATAGCAATCTAAATTAATTAAATTGTAAAATAAATATTTTTTTTGTAATTTTTTTAGTTCAGAATTGAAAACAAGATCTAATTGTATTGGTATATGTGTGTTTCATTTCATTATGCACAAAAAAAAATAAATTTCTATCTAAAATATTTACTCAGAAATAATTCTTCACCAATTTGTTCTCCTAAGCACTACTAATTACATAAAAATAAATTCAATAATTAATTAATATGATTAATATTATTACTTACTAATTTTTATAATAAATAGATATTGGCTGTTACGTTTCTGAACTGATAGTTTGTTCTAAAGAAATAGCAGTAGGGTATTTACGCCAACTAGAAACATCACCTAGTTGGTTAAGGCTATGTTTTCTCATTGGACACTTCGTACAAAAAGACTTTGTACCATGGGTGGAATTTGTAGAATATGTTGTGCTTGTTCAGGACAGAATGATGACAGAAATGCCGTTGGTGTTATGCAAACGAGAGTGATCAATAAATGTCCAAAGTTCTAGTACTGCTCTAGGCAATAAACGAATCCAAAAAGTTGATATAAATACCAGCGAGAATCGTACTTACCAGCAGTATCTCTAAAAGGAATTTCGGTTTTCTCGGTTCAAAACGCACCGGCTGAATACACCGACTCACCTGCAATATTAAAAGTAATTTAGGTTTAATTAATTACGATATACCAGCGCAGTACTTCGCACAGTGTGGGCGCTCTATTTGGACATGGCTGCAAAGTAAAGGAAAACTCAGAAGAGCTTTGTATTCTACCAGTCGTGTCTTCACTAAAGAAAGTACAAATCAATAAATAGAACATAACTACCTAGCATAACAATTTCCTTTCCACTTCACCAAAACAGCTTGGGCCAGTTTTTCTCGAACTTTGTGAAACCGCGGCCCGGTAAATTCTTATTTCATAAGACGAGGGCACGGTCCCAACAGATTTACTCGTCAGTAACTTTCTATTTTTTTTAAGTTCATACATTAAACTAACGTAAGTGTTAATAATTAATAATGGCATAATCATAAAGAGTATTAGTACAATTATGTGTACGATGTGGCATGTTGACAAATATAAAATTACATTTAAATTAGTTATCAATTCCAGGAGAATCTCTCGCGGCCCGGTATAATTGATGCCAGGGTCCGGTACAGGGCCGCGGCCCGGCGGTTGAGAATCATTGGCTTATGCTTTTGCCCCCTTGCGAAAGCTCTCATCTCCTTACAGGGCACAGGGCGTCACAAGAATAATCGATTAGTATAAGAAAATTCTTTGAAGTATTATATTTGGCTTAATTCGCCAATAAAGTGTTTGTTTCTCCTTATGTTACTGACCGCCGTTTTTCATGTTACAGATTTCAAGTTAACTGCCTATTGTGTAACGCCCATGACACCACATGTGATATCTAGAAACACATCTTAAGATTATTTCAGCATTTCCAGCATTCTAAGATCGCCATTTGGACAGCAGGTTTGGTAGAGATCAGTTGAAATGTGATCCACACGGTGACGCACGGGAGGGGAAGAGAAGGGGGAACTGGCGAATGGAGTGGGTAGCCAGTACCCTTCACACTACCTCAGAACATGGTGTATCCAGCATTACTACCGCTGATTCGCAAACCTCGGTTGCCAGTAGTATACTGAACGACACCCCGCCGATTTAAACGGACTCGCCCGTTTCGCCGAAAGAGGAAAACTGGTTTCTGCGCGTGTGCCTTCACATTTCAAAAGCAGTCTATCAAACTCTTAGTTCTGTGACTGCCAAAATAATCTACAATTATAAATGTATGAATTAAATCGGTTAAACACAAAACTTATTCTTATCAATTTCTTCACGTCGCGAATAAATTTATAAGTCTAAGTGTTGTGTGTGTGTGTGTGACTGATTTAATACACGTAGTTGCTATTTAACACCAAGGGGGATGTCTCACCCCTTTAATTACGTTCCTGTTTACAGTTGAAGTCTTAGCGGTCCTTTAAGGACGAATGACAGACTACTTTATTTAAATGCCCAGTCCGTACCGCGCTGTAAACACTTTTCATCTCGGTTATAAAAACCAATCAGTTTATGCTGTAAGTGGCACAAGTCGCGGTTTGTTCTCAGATATATAAAAACACATCAATACAGTGGGGGCAGAGCGTATAGTTGTTGAATGTTAAACCTGTTGGTGCATCACGTAACCAGTAGGCTTAAAAGGTTAATACACTCTTTACGTAAGAACGACATACAAGTTAAATACCATCTGCCCTTTGTTACAGAAAAACAATGTTTCGGCTATAAAGACGACTTCCAGCTGAGAGGCGCAATGGATTATAATTCAAATATTGTCTGGTAATGGAGACAGAACCGTACCCCGAAAAGTTGATTTTCTATAACAGAAACGAAGGCACAGATAATGTCGAATATTTCAGTTGTTTTAATGACAAGCTTTAGTCACAGGCTTCCAGACTCAGACCTCCTTTGTGGTAAACAAGACTTCAATAACAAAGTCTACATCATAAAAAAAAGTAAGGAATGGACTTGTGACGAAAGTGGTTAACTTTTCTATAACAACAAATTGATTTTTAAAAAATTGCATACTTGTTTGAAGAAACTTTGATAGGTAAAGAAAGTGACTGCGGTTTTTGGAGACGTTGGGAGTAATTTCAAAAAATATATATACGAAATGGGTCGTTCCTCATTCTATTCATTCGCTCTCCATATTCAGCACATTTTTTTCTTTTATTTTGCACCCCTTTTCTGGGTTTGAATGTATGATGGTCTTTCTTTCTAGCAAGCAGCAGAAGCAGCACTTCGCTTATACTTTCCCTAACTCTGATCATCCATTCCCCCCGAAGTCCTTTGTATTTTTCCGTCTTAGAGACAATGTATATGCCGTCAGGACCTACTTCCACCTCCCGTAGGAAGAGAGTTATGTCTGTTATAAATCTCACAGTGTCTTAACACTCGGGGGAACGCTGAATATAAAAAGGCACAAAAAGGAATCGTCCATTAAGAGTTTTCCAAGAGTTGTCCAATGGTTATGAAAATGAGTATATGATGCTTTTTTCGTGTGTGTGTGTGTGTGTGTGTGTGTGTGCATGTGCGTTCGTGTGTATGTGTGTCTACGAGAGAGAGAGAGAGAGCGTCCTTGTGTGTGGTAGTGGGAGTTCAAGATAATGTTCCACTTCCATTTCCATCAGTTCATTTCTGTACTGCAAATCAGTTAACATACTGCAGAAATAAAACAGCAGTAAGCCTAGAGACTTCAATTCAGTATCCTCATAATAGGTACTAATCTTTTCATTTTCAATATCACGATTTCTTCGTTGAATATTTCGCACTATATCAAAAACCAAACATTTCTGCAATATCATGCCATCATCAGGACTTGTAGACCACCTGCATAGTGATTAGGTGAAATGAAATTTTAATCCACCACAAAATAATGAATAAAAATAAAAAAGTGCCAGACCTGAAGATGAAAAGATCACTCAAAAAAAATTAGCCCATATTGTACTGTGAAATATCTACTAAAGATATCGTTGTACTGAGACGGAAAAAAGAAGCTTAGGGTAGTATTAATATAACACAATATGACGAACAAAAACGTAATATTATACGCCAATTTTGAGGCCTCTTAAGATTACATTCGACATGTATAGTTAGGTGTAGTTACAAGTAAAATGGTACAGGATACATGTGTCAGTCCACAGAGGCTTCATGGGTACAGATGTCAGTCCCGAGAGGGTCCATGGGTACAGGTGTCAGTCCACGGGAAGTTCACGAGTAGAGGTACCAGTCCACAGAGGGTTCATTGGTACAGGTGTCAGTCCACAGAGGGTTCATCGGCAGAGGTGTCAGTCCACGGAGTGTTCATGGATACAGGTGTCAGTCCAGAGAGGTTTCATGGGTAAAGGTGTCAGTCCACAGAGGGTTCATGGGTACAGGTATCACTCTACAGAGGATTCATGGGTAAAGGTGTCAGTCCAAAGAGTGTTCATGGGTACAGGTGTCAGTCTACAGTGTTCATGGATACAGGTGTCAGTCCAGAGAGGTTTCATGGGTAAAGGTGTCAGTCCACAGAGGGTTCATGGGTACTGGTGTCAATCTACAGAGGATTCATGGGTAAAGGTGTTAGCTAAGGGCGAATTTTTACAGTTGAATTTTCTCGCAAATAATATGCGTAACATTGGTGCAGTGATTGCACAACTCGTGACCGTGTGAAATGACGCAATCATCACGAGTTATGTGACGTCATAGCTTTTTTCTTTGTCCAGTTGGCTTCGCTTCAGTTCATGTTCGCATCTTGCCATAGCATGAGTCGGTCTGTGAGTCGCTTTCCACAGGGGAATAAGCATGCAACTCAGGTTGTTACAATTCGAATCATAGAACAAAGGGTTCTAGCAGTGCTTCACCATAGGAGTGTGTGTTTGTGAGTTCATGGGAACACCATAAAATTAACTAAGTGCATTATAGTGACGTAGTACATAACTATTAATTTTTGGAAGCAATTAAGTGCATTTACGTTTTGTGTTTAACAGTGAT
>Ga0131853_10024301_pt1 | contig 10937 bp, 7 predicted proteins | sample TergutLab28metaG_FD_92764 | JGI IMG/M metagenome (GOLD analysis project Ga0131853, IMG submission 92764) | Labiotermes labralis P1 segment gut microbial communities from Petit-Saut dam, French Guiana - Lab288 P1 (version 2) (version 2) | ecosystem: Host-associated > Arthropoda: Insects >...
CTTACATACATACAAATGTTTGACTTTCAAATGTCACAATACAGCATGCAGACAACCTGCCCAGTTCTTGTGCACAAACCTGTACAATATGATATAAACACACAATTTGTGATGTGGAGATATTTGTTGTACAGTTAACACATTAATCGACGTCAATTTCCCTTAAGTTTCCTTCTAATCCCAACAATTCGCTGATGTTGATGGACGGACCAGTTCTCTTATATTCGTCAGAACTGTAATTTTCCCTCTCCAAAAAAGTATCGTGATATCTTTGTATTCTTTCCTTCCAGAGATCTGAAACACAAATTCGAATTTTTTATTAGGCAATTGACAAAATTAACCAATGATATGGCTGACATCCACAATTTAACTAACAGGCGGTAATTATGTATTGTTCGGTTGGCATTACTTTCTGCACTGCATAAATGCACTTCAAAGATTTGAACCCTAAAATTATTCCCTACCCTATCTGAATGCTGGATTCCCACCAACGTAAAAACTCATCATACACATAATTACAAAGACGAAAATATATGTGTTTTTAAGGAATTTAAAATTGGGTAGAGTGAGAATCTTGTGATAAAGAATTATGAATATGTTCTTGTAAGTTGCACTGACCATAGCACTTGCGTTTAGTATGCTAAACACCCTTAGTGGAAGGTCAGGAGGAAATTAATAATTCAAAGAATGAAGTTTTCACAAACGAAACTCATTCTATTTTAAGTAATTTGTTCAGTGCTTGAGACAATAAATAATTTGCAAAGTAAAATGCAATTAATAGTAATAATTATAATATTAATAAAACTTTTAAATAATGCTTGTGAATTTAATATGATGATTAACTAAGATATGTTAAACGTATTTTGCTTCAATGGTATAATTTTCCTTTTCGTTTTCCGCTACTCGAAATTAGTAATATTTTGAGGTTAATTTTCAAACGCATTGAAATGTACCTGCAGTAAAATTGTACAATTTCATTTTTGTCATGATGTTTAGACTAACCCCAGTGTTCTGCTACTGTGCCAGCTTCTCCTCCATACTCAATAGGAAGGACTCCCTTTGGAACTTGTTCATGAAATGATGTCCAGTCGTCGCCATGAACTTGGATCTGAAACATACATATGGACCGTTAGATGTGCTTGTTAAAATTTGATTTCTGACACTCGCATGTTTTGTTTTGAAGAATAGTGAAGTGAGTGTTTTTAGGCAATCCATATTCTCTTCTATATATTTTGTTAATATTAACCACATTTTTTTATCTGTAAACATGCACATTCTTGACATTCCTTACTGCAGCTGTATACCTTTATTTATATCTTGCTAACGGTGACTTTGTGGGGTTAGAAATATGTGGGGTGGATTGAACCATTTAAACGTCGAGTTAAATCCATTCTGCTCGCATTATTAGGAGCTCACCGTATTCTCCACTTTAGCAGGGCAAGAATTATGCTTTAAATTATGATTTAATTACTTTTTGTTCGTAGTGTAATTTTTTAGATTAAATACTGTACTATTTTATATATATACAATACTTAAAATTTCTCTCTTGTTGGCTTCGTGCAAATAAACTTTGTCACTAGGTTATTGTGAAATGTGACGTAATATAACTTGCTGTATAATTTTTCCAAATTAAGTGCGCAAAATCTGAGAAGAGAATGATGGTAATTGCAGATTACAAATTCGTGGCCATGTAAATTTTCTTATGTATACGGGATGGGGGGGGGTTTCGGTTTCAGGGCGATGCATTTACAGAAGGAATGCGATGTTTAGTGCTGCCGAATGTGCGTGACGTCTCGACTGTCACGCCCTGCCTTAGAGTAAAAGAATATTTAATATTCAATTGACCGTGAATTTACTATAAGGCAATCAATAATGAACAAGATGCAACTGTATACAGTTTATTTAATTCTGTCAACTGTTCGAATTGTTTCGGGTGGTATTTCACCCTTCATCGGGAACTCATAACACTGTGCCTACATTGTGTCGCATTTATGAGACCGTTAGTGTAAATACAGTGTTATGAGCTGCTGATGAATGATGAAATACCTCCCGAAATATGTTGTGCATTGGTCAGATTTGAATAAACTTCATCTGTAGCATCTTGTTGTATAATTCATGCCACGGTGAATAATGACTTTAATTTTAATGTTTCTTATGTTCTTTAGCGTTTATTTGTTTGAAACCTATTAAAATTTTTTGTCTAGTGTCGAAGGTATATATATATATATTATTTGAAAAATTTGGCAAGAAATTTCCAATCAGCACGACGTAACAACCAGAACAAGTGTATCCTCAATTAAAAAAAAATTAATGTCTTTATGCTTTGTAAGCTTTGGGAAGAAAAAAAAGGAGAATAAAAAATGATGACGATGATGATTATTATGTTGCACTTTCAATGGAAGTAGCGAATAGTTATTGATATAGCTAAGCTGACTATAATTAGAAAATGCAGTCCATTAAAGTCACTTACTTTGCTGCAAATTTGGGATTGAATGCGCGTTTAAACAGAGAGAAAAGTGTGTCACAAATGGCGGAGCGTTCAGAAAATGGAAACCTTTCATTGGAACACTGTAACCTTCCTTTGGGAAAAGAAATTTCTGACGATTAATTTTGCTGTCTCACGGTGTGTATGTGTACACACACATACACACACACACACACACACTCACACACACACACACACACACACATATATATATATATAGATATATATATACATTTATATGTGGTTATTCAAAATGATTGTTGAGTTACAGTTGTCAAGCGGTAATTCCCAACAAAATTCTGGAAACAGCCACAATCTGACAACTCCAAACGAAAGTGGTATGCACAGTTTCAAGAGACAGGGTTCGTGTATATTCCGGGGCGGAAGGAACGAAACAGAAAAACCACTGAAACCATCACCGCTGAGATTTTACAAACAGTTTGGAACGAACTCGATTATCGTGTTGATGTTTGTAGACTCACAAAGGGTGCACATACAGAGCATCTGTAAGGTATGTAACAAAAAATTGAAGTGGATTTTCTATTAAATAAAAAAAACACATATACTGCTATCTGAATTGTATTGTGTATGACAAGTTGCTAAAACCCCAACAATAATTTAAAAAAACCCTACATATATATACATTTTTATGTGTGTATGTTTATATACATATATATATATATATATATATATGGCTTAGATTACGTAGATAATTTACGTGACCCAAACACTGGACTTCATTATGTAGGTAAATTTTATATGCCGGATTGTTGTCTGCTGCTTGCCTTTGTTTAAGGCTCTTCGTCTCTATGGAACCTCTGAATACTAGCTCAAAATATTTTGTTACAACATCTCTCTAAGTTATTTGAAATTCGTTATCACTGATAATTCTACCATTCCACGGAATTCAGCCTGATTTTGGTAATGTTGAGTTCGGTGCAACTAAAATATTCTGAACGAAGCGCCATTGTGAAGGAATTTCGCGATACTTGTGGCAAGTTTTATCTATCTGGTAACATTTCGTCGACTGGGAATAGAAAATTACTTTTTATGAACGTGAAATACAGGGATATATATATATACATATATATATATACATATATATGTATGAATTATATGTTCGTGAGAAGTGAGAGTTAATGGGCAGTACATATATTATTTGGAAGCAGTTCATATTTTATTTTGAGCAAATTTATTTACGCAAAACATTTCCTGTGTACAATATGACGTAACCAAGATTATAGGGGGCGGTAGGATGAACGAGGTGATCGAATGTTCAGTATTAACACTATAAACGCCGAGTTAAAACCCATTTGCTATTTGCTGGCGCCTTTGGAAGATAACCATATTTTCCACAATAACAGAATTTTGGTTAATCCCTGTTAGTATATCATACCTCAACACGTCTGCCGTGCCAACTGTTAAACATGTGTAAACATGACAGTTAACACTACTACGTGAAAGACAAATCATCTCTTCAAATTTCACACTCAAATGTCTAATTTTTGGAACGTGAATTAAAACTTTACGATATAAAATTAATATTTAATTATATCTTAATATTAATTTATCTCTGTCGAAAATTCTGGTCTTCCGTGTATAAAATAAAATTCCTTACATTCGATTCGGTTTGTTTGTTCGCTGTGTATCTTCCGACAGTAATTCTCGAGCATAATTGTGAAATCTGTGTGGGAAAAGTGCAGATATTTGGTGTTTTTGCTCTCTGTGTATCCTCAGAGAGGAATTCTCGAAATTTATTATGAATAGTCAGAGATATATTCAAAATATTATTTGGGAATTATACAAAGAAAATTGGAGCGATTTTGAGTTTTGTCAAAACAGTTACCAGCAAAGGCCGCTTTGAAGAATATTTTTACACATTACTGGGCTATTCAGAAATTGTCGGCCTACTCACTTGCCTTCTCTTCCTTTCAACGGGGATGTTGAAATTTGTACTGCAACCAGATTTACGTAATTAAGGGGAAGCCTTAATCTGTACATTAATGTTTCTATTGAAATACACTGATTGCAACATACTATATTAGCGTTAAGGATTCCATCGCGACAAAAAACAACTGTTCTTAATGTAACACTTTGTATACCCTTAACCATTTTACTGCCTACAATACATTAAGTATACGATCATGTACACAGGCAGTGTCCTATATACGCAAATTTTCCTTCCGTGACAATTTAGATAACCTCAAGTACACGTCAGTGTGCATTGACCGCACTAGTCACTTATTTATCACACCTCGTCAATTACATTTATATTGGTACAACGTCGACGAAAATGATAAAAATATTATTTATATATCTTTGTTAAATAAAAAATAACACAAAATATACTTAATAAATAGAGCGTAAATAATTAATATTAGTCTATTGGTTATCATTTTAATAATTAATAGACCTTTCTTACTTAAATCACGTTTTACATATGTATATATATATTTATATTACGTAACTCAATAGTTACTGTATATACACATAATATAATTTGATTTTTAACACATTTCATTTCTAGAAAGCGGAAAAATTTCAACGAATGTTGTTTGCATGCTCCTGTTTGCCGTGATCTGTTTCATACTGTTTGTTTGATAACGTTAAATGTCATCTTTCAAGTAACGAAAACACAGGGGTATCTGTCGAGAGAAAGCTTGTGTAATGTTAGAGCTGTGGTGTATTTAGTATCCTCTGAAGTTGGAAGGAATGTGTTCTCAAGTGATTCAATTTTTCTTTTGTTACATAAGACGAATTCATACAACCTGTTTATTTACTATTTAAACGTATGAAGGATGGTCGTATAAATCTGACGATTTCATACTTTATACGCTATCATCATCATCATTATAATTATCATCATCAACAAAACACTTTTCGGCCTCGTTTAATCGTTCCTTCAAAGGTCTTCCAAATCGTCTTCCTCTATTCGCTCTATAGTCTATACTTCACCATTTTTTAGTGACCATCCTTCATTGTTGCACAAAGTCTGATTTTTGATTGTTACACTTGGTGAAATTATTCATTTCTGTTAAGGATTTTAAGGCTGAAATAAATGTCAATGCACAGTACGTCTACATGGCAACAGGCACCGGCAATTGTTAAATTCTGGTTTATTTGATATTTAGTGTGGAGTTGTGTGAATTTGATATTTAAAAATGTGGGTAATATTCAGAAGTTTATGGAGGAATACAATTTAGCCAATATCGTTTAAAATGTATTATGCTCTACTGTCTTTATATACGCAGAAAATATATGTATAACTTACAAAAGTACATAATTCGTACTTCTTCAACATTGAAGGTGTTATCTCTGAGATTTGACGCAGAGTGAGTTTGCCATAATAAGTTACATAAATATTGGAGCGAAAATAATCCTCCGAAATTTTGATTTCCATCATCATTTGGAGTAATCTCATCAAATATAGTATGTTGAAGTCCATAACATCTGATGGTGGGATGTAAATTACAACCAATCTGTCGCAGCCAGTAGTCAGTTGAGGCATGGGGAAAAAATATCTGCAAGGAAGGAACCATATTTGATTGAGTTTCTGACGTAACACTGTCTGTATGTGTGTGATTTTGCGCGGCGACGAGGGTAATGGAAGAGAAAATAATGAATTTTTGAAGGATAATCACAAAAAATTTTTTGAAATCACAGTTACATAATGCGACAAGAATTAATATGGGCTGTAGTCACTGATTTGAAGAGAATAGGGAACAACGGCATCAATATGTGTTCCCTGTAACGTTTGTTCATTTTCCATTAAAAAAGGTGAATATTTCGACAATTTGGGGATGGGTATGAATACAAGTCTAATTCACTTACATTGCACTGTAATAAAATTTGTGAAAATTAAATAACATACATAATATTCGATGCGAATTTCCACCATTCTCCTTTCATATCCCAGCCGGTCATTATTTCCGGTACGTTTGTCCGTAGCGTATAATGCATGTCCAGACTTTTCTTGACATTTTCAGTGCTGTTCTTACATTTGATCAACCAGCGCTCGAGGCTGCCATCATCTGAAACTTGTGTCACGTGTTACTGAAAATATCGTGGTAAAGAACTTTAACGTCAGAAACATTTATACGTCACCTTGAATTGATGTTGACTGTATCACTGCCTGTAGCCTTCTCAGAAAATGGAAGGTCATTTATGTGGTTGCGAAAAGATAGTTAGGCTTCGGTTTGAGTTTCAAATGGTGTTTATATCGATAGGTGTTTAGAAAGGATGAATAATTGAGAGGTTAGAATAATGGAATTTTTGGAAATTTGAGAACGCAGCTGTGTGAAGAAGAGCACAATTTTTGTGAGTGGCATGGCATGAAGTGACAAAATCGTATTGGTGAATGATAGTATGGAATTGACGGAAATGATGCGTGCAAGGAGAATTGGATGAATTGTAGACAGTATAGTTATAGATATAGGAATATTAAAATTGTGGAAATACGAAAGAAGGGAGGAAAGAATGGGAGGTAAGAAGGAAGGAAGTAGGAAAGAAAGTGGAGAGGACGAAAGTTAGGAAGACAGACAGGAAAGAAGGAATGAAAATACGAAGGAAAGAAAGTAGAAATGAAGTGGAAACAAGAAAGAAAATAGAAGGAAAAAAGTAAGGGAGGATGAAGGAAGGAATGAAGGAGACAAAGAAAAGATTGATGGAAAGAAGACAGGAAGGGCGGAAAGGAAGAATGGGGGGCAGAAGGAAGAAATGAAATAAAAAGAAAAGCTTTTGTAGGGCATAAGAAAGGGGAAATAAAGAAAATGAAAAGAGGAAAGATAAAACGAAGGGAGTCAGGAGTGAAGGAAAGATTGAAGGAATTAAGGAAACATAAAAGGAAGGAAAGAAAGAAGAAAGAAAGAAATGAAAGATGAAAGAAATTGGGATAGAAAAAAGGAATAAGACACGAACAGATGGAGTGAGGAATTAATGAAAGGCAGGAGGAATTTAGGAAACAAATAAGTAATAAAAAAAATAAAGAAAGGAAGGAAGGATACATGGTTGGGTGGATGAAGGGATGAGACGAAAGTTTGAAGACGGACGGCTTGAAGAAACGACGCAAGAATAGTTTTGATGTAGGTCTGTCTGTTGGTGTTTATGTACGTAGGCGAATATTTGAATGGCCTGGCATTCGCAAGTGTTACAGAGTCAGGATTTCATGAAGCAAATATTAACTGCGACAGCTAGTTGAAATGGATATATCACTTTCATTACATGTCTAGAGTCCAGAATAAAACACAAATTCCTTTCCATTTTACTGTCTAATTTTCAGGACCATGTTCTTTGTAATCGACAGACTGCTCCGCAACTTCGGTAAAGGACAACCAACATAGGCTGCGTAACATTAATGTAGAGCGAAGGCAACAGCATGTCACTTAACTCATTTGCTGGCAATATTATTAAATCACCGTATTCTCTACGTTAGCATGGAACGTGTTTTTGTTAAATAATTCTTTAATTATTTTTTGTTGTTTCTGTAATTTGTTAGATTAAATAATGTATTAAAATACGCGTTTAAGCAGATACATAAAAATATCGCAAAATGGCGGAACGTCCAAAATATATAAACATTTGATGCGAACATTTTAACCATCCTGTGGGAAGAGAAATTTCAGACTATTAGATATGCTCTCTGACGGTATATATATATATATATATATATATATATATATAAATGGATAATCAAAATGATTATCGGGTTACAGTTGTCCAGAGGTAATTCCGCACCAAAGTCGGGAAGCAAACACAAAGTGACAATTCCGTTCGGAGTTGGTATGCAAAGATTCAAGGGACAGGGTGCGTGTGTATTCCGGAACGGAAGATACGAATCAGTACCGCTATTGAAACCATCACAGCTGACGTGCTACAAATAGTTTGGAAGGAACTCGAGTATCGTGTTGATGTTTGTAGAATCAGAAATGGTGCATATATGGATCATCTGTAAGTTATGTAACGAAAAACTTGTGTTGTTCTATTAAACAAAATGTAGACATATTCTCCTATCCGAAGGGTATTGTTTATGATAACTGTTAAAAACCCCACAGTAATTTCTAATAACCCTGTAGAACCACAAGCGGTGCGCATATAGAGCAGCTGTAATTTATCTAACAAAAACTTGGAGTGTTGGTCTATTAAATAAAAAATAAATATTCTGCTATGTGATGTGTATTGTGTGTGACAAGTTGTTAAAACAACGACACTAATATTAAATTCCTCTTTATATATGTATATATATATATGAGCGTGTATATATATATATATATATATATACGTGGCTTAGATTACTTAGTTCATTTTCGTGACCCAAACACTGGACTTCATTATGTAGGAAAATTTTATACGCCGCATTGTTTTCCGCTGTTTGTCTTCGATTACCGCTCTTCATCTCTATAGAACCCATGAATACTAGCTCAAAATATTTTGTTACCACAGCTTTCTAATTTATTTGAACTTGGTTATCACTGAAAACTCTAGCATTCCACCCATTTCAGCCCGAATTTGGTAATGTACACTTCGGTGCAACAAACATATTCTGAACGAAGCGCCGTTGTGAAATAATGTCGCGAAACCTGAGACAATTTTTATCTATCCGGTATCTACTCGTATACTGGGAATAGAAAAATTATTTTCTATGTACATGAAATACACGCAGCCGTGTATAAAAGTATATATATATATATATACGTGAGAATTGAGAGTTAATCAAAAACATATATTATTTGTAGACAGTTTATATTTTATTTCGAGCAAATTTCATTACACAAACTCTTTATGTGTAGTTGATGACGTAAACAACTGTTTTATGTGGCGGTATGATGAACGAGGGGATCGAACTTTCCGTATTAACACTTTAAACTCCGAGTTAAATTCCAATTGCCAATTGCTGAATTTGTTAAGTGCATACAATATATTTCATAATAGCGGGTTTAGGGTTAAAACCTGTCAATGTATCATACCTCAACATGTGAGATGTGAGAACAGTTAAACACGTGTAAACATGACAATAAACACTACGTGAAAGATAAACCAACTTTTCAAACTTTACCCTCAAATCTCTATTTTTCTGAATGTGAATTAAAACATTACGATATACAATTGAAGTAAATTATGTCTATAAAGATAATTTATATCTGGCTTAAATATTTTGCTTTTCCGTGAATAAAATATGATTCCTTACATTCAATTCTGTGTGTCCTGTGTCGCTGTGTATCCTCCAACAGTAATTCTCGGTCATAATTAAGAAATCTGTGGGCGAAAAGTGCAGATATTCTGCCAGCGCTTGTCTTCTTAAAGATCGCCTTTTCCAACCTTTCTATATTTACACATTTACGCATTCCTGCCAGATATCAGTGGCCTACTCACCTGCCTAATATACGATTGAAGAAGTCTTCATTTTATATCATGTGTAGAAAAACATTTTGACGGCAAACAGATTTACAGAATTAACGGCGAACTTTAGTCTGTACGTTTAAGATTATATTGAAATACAGTGTCGAAACATATACTTTCCGCATTTAAAACGTGTCAGTTTTATTTAATTGCGTATAACTTTATTTGTTAATATTGGTCATTGGTTTTATATTCCACTGCTTGGATAATATTTTTCGTCTAATTTTGAATAAATCCATGGGTTTAGAACGTCTGTTCTTAATGTAAAAATACTTATACCCTTAACAAATTTCACTACGTACAATACATTCAGTTTACGAACATGTACACAGGCAATGTGCTACGTACACTCTCCGTGTACCCTTAACCATTTTATTACGTACAATTTATTCAGTGTACGAACATGTACACAGGCAGTGTCCTACATAAACACTCCTTGTACCCTTAACCATTTTACTACGTACAATACATTCAGTGTACGAACATGTACACAGGCAGTGTGCTACGTACACTCTCCGTGTACCCTTAACCATTTTATTACGTACAATTTATTCAGTGTACGAACATGTACACAGGCAGTGTCCTACATACACACTCCGGTTTCACTTAACCATTTTACTACGTACAGTACATTCAGTGTACAAACATGTACACAGGCAGTGTCCTACATACACACTCCGTGTTCCCTTAACACTTTCACTACGTACAATACATTCAGTGTACGAACATGTACACAGGCAGTGTCCTACATAAACACTCCGTGTACCCTTAAACATTTTACTACGTACAATACATTCAGTGTACAAACATGTACAGAGACATGGTCCTACATACACACTCCGTGTACCCTTAACCATTTTACTACGTACAATACCTTGAGTGTACGAACATGTACACAGGCAGTGTCCTACATAAACACTCCGTGTACCCTTAACGATTTTACTACGTACAATACATTCAGTGTAAGAATAAGTACACAGGCAGTGTCCTACATACACACTCCGTGTACCCTTAAACATTTTACTACGTACAATACATTCAGTGTACGAACATATAC
>Ga0131853_10024302_pt1 | contig 10936 bp, 6 predicted proteins | sample TergutLab28metaG_FD_92764 | JGI IMG/M metagenome (GOLD analysis project Ga0131853, IMG submission 92764) | Labiotermes labralis P1 segment gut microbial communities from Petit-Saut dam, French Guiana - Lab288 P1 (version 2) (version 2) | ecosystem: Host-associated > Arthropoda: Insects >...
ACGCTTGTGAGTACGGTAATGAACCTTCGGGTTCCATGAAATGGGGGGAATTTCTTGACTAGCTGCAAACCAGTTAGCTTCTCAAGAAGGACTCTGCACCATGGAGTAAGTAAGTAAGTAAGTGTACCGTCAGTACCCAACAATATATCATTACAGTGATAAAATATATACAATCAGGTCACATTAGGCCGTAATATGACCAGGACGAAGGAACATAGAACGACCGAGGAAGAGATGGAGGGACCAACTTAATCTTGAGCATCAAGGAACAGGAAACACGCCTAACCCTTCAGGAACATGATGACGATGATGATGATGACCTGATTGTATATATTTTATCACTGTAATGATATGCTGTTGGGTACTGGCGGTATATAATACGTTATACAAATTTGTTAATACACAATGGGATGGCTTCAGTCAAATTCATAGCTAGTCAAGCACGTTCCATCTATCAATGTAAGACCTTAAATTAAGGTACCGAAGTGTTGCGCTGATATCTTCTTTAACCGACAGTACCTCACCAAAAAAAAAAAATTGTTCCGAATTATGCAAACATAAAGGTACTGGTTACATCTCCAGCTTCACATAAAACACAAAACAAAATTCACACGATTCGTCTCAAAGATGAAATTAAGTTTCTATACAAGCCGTAATGTGACCTGATTGTATATATTTTATCACTGTAATGATATATTGTTGTGTACTGACGGTATATAATACATTATACAAATCGGAAATAATTCTCGTCAGCTTGTTGTTTGCAACAGGATCAACTGCAGGCGTACTTCACCTCTGAATGAAGTGATAAACAATAACCCACACACGAGTTCATTTGTCATAATGCTTCATCGAACAGGCCACTTAATTAATTCTGAAAAATCCGGTTTGAGGGCCTACAATTACAGGCCCTGGGATTTTTTTTTTCTTTCCCACCTACTCACGTCCATACAGCACCGACCTACATAATGCACGAAGCTTTATCGCCATGCCACGTGGGAAATTGTCCGCAACAAATTACGTTTTATAGAGAAATTAGAGCAGTAGGCAACAGCACGAATGCTCGAAAATACCAGAAGACAATACGGTGCGTCGGCCTTCGGTGGTCGATCGCGAATAGCAGTTAAGATATCCCAGCGTTTCGACAAGCGCTGAAGTCGCCATCTTCAAAGTGAATGGATTTGGGGATGGGAGATGCCTTTATAGATGTGGTGTCGGCCGGTGTGTGCGAGGATCAGGGCCCCATTTGTCACACCGATAGACGAGCTGCAGAAGCAGTGACGGTGGATCGGATGAGTCAAATATCAGGGGCAGAAAAAGTAGACGTTGCGCATGTGGTTATTACACCTATTATTACTATCATCATCGCCAACATCAAACAGTGAGCTTTTGATCGAAACAAACAGGTGTAAGCATTACGTAATCTTGGAGTATACAAATGAGCATTCGAAGCTCCGATTCCCCGCAGGGAATATTTTGCATTTCTCAAAGCGTCCACACCAGCTCGGGGCCCCACTCGGGGTTCTATTCAATGAACACCGCGTGCTCTTTCCCCGCGGGTAAAGCGGATAGAGGCGTGTAGCTGGCCACTCGCCAACATTTCTCCCCCCCCGAGGACAAGGCGACCAAGACGTGAAGTTGACTACTAACCTCCACTAACGTGAAGAATGCCTGGACCTATTCTTCAATGCCCTTGTACTTCAATGGCGTGCAAATGGACAAATGTACCTTCACCTTACAACTTATCAGGTCCGGGTTTCTTCGCACGGACTGTACTTCTGACGGCTAAGGCAAAAACACGTCGCCATCCCTGTACAAACTCTCTCCTAGCCCCTTCCTTGAACATTTCACCGGCCAAGAAGTTTTTTATCCACTGAACTATACATACGTACGCAATAAATTATAAAGAAACTAGTGACACTGTAGAGTGATACCGTCATTCCCACTGACCCGGATGTAATAAGCGAACATCAATGATCGCCGCACCTTGGAAATCAGGGCTAAGCCACAAAGTCAAAGGTCATTACCATTAGGGCGGCTTCGCATCATGTTCCCACTGTTCAAACTAAAAAGGTGACAATCTGCACAAGGCATGCAAGACGCGGGGTACTGGTGGACGGATCGGGTTATTTTTGTTGCAATGGGTCAATTTTTCTGGAGCAGTGTCCGAGCTGCAGGCTGCAGCCCGGACACTGCTCCAGCCTAAACGCACCTAACCTCCAACATACAGCAAACCAAGAACGAAATGACCAATGTGGTAATCAACATTATAGTGGCGAGCTCCTGATGATGGGAACAATAGTGCCCGAAACATGTTCAGCCTGTAAGAATACAATAAAATAATAAGTGGCATCTAACTGGTTTCTATTCTTCTGTTATCACAATCATGCACGGTCCAACAAACATCAAATCTGAACGTTAGTAGTTCTGTTGCTGGTATGGATATGAAACAAGGGAAGTGTTTCCACGGAACGTCTCATTACAGTACGCTCGAAACTAAACACACTCACCTTGGTGGTTGCCGTTGCTGGAGATCCCTCGACGACTGGTTCGTTGGTCACTTGCACACCGAGGTACGGGTTGTCAATGAGAGGCCACGCGCCCCGAACCCTACACGTCTGATATTCGTTTTTGAATGTCTTAAGGTGCGGATCTCCAAACAAACCACAGTGCCTAAATCGATGTCTGCCCTGATACGTGCACTCTCGTTTAGGGGCGGGTTTGTTAGTGGTTCGTGGAGGCGCTGCGCTGGACGACGGCAGAGGGACGTGACCTGCAGACGTGGCGTTCGAAAGGTGTCGCCGGCAGTGGTGGTCGACTAACCGTCCCATCGTGCTCATGGTGGAGTGGAAGCTGAGGTTACCCCGGCAGGACCGCGCCGTTCCTTTCAGACAGGCTAAGTAGTCTCCCGCAACTTGGCAGAATTCTGGTGTGGGCTCTGGGTTTCGTATGTCTTGTATTTCCATCGCTCTTTCGTAATCTCGTGAACATTTGTCCACCTTGCATCCCTCACAGCGTACTGAAACAAATAAAAAATCATAATCCAGTCAATCGTCAATCGATTTATCAATTTCAAGTAGAGAATCGAAACCGAATCCTCCCAAATGCGACGAAGTTCTAAAACCATACCTTGCTCGACAGACACAGCGACCCACACCGTGTAAATACGAATATATGACCCTGGAAAACTGTGCACGGGACGGCCACCTGCGGGTGTGATGATATCAGATGCTGTATAATACAATTTTGACCTCCTCATGATGAGCACATAGTGCTCGAAACACGTAGAGGCATATAGTAAACTTATTATAAAACAAGATTTTGTGCATTAAATTGGTTAATTGCTAAGATTATACTGAGATGCACGGTCAGCAAAACATCAAAGTCTCCTCAGTGTTTTCCAAAACCTAGGGATCTACGCCGACGCGACAGGTGCTATCGCAGCCAAACACAAAAGGCAAAATTACAACATATCAGCCCGAATGTTTTTACTTTGGGAATGGTACGGAAGGAGATTCTGAACCGAATGGTAACAAAACGGTAAATGGTGTACTCTGTGACGATGTAGAATGGGCTGTACCAAGGCATTCTGTGCGGTCAAAACGTCACGCATGTTTACAAGGGCAAATGTACTTTAATTTAGGCTCACAATAAACGCACGTCCTTCCCTCCGCCTTTACCCACGAAACTCCTACATGACCAACAGCATTATACCCAGATCTCTTCTGCCGAATTTCACCCCAATCGGAAAATAATATAAAAAGTGTAACAACGGATTTACACCCCAACGTAAAGTATGGCTTTAAGTGCGCCTAGTGTCACAAAACTCATCATTCAACACAGTTCCGTGGACGTCTCCTGTGCCACATTTTATCCCACTCGGGGAAAAAAATGCAGCAAAAGAAAGCGGGCAAAATTCCATTTACGCCCCCCTAGTAAAGCATGGCTTCCACTGTGAAAATTTTCACGAAACTGTTAATAACTCAACAGCATTATGTGGAAATCTTCTACACCGAACTTCGCCTAAATCAGTCTGGAAGTACAGAAAGCATGGCAGAAATCAGTTTACGCTCAGTGGAGAGTACATCACTCACGCTTGATCGACAACATTTTGTGAAAACCTCTACACGGAATTTCATGCAAACCTGCTGAAGGTTTAGCCGCTGATAGTTGTTGAGACAGTCGAACGGGCCCTGTCTCCACACAAGGCGTTCCGTTTTCACTTCGTAAAGAACGCCTGACAAGCGTTCCATTGTTATGGTTGCGGTCTTCTAGTATGGGGAATAGGATTATGTTCCATGGTGCCTGTTTTGCTGTTTACAAGTGCGTGGACAGGGAGGTGCCTGGACCTGACAAAGGCTTACGGATTTTCCCTGTCTGACGACCCCAGGCAGTAATACAGTTGGGGACGGAGCTATGTGAAGTCCCAGCAGTGTGGTCAAAACAAGCTTTTTTCAGCGGCCATAGTTCACGCTACTAGCAATACTGAAGACAATTACAGTATACTGTCGATTATCCTAACTAATTATGACAGAGGAAGTTCGGTTTATCAAACTGTTCGGATAATCAAACATGCGTGACAATATTATCATCAAATATTGTAACTGATTTAGGACATGGGTTTTAAATGTTAACGGTCTGATAAAATCTCATAACAATGCGTAGGGCAGGGAAGCAGCTGGATATGAAATTTGTCAACTGAACTCGTGGTAATAAGCAATGAAGCCCCATCTCAGTACGCAATATGAATGAATAAACCTTTCAATGCTATTTCCAACAAGTTTCGGCCTATACTTGGCCACAAACAGGGAAAACATTCATAGACAGCACTACGGGCTGTTGATGGTTTTTACCACCATATCATGCACGTCAACCACGCAATATTCTATTGAATTCTTGTGATTAGCAGTTACAGTTGGTGCAGCACACTAATACCAGACTTACGTCGTTAGACTCAGTATCCCATATATCAAGCCAAACACGCTAATTCGTATGTACATACGACGCTGAAGACGTCTTCGGGCTCAATGTCGTGATCCAGATCACACTAACAAGCACTTTCTCGAAATTCGTAAGTAAAGCTCTCTTCAAGAAGCTAAGTAACCTGAACCCGAGCCTAAGGAGAGGGCCGTGACGGATTCGAAGTTGAATGAGGGGCCTGGACTGAAAGAAGCTGGCATCAGTGTGTTTGAGGATACGGATTTAACGGACACTCAGCAGCAACAATCGCATAGGGAATTACGAAATTGCCAGCTTGCCCCTAGTGGGATTCGAACCCGCAATCCCAACAAGCGAGCGGCCGTAGACCCACGTCTTAAACCGCGGGGCAACTGGGATCGACTTATGATGTAATGCAGGCCATAAACATAGCAGCTTTACAGGCGTTCTGTATGTTGCTAGAGAGGACGGTAACATCGTCAAAAACACACAGCTTATACCAGCAACTGGTAACTTCCTTGCAAAGCGAGTTTCCTTACCATTAAACAACCAACAGTGGTAAATCTGTCAACACATCCTGAACATATGCCCACGACGCGCTTTCCCAGCACAAACAACACCAGTCAGACGAAGTAATTTATTATAATTTGGGAATAAGCAATATTAAAACAAGATCAAAGTAAAACAAAAAATAAAAAGGACCGACTCCTATATTAGGAAAACGTCCAGCGACAGATATTATTCCCATATTATGATGAAATCAAAACGCTGTTTTGTAGCAAGTCGGCACACCCGGTGTAAAAAACGTGCATACTGAGGTAATATAGCACACAATCTAGTCAATTCTAAGAACCAAATGGAACTACACTTAGCACAAACTATATGAATTACAGCATTTTCTGAGATTACACAATGTCATAAAGCAGTGCTCTAAGTTTATCATAACATAGTCTCAATATTAAATTTTCCATGACCTGCATCAACTGTAACTCTTATAATCATACAAATGCGTAAAGATGGAAGGTCACGGGTTCGATTCCTGATGGTGTCATTGGAATTTTTCATTGAGATAACCCTTCCAGCCGAACTATGGGCCTGGGGTTGCCTCAGCCTCTAACAGAACCGAGTACCAGGAATCTTTCCTGGGGAGTAAACGCTGCCGGTGCGTAAGACTGACAACCTTCCCACCTTCATGTACCGGCTGTCTTGAAAACTGGGACCTCAACTTCCTGGAACCTTCTGGGCCTGTCCAGGCCTGTAAGGCGAATGCTTTGACCTTTACCTTTACGATACAGATACATAACCATTTCCACTAATGTTTCCCTGATAAAGGCCAAGTGCAGGTCGAAATTTGTTTGAAATAACACTGTAAAAATAAAGGTTTAATACAATCCTCTTGCACACTCAGATGGTGTTTCACTGTGTATCATCACAAGCTTGTACACAGTTAAGTACCAATAATTCAAAGCATTTTCTTGTATTCGCCTCGAAAAACTGGGAATCTCATGAGACGCCACGAACACGACAGTCATTAAACCGGCCGCTACAGAAACAGGGAGCGTTCAGAATACGATTAGAAGCTTAGCACTTGTCCCCCTGCCCACCATACCTAAACAGCATAAGATCTTTGGGTCCATTTTGTTCTTCTGTCCTCCATCCCGTTACAAAACTCGGAAAGTTCCTACCCCCTTTGTTAAAACACGTACGCCTCCCTACCTACCCGCCACCTTACAACCCTTAAAAGCCCAATGGTTACTTCATGTACCAACAGGTGTAACATTCAAAACTTCTACTTTCCGCCCACGGACCGCACTACTGCAAATCACATACATTTCTCACAGTATTTTAAAGCAGATTTCATCATTAATATTTAAACGGACATTTTCCAATGTCACTATGTAAAACCAAAACGTTGGGTGGTGTTACACAGTGACAGTGGAAAATGTCAAAATAAATATTAAAGATGAAATTTGCACTAACGTATTTTTTATCATAGTAATTAACCAAAATTTTGTTTTACAAAAGTTTATTTCATGCCTCTACATTTTTCGAGCACATGTGCTCATCATCAGGAGGTCAAAATTGTATTATACAGCCTCTGGCATCATCACACCTATAGGTGAATAGAAAACTGTGATGAAAAGGCACAATTTGAATCAAAAATAAAAGTGTGTTGTGTTCGAATGAATAAGACAGATAGTTTCCAGTCCAATTTTTCGCAATGTTTATCAAATTATCAGTAGTCTCAGCAATTAACCAACTTAATGCACAAAATCATGCTTTATAATAAGTTTATTATATGCCTCTACATGTTTCGAGCACTACGTGCTCATCATGAGGAGGTCAAAATTCTATCATACACCATCTGGGATCACCCCTGTAGGTGTGATACCAGAGGCCGTGTAATGCAATTTTGACGTCCTGATGATGATCACATGTGCTCGAAACATGTAGAGGTGTGAAATAAACTTATTGTAAAACAAAATTTTGTGCACCAAGTTGGTTAATTTTTAAGATATATATACTGAGATGCACGGTCAGCAAAACATCAAAATTTACACTAACGTGTTTTCTATGGATCTCAGAACAATCAGCAAGTTTTCCCCTTCACAGTACTAACTGGCCGGATTTTACCTATGTTCTCGAATCTAATCTGCACCCTTTTTACAGTTTCAGAGGACTAAAAAAGCAGATGCGGATTAGAAAAGCGTCCGGATTAGATTCGCGGTCGTGAGCTGGATTTTGGAAAAATGATAGAGCCGCTGTACGTGCCGTAAGAACAATACAATAATTTATTATTTTATTTATTATTTATAATATTATATTAATATAGCGGGCTTCGGTGGTCTAGAGGTAGCGTGCTGGCCTTTGGTACCCAAGTTCGCGGGTTCAAACCCGGCCGAAGCCGTCGGATTTTTAGGGCGAAAAAATCCTCAGCGCGCCTTCCTTTGGAGGGGAATGAATTATATAATATTTATAATTTATTATTCGTCAGATTCGCCGTCATCTATATGAATGTACGAAGCATTTAAATGGCCGCAGCGCTAATCAGTTGTGGTGCGTTTGTACCGCTGGCAGTTAAATGGCCACTTCACACACGGAGCGTTAGTCGGTTAACGGTTAAAGCATTGGTAATATCCAACATTATTCAATCAGTCTGCCTTGTAGGAAGGGGCGGTTGAAGGAAAGTTGCGGATTAGAACCGCGAACTAAAATTTTTTACGTTTAAGAAATCGGCAAACCTAGTGCGGATTGGATTCGAGAATATACGGTATATCCGAAACGGCGTGTCTTCACGGGACGGTAGGAAATCAATCTTTAAATGTAAGTCGGGGTAAATTTGGCTTGGCATCCAGCCCTTGTCAGTCCATGTGAGATCTGGAGTGAACAAAGTGGCCTAATGCAGGTTTTCCTCGGTGTTCTTCCGTTTTCCTATGTCAGTATCGTTCCACCAATGCTCCATACTCGTATTCATCTACACGTTGCTCTTACCAGAATGACAAATGGGCGAAGCATAGGAACCTTCTAAAAAGCAGTGCCCTTTCGCAAATCGTGGAGCGCTGGACAGAAAAGTACTTTTACTTTTGTCTTTAAAGGTTTAATAACACGAATAGACACACAGGTACTACGGAACTACTGACCAAGTTGGTTATCATCGTCGTTGTCGTCATCACCACTACTACCACCACCACCTAAGATGCCGGTTACAAGAAGTATTACGGGCAGCAGTTAGGATAACAAACATAGATGCTGTCAGCAAACCTGTATGACATATACTATTGCTGTGTGTACAGTGAAGAACTCCTGATGATGGACAGAGGAACTGTCCGTAACATGTAGATTTTACTCCAAAAATAAAATTGAGAAATTAGCGCATCTATTTGGTTTTATTATAAGACGTCGGTGTGATTGTCTGTCGGTGTGATCAAATGTCTGTGATATACCGTCGCTTCATAATATGTCGCGGTCCCGTCTTTCAAAACCTCAGTCTGATCCCACCCTCCATACTTAGTGTTGCACCAGTGCAAAAGTAACGCTTCCCTTGTGTGTCTGAGAAGTACCTTTCTTGTGTGCAACCTGTCACGTTCTTGCTAAAACAAGCCGAAAAGTTTTTTGCTACATTTAAGTGAAGTCAGTGTCAAAACTCGTGAGAAAATCTCATGAACTGTATTTTGGCTGTAAGGTCGGAGATCCAGATAAAGTTTGGGTTCCGAGGATTTGCTGCAGCTCATGTTCAAAAAACTGGGCAGGCGATGGATAAAGAAAGCGAAAGCTTTGCCTATTTACGGCAAAAAAATTTGCAAAATAAGTTACGTAAAGATGAAAGAATGAATTTTCTATATTCTCGGAGTACAATCAACAAGATGCGACGTTTCTCAATTTATTTATTTATTTCTGTAAGAAGCTCTGCATGTTTCAGACGGTTTTTCCGTCCATTATCAGGAGCTCAAAACTGCACACACAACGTCAGGCATTTGTCTGACCATTACTGCTGTATGTGCAGTTTTGAGTTCCTAATGATGGATGGAAAAACCGTCTGAAACATATAGAGCGCCTTACAGAAATAAATTGAAAAACGTCGCATCTTGTTGGTCGTACGCTGAGAATATACTAGTGACGAAATGGATCTATGAATGTTAAAAGATTTTGTTGGTTCTCAAACTAAACAACTATTCGAAGACAGTACAAAATCACATTCTACAGACAGAAGACCCTTGAAGGCATGTAACAGCGTCTGCAGAAACTTTCCAGGCCATAAAAAAAGAAAATTTCAGCGAAATTGTGCAAGGAGCTAATTTCATCACATCCGGTGCCAAGCGGTGTAACATGTTACTGAAACTTCGTTTTTTGCGTTCCCACTTGCATTTTTTCCTGAAAACACGACAGCCGTCTCCGACGAACATGTCAAAAATTCCATCGGTGTATTTCCCTAATTAAAATGGGGTACAGTGGAAAATTGAGTCTAAATACGTCCTGCTGGTATCTTATAAAGCAGACACAAACTGGCGAATACAAGCAGCAAAAGAAGACCAAGTAGTGTTTAATGGTGAATTTTTTGTACTTTGGATACTGCACATAGAGACAATGTTTATTATTTGACATTGTATACTGTAATTAAAAACCAATATGGTACTTCTTATGACACACGTACTTTTTGACTTGAATGTCTTCTCCTTAACAATGGTGGGTGACGGGGCAGTTTGGTTGTCAGCAATGTCAAAACTACAAGAACCACCCTGAACACCAACAAGGAGGGAATTTATTTTCTGTCGATCATTGTTATTTCCCTAGAATTAACTGAATGGTCTGAAAGCGCAGTCTTTTCTGTGAGGCTGGAGGTGAAGGAATACAAAGCCGACAATTCGGGATTTCTGGTATGTTATGCACTGTCGACTGGTAGCTACTGACGTTTCGCGTAAGTATGATGTTTTTATCTTTAGGGTCAAGGGCTTCAGGGTTGTGCTTGGTACGAAGACACTAAGGCATATGGAGTACTGGAGGCATTATTAACTTCGGTGCTAGATGCAAATGAGTTATCGCCTTCAAGATATGGACGATCTATCCGTAGGAAGGGCTGGGTATGCCCCACAGCCGATTAGGTAGATTTTAAATTTTAAGTCCATTACGAGCCTGAATATCCTGGGTTCGAATCGCAGCAGGGGTAACACATTTTTCTCTTCTCCAAGACGTCCAGACATACTGGAATGCACACCCAGCCTGATATTCAATGCGTAACGTCTTTCCCGGAGATAAAGCGGTCGATGCGTGAAGTTGACCAGTCACTTCCATATAGTGCCCAGGTTAAGAATCAGTTGAACTATACCTCTATTCCCCCCCCCCCCCTTTCCCCCAAAATTGTGGGCAAAGGGAAAATTTTAGTTTTTTGAAAAGTAATGGGCCCCCTAAAGTAAAGAAATTTGTTAGTTAGTTAGGTAGGGAGGTAACCTCCCCCCCTGGGCCCTTTTTCCCCTATTGGGGGGGGGGGGGCGGAGGAAAA
>Ga0131853_10024304_pt1 | contig 10936 bp, 3 predicted proteins | sample TergutLab28metaG_FD_92764 | JGI IMG/M metagenome (GOLD analysis project Ga0131853, IMG submission 92764) | Labiotermes labralis P1 segment gut microbial communities from Petit-Saut dam, French Guiana - Lab288 P1 (version 2) (version 2) | ecosystem: Host-associated > Arthropoda: Insects >...
CATGTATACAAAATATGAAATTGGTTACTAATAAATTTAATTCGGGAGGGCTACATGAGAAGCATGTAGTGGCAACTTGGAATCTTGGGAACCATCTCAGCATTTGCTTATAGACACAGGGAACCAAGAAAAACCTGTGTCGAGGTGGCCGGTCGCAGGACCTTCCGGATACTGACTTCTAGCCAGCAGTCCGGCATCTGAAGTAAAAACAGCAATACACACGTAGCACGAAATGGAAATGTGTGTGCAGATTTACACTTCGGCAGCTCCCTGCCGTCACTCTTTCGATTGACTGTCGCAGCTGTGTGTCTTGCCAATTGTCTGTAGACTCTGCCTCTAATCTCACGTTTGACTGTCTGAACTGTGTATCTTGCCACTGGTTTGTAGACGCTATACCGTTACTCGTATATTTTGACTGAGAGTTAGTATCATACCACTTATTTACATACCCATTCTGTACCAATCGCCATCTTGAAACATAAATTACCGGTTAGCACATACATCTTCCTGTAGCCAAGCCAGGTATAGTTTCCCGTAAAGGATGTTAGACAGACAAGGAATAGGAAAAGCAGTGCTCATGAATGTATTACACAGTATTCAGGAAAAGTTCCTTGCGGATCATTAAGCAAAATACGGCCTACACGGTGAAAGTGCCTTGATTCATATTTCAACTCTCGCAGAAGGAAATTTATTGCAGTAATATACAGGGTTATTCTAAATGATTGTCGGGGTACAATTGTCCAGCGGCAATTTCGCACCAAATTGGGGAAACAACCACCATCTGACAATTCCATTCGAAGGTGTTATGCACAGTTTCAAGAGACAGGGTGCGTGTTTATCCGGGAACTGAAGGTACGAATCAGAACCGCCATTGAAACCATCACCACTGACACGCGGAACTAACTCGATTATCATGGTGATGTTTGTAGAATCACAAAGTTACATATATAGAGCACCTGTAAGGTATGTAACAAACACTTGGAGTGTTGTTCTATTAAATAAAATAAGACATATACTCCTATCTCAAGTGTACTGTGTATGACAAGTTGTTAAAACCCCGACAATCATTTTGAATAACCCTGTGTAATAGTTCAGTCCATTCCTCACAAAAGAATCACTGCTTCTGTGTTATGCAGAACTTTTGGTTAATGCTGTTTAGGAAAATACTGGTCTTTTGTTTGAGTGTCATACGAAATGCTTAGCACAATGTGTGGGCAAATGCAGAGACACTCGTTCTTGTAATTGGAGGTCACCTGTAGTTGGACATTTTACCCTGAGCGTTAGCACCGTAATAGTCCTCGGTTTGGAATTTTTGCAGCGTGTTTGAAGTGATGCATGGGATAGTGATTGTCGTATAGAAAGCATGCTTTGTAATCTCAGCGCATTTAAAATCGAAAGACCCGATAACATTTATTCGGAGATATCTGCTCGTGAATATTACTGGAGCGCCATGTCACGATATACTGAATGTAAGTAAGTGCATGGAGATGCTACAGTACTGTACTGCGCCCTAAATTTTAATTACTGGACTTGAGTCCGTAAACCTGATACTGCTAAATGTGATGTGCCATCGTCAGCGGTAGTGGGCCCGGTAGCTCAGTCGGTGTAGTGACTGACTACGGGCTGGACGGTCCGGAATCGAATTCCGGGAGGGACGAGATTTTGCGCCCCTCCTGACCGGCCCTGTGGCCCACCCAGCCTCTTGTACAATGGGTACTGTGTCTTTCCCAGGGGTAAAGGGCCGCCGGGGCGTGCTGCTAATCACTCACCCCTTCTACTGCCGCGGTCATGGAAGAGTAGAGCTATATCTCTACCCACCGTCTGGGCCAAACGGGGCTTGTGACGGGATCACTTTACCTTTACCTATCATCAGCAGTATTTCAAATGGCAAAGTTTCTTTGTGATGGTAAGTTGTATATACTTTTTTATGAGTCATAATTCCAGGAAATTGGAATTTCTCCCATAAATTTAATGCAATTTCAATATTTCAAATTAAAAAAAGATTGATTCGGCGGTAAAGCGCTGATATTTCCTGACAGATAGATGGACAAATATAATTTGTATATAAGGAATTCTTGTGCCTTTGTAAAGGGCGGCTCACTGTTATAAAGTACGAAGTGTGTTGGCTCTGTCGGTGTACAAATGTATTGAACGGCAGAAGGCTTGCAGCGGTATGGAGTCCACTTTGTGAAGTTGGTCACTGCGCTTAGAAACCAAAGCAATCAATCAGGGTTTATTTTGACAGGTACATCCATTTTTTACATTAGACTAGAAAGGTAGGAGAAAAATAGCGTACGTACAAAAACGAAGAAAGAGGTAACAAAATCAGAAAACAGAACGAAAAATATAAGAATATGATACGATCGTCCTCAGGGAGCGTACATTGTTCCTTGCTAAAGTTATAATTTAAAGCATTCAGTGAATTACTTCGTTATGTTAACTTTGGTGCTGTGGCAGCATGTCGTGTTTTTGTGTGTGAGTCGGACGTTGTTTAGAATGAGCTCACTCACGATTCACACACACAAAAATACGGCAAGCATAACTCAAGCTCCAAACCGGATAGCCTAATTATTTGTTTATAACATTCAATTCTTACTTACTATATTGTTTTAACGGTCTAATTAATAAACATTTTCAACTTACAGACATGGCTGCCACAGCACCAAAGTTAACATAACGAAGTAATTCACTGAAAGTTTTAAATTATAACTTTAACAAGGAACAAAGTATGCTCCCTGAGGATGATCGTGTGATCGAAACATGTAGGAGCGTTTTAAGTGTTTTAATGAAAATTTTAGACTTCTTATTTACGATATATATATATGTGTGTGTGTGTGTGTGTGTTGGTGTGTGTAATTAAATAAAGTACAGAATACACGGTGCAGCGATAAAAATATAAGAAAATGAATTTATGAAATTCGAGGGGGAAGACACTAAGAGATATGTCGAAAAGAAGATTGAAAGAAAATGTAAACAATGAAGGAAAAGTGAAATAAGAGAATAGGCGCAGACAAATGTGAGCATGGAGAAAGGAAGAGAGATTTGGGTGAATAAGGAGGGATAGAGACACGTGGAGAAACATCGAAATGTGTGAGAAATGAGAGGAAACTGAACAAGGAACGAAGGTAAGAATAATAAACGGCGATGTGGAAGGGATAACATGTCAATGACGCTGTCTAGTCATCTATAAGTGTGCTGATGTTTCAGATATACCGTCGTCCCTTTCTATGGGTAGAGGAATCGACGTCGAACTTAAACATGGCGCGTAGCTCTTTCCTGAAAGAAGCCTTGAGGAACTATGACAGCCATAAGTTCCGTGCGATGCCAACACCGGAATGAATCAGCACCGATGCTCTTCACGCCAAAACCGATGTGTAATGAAGCTGCCGATGACATTAACCCACAAATTGCGAGAGGCTCTCAACTACTCGCATGCCACGTCACAAGCGGTTACCTGCAGTTGGTCACGTACGTACCGCATGATGGCCACTGCGCCCGTCTGTTCGCTGTTCGCTGTTCGACATCGATGACAGCCCGTGCTGTTTATTAGCTGTTCGTTGAATGAGGTTACAGTTGCTGGTTTCTGTTCTCATTAGATTGGAGTCTTCCAAGATGATGACTGTGAAAATTATCCAATGGGATGTGAGGCCGTGTAGTGTGGTAGAACGGACGCTCCGTTCATGGAAAATTCTACCGAAATTATCAAGGTATATTAACCCTTACCCTGCTAACGTGGAAAATATGGTGAGCTCCTAATATGGCCAAGGGACCGCGGTAGCACAGTGGTTAAGGTGCTGTGCTACAAATCGGAAGGTCGCTGGTTCGATCCCAGCTGGTGTCAGTGGATTTTTCATTGACATAAAATCCCTTCGATCCCACTGTGGCCCCGGGGTCGACTCAGCCTCTAAAAGAAATGAATACCAGGAGTATTTCCTGGGGTAAAGGCGGCCGGTACGTAAGGCTGATAACCTACCACCATCCTGTGCCGTTGTCACGAAATCTGGGAACCTTAATTCCTCGAAAACTTTGGGCCTGTCCAGGCCAGTAATGGGACTGATTTACCTTTACCTTTACCTAATAATGCCAGCAAATAGCAGATTGGATTTAACTTGGCGTTTATAAGGGTTAATTAACGGGATATTTTGAAGAGTCTATACACTTTTATCAGACTATGTGCTGTCACATAAAGAGAACTGCAGTATGATTCCATATGTGTAACATTATGAAATGTTTCAAGATTATATAATTTTGATTGTTCTGATTTAGGATCAAATGTATTGTGCCTTCAGAATTCATGTGCGATCCCAGTGAATGCTGAAGAGTCATGGTTTGATAGGGACTGGAGAGGAAGCGTTCTTTCTGTAGCGCCATGAGAAGACAGTAAGGATTAATGTACTACTAAACTGGTGATTTTGACGTTCAGATGACCGTGCATCGTGATAAAAGTCTTATAATAAAACCAACTAGATGCACTAATTTGTCAAATTTATTTTCGGAATAAAATTCTACATGTTTCGGGCAGTTCCTCTGTCCATCATCAGGAGTTTTTCACTGTACTCCCAACAATGGTATATGTTATAGAGCTTTCAAGCTGTCAGCAAACCTGTATGACATAAACCATTGCTGTGTGTACAGCGAGAAACTCCTGACGATGGTCAGAGGAACTGTCCGAAAATGTAGAGTTTTAATACAAAAATTAATTTGAGAAATTAGTGCATATAGTTGGTTTTATTATAAGGATTTAAACTGGTGATATCTGAATTCGCACTGATACAAGGGCCATTCAAGTTAAAGTCGTAAAATATTACATAAATCGATTTGTAGCACAAATAGATGCAGCACGTTGAAGTTAATCTTCAGTGTAACCTCCCACCACGTTCCGCAAGTCTCTTCCAACGGTCCACCTTGGCGTTAATACATCGGCAGAATCCTTTATGGTTGCTCTGCCCGGCAGTCAAGGGCCGTCTCCTTTATCTCCTCGTCCGATCTGAAGTGACGTCGACGTAGAACGTCTTATAGGGGCCAAGAGATGTGAAAATCGCCGGATGCCAAATGTAGTGAATATAACGGATGGGATAACACCTCCAATTCTAAATTCTGAATCTGTTTCCCGGTATGGCGGGCGGATGTAAGAGGTCGGGCGGTATCTTGCTGCAGACACTTGCCAAAAGACAGCCTCCCGCGGCGTTCTGTTCAAAATGGTGCCTGAAAGCTGTTTCCAGAACATATCTAGGTATCTTCCGGTTTTCTTAAACATGGAAGCCTTCAGGTTTTCGTCCGAATGACCTTTTTTCGTTTTATTTTAGGAAAAACTGATAGTTACCCAGCTGGCCAAAGGGTTTAAAAATGGTCTTCGTTGAGGTTCGAATAGAGGTAACCCTCGTTGTGTTGACGATACTTTAATGCAGTGCAAAACAGGCAGAAATCTGCGGCGCCTGAGATCATGATTTAGACTGCACTGCTTCACACGAATGTCGAAGAAGTTGCTGCCGACGTAGGGAGTTTTGCACTGGCTTGATAGGGCGTGGATAAATTGCGTTAGCATCTTCTTAAACTCTCCTGCTAATTACGCGGTTGAATAATATAAGGACACTAACAGTGAGTTATGTAATAAGTCGTGTGTAATTGCTATTAGTTCCTCTGTGTAACACATTAAAGGTACAGCGGTGCAGTCACTCCGCATACCGTCTCCTGAGTGATGATAGAGTATGGCAGTTCCATGAAGATGCGAGTAACACATTCCACCGACGTTTTAGCGTTTGTCCATCAGACTACAACGCATCACAACACATAAATAGCAATATTTATTGTATCGCTCTGAACACCTCATATCTCATGATATTTGCATTATATCTTATATTAAATTTACTCATTTAGCTATCTTTATCGTTGCACCGTGAATTCCGTTGAGTCATTTAATCAGCACACCAACTAATGCACATAACATAAATTTTTTTTACATTAAAACATTTAAAATCGCTCCAACATGTTTCGATCGTAAGATCTTCTTCAGGGAGCTACACTTTTCCTTGCTAAAGTCACATTTTTAAAAAACACTCAGTGATTAATTTCCTTATATTAACTTGGTGCTGTGGCAGCATGTCGTTTTGTGTAAGTCGTACGGTGCTGAGAATGCGCCTAACTACGTTTGTGTGTCGTGTGTTATGTTGTGTGAGTCTCACGCAACATAACACACGACACACAAACATAGTCAGGCACATTCTTAGCACACAATACGACTTACACAATAAGACATGCTGCCACAGCACCAAGTTAATATAAGGAAATTAATCAGTGAGTATTTTAAAAAATGTGACTTTAGCAAGGAACAGTGTAGCTCCCTGAAGATGATCTTAGGATCGAAACATGTTGGAGCGATTTTAAGTGTTTTAATGTAAACAATTTAATATATGTGCATTAGTTGGTATACTGATTAAATTTACTTATTTAGCTATGTTTATCTCTGTGACTGTCACTAAGAAATGTCACTGCCGAGCGCGTGGAGCTCCTTGAGCGTGATCTGGAGATGTTGGATTTAAAATCTCCTATCTCATATTCTCGTGGATGCACTCAGTCCTTCCAAGGAAGTTGCACTGTAGTAGCTGCATCAGGGGACGAACAATTTGCGCCACGTCTCTTGAATTCGTATCCCTCGAATCGTCGAACATGCTGTAAGCGTCGTTAAGCAAACAACCAGTAAATAAGTGTACCGTGTAATAATATGCGCGTTAGTGCATAGGACTGCTTATCCGTCGCACAGCACGTAGTTGTTACAAACCGAAATCTGGTGCGTGTTTTGGCGCACAATTAAGCTATCCTGAGGCTGTACAAGATTACGTAGAATTTGTCTTTACACAGTTTCGTGCTGCCTGAGGATGGCCGAAGCATCTAGATGCGTTAGGTTGTATAACAGCTAATGTGTTTGACGAACACATGTCGGTGTCCATAAATACTTACGCAACGGAATAATCCAGCTCGAGATAACATTAATGTTCATTCGCCCTGACGTTAGTAGTTGCCCAGTTATGTTGCCTCTTATTGATGTACCCACATCTATTATTTACCGCTTTAAGGACGAAACTGTAACTGTCTGATTTAAAGACCCAATAAACATTTTCTGCCTCGGTTCTAAAAACCAATAAGTTAATGCTTTATGGAGAAATAATCGCTGTTCTGAGATCCAAGCAAAACACATAAATGCATTGTGAGGGGTGAACACAGAATTTCTGAATGTTAAAGCTGATGGTACATAAAGTAAGTCTTATGATTTAAAAAGTTAAGTATCTAGTAACTTGTCATGGACATGACACCGTACAAACAATTCCTTCACACTATTACAGCTCAATTCTCTATTCTGTAAAGTTTAGTGTGAAATTTCAAGTTTTGTTTTCATCCTTTCCATGGAACCTGAGCCACGTACTGTAACTCCTATATACAGTACTCTCTCTCTCTCTCTCTCTCTCTCTCTCTCTCTATATATATATATATATAGTACTTTCTTACCTTCGTGTTGTTTACCTTCTGTACATGTTGTATTTTAAGATATCTTGTGTGTATTGTTGTTAGTTGTCTTGTGTGTATTGTAGTCATCTTATATGTATTTACTGTACTATTTGTGTATTGCTGTTTTTACTTTAGATGCCGGAATGCTGGCTAGAAGTCAGTATTCGGAAGGTCCTGCGACCGGCCACCTCGACACAGGTTTTTCTTGTTTTCCCTGTGTCTGTCAGCAAATGCTAAGATGGTTCCCAAGATTCCAAGTTGCCACTGCATGCTTCTCATGTAGCCCTCTCGACTTAAATTTATTAATAATCAATTTCATATTTTGTATACATGTAAAATAACCACTGCTACCAGATGACAACCCAAATGCAGTTAATGAATATTATTATTATTATTATAAATAAATTCTCTTTGCATTACGAGGATTAACATTATCACATTTTATTTGTAAGAAATTAACTTTGGTTTGTGTAACATTTAGGGTTGTCACCACTGTCTTCTCTTATGTATTACCATGTACCTGACTGGAGCCCCTGAAACTTCTGTACGCATCTACACGGCGTCACGTCACAGAAGACTGCACACGTGAATCTTAACCATAAATAGTGTAAGTCTTGTTACTCCACGCACACGTTTTGATTGGTGCTGCAAAAAATTATTGCTTTATTTTTTTTTAACTCTTTGCGAACTTCGAAGTCACATATGGCTGTTCAAAAATTCAATTTATACGTAAATGAAAATATCGCGTCTCAGGGTCGAAGTTCAGTCGCTTAGGGTTGTTTATTGTGGTTACAATACGCAGAATATTAATACGGTGTTGATAGGTGTAAAGGTAAAGGTAAAGTAATCCTGTTAACAGGTCCGGTTTGGCCCAGAGGGTGGGTAGAGGTATAGCTCTACTCTTCCATGACCGCGGCACTAGAGGGGTTGAGTGGTCAGCAGCTCGCCCCGGCCGCACATTATCCCCGGGAAAGACCCGGTACCCATATTACAGGAGGCTGGGTGGGTCCCAGGGCCAATCTGGACGGGCGGAAAATCTCGTCCCCACCGGGATTCGGTCCCGGACCGTCCAGCACGTAGTCAATCACTATACCGACTGAGCTACCCAGCCCACGTTTATAGGTGTAGAGTGTAGAAATATGATCGATAAAGTGGGCGGTAATATCAAAAGGTATGAATAAAATAAGGGAAACGTCGAAGTCTTTATTACTAATGCAAAAGAGAATTCTTTTAAAAATGATTACTACAATTTACGTTAAAATTTAAAAGTTACAGTAACTTTAGCAAGCTCATGCAGTACGCTCCGTGATGATGGTGATCACACCGAAACATGTTGGAGCTGTTTTAGTGTAAATTTTAATACCCTCTTTGAAGCAATTCCCTTGTACATCAGTTGGTAATAAAAAACTTTGACAATAGCAAGATGCACGGTACAGACGTGGAAATTAAGGGAAACCGTGTTTAGACATCTCTTACAAATTCATCTAACTCTTTGTAACCAATTTTTTTATGTTTTGCTGGCCGTGCATCTGAGTGCAATATTCCTAATTAACCAACATAATGCACAAATTCTTGTTTTATAACTAAACTTATTATAAAACAAAAATTTGTGCATTAAGTTGGTTAATTACTAAGATCTTTGTAGCCAGGTCATCATGTCCATCCATCTGAAAACAGAATTACATAATGTATTTATTTATTTATTTTCTTCTTTGTGATTTTTTTTGTAAGAGGTCTGACGAAATTCCCCTACAGCGGTGCACCAACGCAGTACAAACTCTGCACAGAGCGAAATCTGCCATACAAATATAGACGGAATTTGAGCAAAGAAGCGTTCTTGTGCGACCAATGACAAGGCACGAGTGGATAATATAAAGGAATAGTAAACGAGGGACCGTAGATAAATGTGGGATCTGTAGCAAAAAAAATATCGTGTTTGTGCAGATATGCACTGGGAGTGGAACACAGGACGTGTTTTTTAAAAGGAAAAACAACTACGGTTTCAGAAAGGCGCCCTTCAGCCGACGAGGCTTTATCGATTGACTGGAGCCTCGCCAGCTCTAGACCGGTCCCTGCAGCCACCAGCTAGGATTTCGGCAGCTACCAGACTACTCCTAGATGTGTGGGTGTGCCCCTACGTGTTTAACTACGAACTTATTCTTGGCTGTAATAACTGAAACACTTTCAATTTGCGAAAGAAATTTTTACAGAATTATGGATGGTGCACAAACCATAACTTCGTATGGAAATCTAGTTTTAAAAAAAACAGATTCTATCTGCAACATGCCAATATATACTTCCTTAATGAGCTTCATTTTTGGGGGGGGGGATTAACGGCCCCCTAGTGGGTCAGGGCCTTCTCATTCACGAGGTTTGTAGATCACACACAACGACGCACCACAGTCGGTAGGACTCCTCTGGACGAGTGATCAGCTCGTCGCAGATACCTCTACCTGACAACACATAACATTCACGACAGACAAATATCCATGCCCCCGGTGGGATTAGAACCTACAATCTCAGATGGCGAACAGCCGTAGAACCACGCCTTAGACCGCGCGGCTACAGGGACCGGCTCATTATCAGTACTACGGTAAATTTTCAAACAAATTCGTCCATAAAATTTTGTGGTATTTTACACTGTAAATCTGTGGATATTTGTATATTTATGATTTGTCGCACATACCGCTGCCTTAATGACACACTGACGGAAACCATTGAATGTACGTATGTATGTATTATGTGTCTGTATGTATATGTGTATGTATGTATGTGTATGTATATATGTATTTATGTTTGTATGAGTATGTATGTGTATGTATATATGTGTCTATGCATGTATATATATATATGTGTGTGTGTGTATGTGTGTTTATGTATGTATGTATGATTGTATCTCTGTGTGTATGTATGTGTGTATTTATATGTGCGTAAGTACGTAAGTACGTAGGTATGTATGTATCCATGTGTGTATGTATGTATGTATTTATGTTTGTATGAGTATGTATGTGTATGTATATATGTGTCTATGCATGTATATATATATATATATATATATATATATATGTGTGTGTGTGTGTGTGTGTGTGTATGTGTGTATCCATGTGTGTTTATGTATGTATGTATGTATGTATCCATGTGTGTATGTATGTGTGTATGCACGAATGCGTTTATGTACGTGTGTATGTTTGCACGTGTATAACTGCCTGGTGCAGGCTGTACAGCACGATGGCACTAGAACCTCTTAACACGGGGTGTATCATGTATTGTGTTGCTTCTTATGAACAAGGCCTAGTGACATGCAGCAGTTTTTTTCTCTATAAGCTGATACTTCCTCAGCCAGTCGAGCAACTCCCTGCGTTCTGTGGAACGCCAAGTTTCTCTACCGTGTTATCTAGATCCTGCCACTTGTATTTATCTTGAGCCACACGGA
>Ga0131853_10024305_pt1 | contig 10936 bp, 10 predicted proteins | sample TergutLab28metaG_FD_92764 | JGI IMG/M metagenome (GOLD analysis project Ga0131853, IMG submission 92764) | Labiotermes labralis P1 segment gut microbial communities from Petit-Saut dam, French Guiana - Lab288 P1 (version 2) (version 2) | ecosystem: Host-associated > Arthropoda: Insects >...
CATTTAAATTCAATTTCTTCACGCTCACGGGCATCTTGATATATGGTGGGGACATTCCCGTGCTCAATATGAAATTCTCCCGGTATCGTGGATAAAATATAATCCTCTGTTACCGCAGGGTCATATTCCGCGCCAAGAGACGGAATTTCGGGAAGGTCTTCCAACCACTCCGCACCTTCCGTGGTTATGTATGGCATTGTCAAAATAACTACCAAAACCAGTGCTACCATCCGCTTTAGTTGATTGATAATGCTTTTTGTCATTAATTAGTTCCCACTTGTCTAAATATAATATGTTTCACTTTATTTATAAATCAAATATCAAAACATTACAATGCATTTTATGGATTTTTAACAAATAAATTCAAAATGCATAAATATTCACCACAAAAGACTCATTTCATTTGAGTATCTCGCTCACCCTTGCCTAATCGGATTGGACTTCTCTCGTAAGATAAGACCGTACTGAAAGAAAGGCAAGGGTGAAAGAAAACACCAAGATTACAACTATGAAGTATTTCCTACCTTCTATACTCCAAACTTTAACAATTCCTCTTTTGAACCAACAAACACATGTTTACCGTCAATAAGTTCTTGAGCTAAATCTACACCGAAGTAATTATCAAGATAGTCAAAAAGGTATTTTCGGCGGCTTGGGTCTATAGAAAAGAACCACTGCACACACAGACCGGGGCTTGGCCTATGTACAGTTTCATATGTTAGAGATTCTTTATTAAAGCGAATAATTGCCTGGGTTGCGTAGAGCAATGGGTTGAGAGAGTTTTGGAAGTAAAGTTGGTCGTTAATCGCACGGATTCTGTTAAGATTCTGTTCATCATCAGCGTACATTGCACCTAGTCCGTTTTCGGGGTGGACTAACTCCCAGTTAACATTCCAGTCTCTTGGAATAATTTCGGTGATAGCTTCGTAATGGAATGTGGAGCCATACTTAGCTGTTTTAACGTTAAGTTTAAGCACATTGGCTACAATCTTTGTTGTTTCAACAGTAGAAGTGGATTGGCCCATAGCAAGCAGCTGTGCCATAAATTCAACCATAGATTCTGTTGTAGCACCGTGACCCGTCATCATCCCGCCGATGTAACCGGATTTAAAGTTGTTAATAGCTTCCTGCCCGGACTCCGCGTCTATAACCTCCATAAGAATAAGAAATGTGCCTTTTGTTCTCCTACCCATGCCCGCGATTTGGTGCAAGGATTGGCGGGGTGTCTCGAACAAATGCTGGGCATCTCTTTCAGGATAACGGTTACCAAACTGAGATTCATCAATGTTACCTAAAGCTCTGATTCCAACGTCCGCATCCAAGAGATTACAAAATGCGTTAACGTGCGATGTCTTACCCGAACCCTGCTCACCTGTCCAACAAAACGTTGTCATCGTCCAAGCCATTACTTGTAAAGTGTCTTGAACTAACTGTGTATTACCGGGGATGGTTGGGTTCATCTCCAATAGTTGCCGGTTGGTGATAACGTTAGCGGAAAGCCGTCTGATGTTTACGGCGAACTTATCCGCCGCAGGGGGTCTTCTTGCGGTTATCCTTCGCATATCGTGAAGGGTTGTGTACTTATAACCGTCGTCCGCGGTAAAGGTTTTCTCACCGTTTGAAGCTAAAGCAATGATGGCGTTTTGATATGCCGCTTCACTGTGAAATGAAACACATTGAAGTCTGAGAAGTTTGTTAGACATAGCGACGATAGTGGAATTTGTCGGAGCGGAAACATGTCTGCCCGAACCAACTGTCGCACCTGTTGTGCCCAATTCAATTTCGTCGATGGAGTTATCGTACACAATAGTGTCAACAACTCCGAAACCAAAAAGACGTTGGTAAATAAGAATGGATGTAATTGCGACCGCATCAGCTACGGTGATTTCAATGTTCTTCTCAACAAGAAACCTTCTGAAATGGGCTGACAAATCCTTATCATTGATATAATAACCTGATAAGGTTGGGTCAGTTTTTAAAGGGCGTTTCTCTTTGAATACACCTGTGAACTCTACAAACTTCTTGAAAGCTTTACGTGTATCGTCGTTGTCTTCATCATACATCTGTTCCAAAGTTAAACCTTCTTGGATTTCTTTCTTGAAGTAGTAAAGCATTGTTTCAAATTTCTCATTAGAAAGCATTGCGTCGGGACTGCGAAATAAAACACAGCCAAGGTCATCCAAAGTTTCGATATTCATACTTGAACCGATAAGGAAAGCTTGAATCTCATCAAGGATAACGGTTCTTGCTTGATAGCTTCCCCCAATCGCTCTCTCCAACGTTTTTCTCAAGAGTTGTTTTTCTTCGATTTCGTTAATGAATTGCTCATGAGAAACAATCTTTCGTTTCTGCATATATAGCCTATCTCGCATGTGAACCGAAACAGAGGTGCTAAGGTCCTCGATTGTCTGGTACTTGAAGACAGATTGAACTTGCTTCTCCGGTCGGAACATAAGAAGATAAACAAAGGCTACTATCATTAATCCTGCTATTAACCAAAGTATCATCTCTTAAATCCCTTTCTCCTGTTTTTGTTCGGATCGGGTACATCTACCTTGCGGCTAGGCATACGGAAACCTATTATTTTTTTAACCGCGTCACGGAAGTTTATAAGATACTTCTTGTCTGCGGTTTTTGCGTCAATAAGAAGACCGGTGATATAATCGTCAAGTTTCCCTTTGTTATGGCTCCTGGCCAAATTGAGATTATAGGCCACACCAAATACATTACGGCTTGAACCACCCAATTCCTTATATGCTTCCGACAAGGTTAAAGATTCGTCGTACTTTGTTAACGCATAATAAATATCACAAGGTATCTTCTGGCTCTTAGCCGTCTCGTACTTCTCAACCATTTTCTCCATCGAGTCTGCTAAGCTTTTTAACGCAACGATATTAGGTGTAACAGTAAGAATAAGCTTATCAATAATATCAACGAAGTTGTAAAAGTTGTTAACACTGATGTCCGCGTCTACAACAACCATACTAAAATCGACCTGTGCTTTAGTTAACAGGTCTTCAACAGACTTAATACTGACTTGGTCACTGAGAGCCGCACCCTTTGCGTTATAGTAATAGAGCGTGTTCTCCAGCTTATATGTTGAGGGGGTAAAGTTCCCTTTGCCTGTGGCTCTTTGTACCATCGCGTCAATTGAAGCAAACTCGTAATGTTCCGGCAAGCGGGTAACCATCCGCACAAAAGAGTCGTCACGTAAGGAAATAAGGAGAGTGGGCTGATTAGACATATTACCGTACATTTTGGCAAAGGAATAAGCAAAGGTACTTTGTCCTTGGTTCCTTGCGTTTGAGTTAATATAAATTATCATAACGCGCTAATCTCCTCTCTTAACCAAGCTTTTATATCTTTCTGTGTTAAATCCTGATGCCCGTCCATTAACATAGAGATGAACTTTAACAGTTTCGGCGGGGGCTGGATGGCTGTCTTTTTCGATTGAGTAATATCCGCGATGTACTTTGCGTACGTGCTGGAGTTATCCAAATCAATCTGCGTCTCTTTGATAAACACTGCCTTCTTAATAGTTTCCCTTTGTTTTGGGTCAACTTTGTACAAATCAATGTTTGTGTAAATAGGTTTATTATTACCACCGACGGCTTTAACTTGTGCCCGGTAAAACTCCCTAGATGTATAAAGAATATACTTATCCGGGATAATTTGAGGGATGAAAGCGGAGCATACATACAAATGGAAATTGTAATCGCCGGCATACCAAGTCTCATCTTCACAATCATCCACCAAATCTACTACCTTTACTCTTATGTTACCCAGGTCAAAATCATCGTCAAAAGACGGGGATAATGATAACCAGGATTTGTCCTCTGTTATAACCATCACGCTTCCCATCTTGCTCATAATCTTAGCAATGGGAAGAGCCAGCTGGATTGAAGTAACCAAGCTGGCTATGACTATTTTATAAGCGTTAGGCGGAGTTGTTTTTCTCATTACTGATTTCCTCCCCCACCAAAGAAGTTCTGAAGGTCAGCGTCTTGTTGTTGGTTTTGCGGTATATTAACCATATCGCCAATACCTATTTGCGGCGTACCGTCTGCAAAGAAGGTTTGCCCTGTTTCAGGGTTTGTGAAAGTTCCGTCCGGGTTAACAATCATCCCAACAGTAGTAGGTGTGTCTGTTTCCAGAATGACTTCACCCGCCCAAGTTTCTCCACGCTCACTGTAATACTCACGTATTTGTGATACCCATGCGTTACGCGCAATGGATAAGTTTGAAGATTGACGCTCCAGTGAACCAACAATAGAGTTTCTTCTTTGCCTGATTCTCTGCTCTTCCGTCATTGGATTAAGGATGGTTAACCTGTGTTCAGGCTGGCTTGATTCAATAATTCTGCGCATAGAATTGATATCAAGTGATTCGGCGTAAGGGAAAATCATGTTCATGTTAAGGTTCATGAAGGATATTATTTCTTGCGGTGGAATATAGGTACCGTATAGCGCGGGCTGTAAAGCTGAGTCAATATAGGCATAAGCCCTAAGAACGGAACCGGGGTTAAGAGCCATATCAATTAATAGCCCTTGAAGAATCATATATTCTGTCTCCGACATCACAACTTCTAAACCTGAAGGAAATACATTGAGAATACGCATTTTCGGGAATACTACAAATGACATGGCATCAGGTGTGGTCATACGTATGTCCACAAAATCTCCCGGCATTAGTCGTGGGCTGAATGTCCCAACCTCTATTAAATGAAACCTATCTGTCGGAAAGATAGTTTCAAAACTCAACATATCGTAAGTAATAATACCTCCCGCGTTTAAACCTATACGCCATATGGCGTTGGTTAACAGTGCCGGGTCACTTACGAACGAATCGTTATGCAGAGATTGTGGTATAGGCACCCGTTCAACGTTCATAGGGTTAAATGTGGAACCTTGCCTCGTGGGTTCAATAACCCTAAAAGCTGTAGCTACCTGTTCATGCGGAATTTGCAAAGCTACGTTCAAGTCCCGTTCCAAAGCTTCGATGAGCATTTCGTTCTCCACAAGTTGTGCTCCCAGTAAAAAGACGAAAATTGACAATACGATTGTAGCCAATATGCCGCCGATAATGACGACTGCTATTAAAATCTTCTGCCATAGATACATATAAAGCTTACCTCCTAAAATTTCCGGCAAGAGTCAAGTGAGAGCCATCCCACCAAATTAACTTATCCTCCGCCCCGTACGTTAATAAAGCGTACAGCCAAGTCTCGGTAGCGTAAAAGGATGTTAATGTAAACCCTTCCAAAATAGTTTCGATTACGAGGTTATCAACCTCAGATTGTGAGCTTAGGTAAAGTCCTGTCATCACATTTTGATTTCTTAAGTTTTCAAATATTTCTTGACGTGTACGTTCTCTGTTAAATTGCATTACCCGTCTCTCCGGATTCTGCATCAACAAAAAAGCGTAAGGCACATCTGAAACTTCAACCAATCTGATTTCTTGCTCTCCCAGATAAAGTTGATTGTCTTCCCAATGTAACTCGGTAACTACAAAAGATTCATCAGGAAGTCTTTGACTAACTGCAACTTTACCGGTACTCTCCTCAAGAGAAGTATTTCTTGGGAGATTTGTTAATGCCAATAAAAAAGGATGGTCACTATATTTATCCATCCCATGATGCTCGGCTTCCCCGTTAAAATCTTCCGCTTCCTCACGACCCATAAGGCTTTCAATAAAAGGGCTGCCGTGAGCGAGCCACACATAAACAAGAAAACTTATAAATGTTAAGGTTATTGTAAGCAAAATAATTATTTTTGCTATATTAATTATGGAAGTACGCATCAACTACACCCCGCAATCCCTCTCCCGACAATAATTCATTGTTATGAAAAAGGTAATCTGTCATTTGCGCAGATGTCTGTCTTTCAATAGGAACAATAACAACTCTATTAGGTACAAAAGGCCGATTGCTCATATCAAAAACATTTGGCTGGGGTGTAGGTATGTCATTCTGCGCGGGAGGAATTATGGGGTCAGCCCCCATTTGAAGCAAGGATTCCGCCAGTTGCTCCAAGTCGGAAAGCTCGATATAGGGTGGAACAGGTGAACCTTTCCTCTTCTTTGCTAGATACTTGTATCTTGCCGCGGCTCCCACAACATATTCCCTGTCGTGGTCTTTTGTTTCAAAATCATCATCGACGTGATACACATCAAGAAGGTCACTGACCTTTAATAAAAGACTTATGCTGGAAGAGTTTTCACTTATAAACTCTTGCGCTTTTTTTGTTATCATTTTCCCTCTACCTCCGTGAGAATATATACTCCGGGTTCACAGCCACACCTTGCAGGTAAAGACCTAAGTGTAAATGAGGCCCTGTACTGCGTCCTGTGTTCCCTATCGTTCCAATGCGTTGTCCTTGTCTTATCTGTTGACCTACACTAACCTCGATAGTGTCCAGATGAGCATACCGGACTTGAAGGTCGCCTTGGCGAATGATTACTTGTTTGCCGAAACCTGTATCCTGCGGTGATTCAATTACTGTTCCGTTAAACCAAGCATATACTTGGGTTCCCTCAGATGCCCCTATATCAACCCCTGCGTGGAAAGCCAATTGCTGAGTGAAGGGGTCTGACCTAAAACCAAAACCACTTGAGAATCGACCTTGTACCGGCCAAGTTGTAGGTACTTCTCCATAATCTTGACCTTGTGCGGCACTTAAAATTTGTGCATTAGCTAAAGCCAGGTTTTCTGTCAGATCGTCGATACTCATATTCTCTATATTAATTATCCGCGGACCCATAATCGTAGCAACTTGTAATTGGTGGTTTGCATAGGTTAACCCATGCTGTGTTAAAACCTTAGTCATATCTGCCCTAGTCTGCAATATATCATTAAGATCTGTAAAAAATAATGCTGTGTGATAGTCCTGTACATAACCGGAGATGTAGGAAGTAACAGCAAGTTGATTCAACATCCGGGCTTGTGCCAATTGTTGTCTTGCATTAAATTCTTCCCTTTCCAACTCATTGACGAAAGCCGCCAACACGTATGTATTTATCTGCTCTTGTAAAGCGAAGATATTTCGCTCTAAAGCATGGACATTGATATACGTGAGTTGAGCATTATAAACCCGGTTGAGAAATTGCCCGGTTGTTTCTTTGGTAACAACGGGTGCAAAAAAAGGTATGATTTCTTCAACTTCTTCATAAGGGAAGTCGAAGTCCTCATACTCATCAAAAGTGAGGACGGCATCGTGAGGAGTTGTGTCACCCTCCGTAGAGTTAACCACAATGGGAGTTACTGTCAAAGCCCCGGCGATTAAGATTGCTAAAAGTTTCTTAAACATTTTCGTAATAAACCTCCTCAAATGTCCGGCTTGATTGCTTGTTGCAAGCCTCTTGGTTGACTACATCTTCCTTCCATCTATAATGCACAACGGAATCCGGAAGTTGTATTACTAATTCACGACCGTTTTCCCATGCCTGAATCTTGTAATCCCCCTTATGATTCTTTTCTGCTTTTGTGGAGAGTGCTTCTTTTAAAGAAGCCACTTCTTTAATTTTCATCTGTTTTATAGACCTCCTAACCGGGAACTAAAAGCCATTCTCTGGCTTGAAGGTGTCCTCCAACCCCTGTCTCTTCCAGAACGGTTAGTAAACGGACTTCCCTTCCTATATATGAGTAGGATATTTGGTCTCCATTTAGATACCAAATTACGGAATTTGTTTCTCTTTCCTGACCATCACTAATCCATACTCTGGTTTCTGCCATAGAGGAAGTTTGAATATTAGTCACCACTCCTGTTAAGATTATTACCTCCTGCTCCTCCATTTGATAGGCTTGCGAAGGGGTCATTTCCGTAACGAAGGGGATAAATGAATATAAATACTCTTCTAACTCTGCTTGAAATGCAGAGAAATGCCGGTTACGACTTACATATAAAAAAAGAGAAGACGATTTCTCGCCTTCCCTAAGAGTGTTAACGATGCTTTCGCTAACTATGCTGGGGGCAATTCCCAGCTGTTCCATATAATCATCGTGAATGCCGCCTATGTCTAGTGTAAATAAAAATGCTCCCAATGCAACTAATAAGATAATTGCGGGAACAAAAACTTTCCTGACCACCCTCCCCTTCTTGGGATTAAACCCTATTTGAGTATCCTGCACCGGCTCGTCAAATGTTTTCTTTATTGCATAATTATTACATTGGTTGCTAAGAAAAACTGAACATGATTTTTGGTTCTTCTTCACTGCTGTCAAGTTACCTTCTTCAGCTTGGCTGATACATTCTAAACAGTTCATATGCGCGTACCTCCTAATTGTTTTATGATTGTTCCTAAACGGTCTGATATTATAGGCTATATAAAATTAATTTTTTACTTGACATCGAAATATATTTCAATTATATTACACATATGGAATGGAACGTACCGTCTTTACTTGTTCCGCATATCCACCGCGCGGGTGGCGCAAGGGGCGTTTCTTTCCATAATAGAGATGGTCATCTCGACTGTTACGTATTTGTGAATAACGAAAAAAAGTAAAAAAGGTAAAGCAGGGTAATGCAAAAGGCTTCCCTTGTCGGTTAGAAATAACGGCAAGGAAGCCTTTATATTGTTTAAGCGTCACGAATTGGGGCGGGTTGCGCCGAAAAATTTGGAGAAACTCGCACAGTGAGCGGTTTTTATTCCGGCTGACCGGGGAAAATATATACGGCGTTATTCTCACCGTCCCACCGGACGGATGCGCCTAATTTTTCGGATACATAACGTACCGGCACGAAAGTAATTCCGTTTACAATTATTGGTGTACCCATATCATCGGGTAGCGGAACGTCAACAATTAAATTTATTGTTTCTTCGCGCCCTGAGATAATTACCGTTCGGGTAGTGCTGTCCCAATCAACTTCCGCGCCAAGAGATTCCGCGATAATGCGCAAAGGAACCATTGTTCGCCCTTGGCTGATAAACGGGGAAACTTCTAATTGCTGTACAGTTTCATTGTGGAGAAAATTATTTCTTCCAATTGTAAAACGTAATGTTGGTGTGCTTGTTGTGTCGGGTTCAACAGTGTCAGGAAAATCCTCAATTGTAGAACCAATTTCAGGAATTAGAGGCGGCGGGAGGGGTTCAACTAGTTCGATGCCGCCCGGAAGCATTACGCCTTCCATGATTTTTGCAGGGCTATTTCTATCTGTATTTGTTCCATCTCCAATTTGACCATTGCTATTACTGCCCCAAGTCCACAAACTGCCATCTGTTCGGAGTACCATTGAATGCTGACTCCCGGCTGAAACAGACGCTACATCTTCCATTATTTTTATAGGTATGCGGCTTGCATTTGTAGTTCCGTCACCAATAAAATTGCCCCAAGTCCATAAACTTCCGTCTCTTCTGATTATCATTGTATTTATCCATAAATCCCTCGGCGATAAATCCCCGCAGGTTGAGACAGCAACAACATCTTCCATTATTTTGACAGGAGCATTCGCTGTGCATATTTCGTTGCCAATCTCGTTGAAAGTAGCAATGTTCCATCCCCAAGTCCATAAGCTTCCATCCGTTCTGATTGCGAACGTATGCCAGCGTCCTGAGTAAATAGAAATAACATCATCCATGATTTTTACCGGATTGTGTCGGCATTCGGTTGTGCCGTCTCCAAGTTGCCCATCCCGATTAAAACCCCATGCCCACAAACTGCCATCATTTCTGATTGCCATTGTGAATCCACTACCGGATGAAACTGCAAGTACATCATCCATAATTTTAATGGGATTATATTGCGACGTGGTTGTACCATCACCAAGTTGCCCTACGCCATTGTCCCCCCAAGCCCACAGACTGCCATCGTTTTTAATTACCATTACATGATTAATGCTAACTGAAACGGCAATCACATCATCCATCATTTTCGTAGGGTAGTCGTGTCCTGTATTATGTCTACCTTTGCTAATTTCACACCAATACCCGTACCAACCCCAAGTCCACAAACTACCATCAGTTTTTATTACCGCTGTATGACTGTCTTTTGATGAAACGGAAACAACATTATCCATTATCTTAACGGGGGTTAATCGGCATATATCCGTTCCGTCTCCTAGTGTGCGATTTATATTATGACCCCAAGCCCATAAACTTCTGTCGGATTGTATTGCAAAGCTTGACCAACTGCCTGCTGAAATAGTTAGCTCTTTTCTGTCTACCTCTTCGGACGCATTCACTTCACTTGAGGTCACGATTATAGAAAACAGCACGGATAAAATTAGAAAACTTGATAAAATACTATATCTCATGGGAATCACCCTTGCCTACTAAATATATTATCTAAGATTAGGGCTACTGCGGGGGAGTAGTTACATATCGCTCCTATATTTTCGCGTTGCCAACTCGGGTCTAATCGCCTCATTGCCGCGCTTGGTGTTATTAAATATCCCGGCAATTGTCCGGCATTTATTTCAGTTGCAAACCAACCATCTCCGGATATTCCGTTAGTTTTAATGCCGGAAAATTGCTCTCGTTGTCTATCAAGACTAGGATTCCCTGTTATTGGATGAGTATGAATCCATCCAACAGCAGTATGCGTCGCATTATTATGTCGCAGACGCCCTAAGCCGTTAGCATCATTGATGGCTGTGCCATAAAAAAACAAGCCTGTTCTTGGGTTTTTGAAAAGCCATGAATAAAAAGTGAGAGTAGCTGTTGTTTGCGGATGATACCTTAACCCCCATGCAAGTCTAGCGTTACTTTCAGTAAAAAACTCAGTACCAGCCGCATGATGAAAAGTGCCGGCGTGAATTTCCATACGTTCTGAATACGCATTTAATGCAAAACCAGCATTCCAATTAAATATACTGTTTAATGCATTAAAACTGAACGTGCCGTTATTATTAAGATTAAAGTTCTGCGAGATACCATTATGAGAGATGTTGATACCTCCCCCATTAAGGTTCGTTACTGTGGCTCCTTGTGAAAGTGCATA
>Ga0131853_10024306_pt1 | contig 10936 bp, 4 predicted proteins | sample TergutLab28metaG_FD_92764 | JGI IMG/M metagenome (GOLD analysis project Ga0131853, IMG submission 92764) | Labiotermes labralis P1 segment gut microbial communities from Petit-Saut dam, French Guiana - Lab288 P1 (version 2) (version 2) | ecosystem: Host-associated > Arthropoda: Insects >...
ATGTTATTAAATTTCTTACGAAATTTTTGGTGAATGTCTTACATAACTGTTTTTACGGAGGCGGGATTGGCGGGGGTTCACCGCGACTGAATCACCCAAGCGATGGTTTTTAACTTTGCTCTGCCGAGTAAGACTTCCCATCTGTGAACGGAACACGTATGGGTAGCTAGACAATGCACGTACACAGAAAGAGGGACATCCATCAAAGTTTATTATTCACAAACGAAATTATCGAGGGACATCCATGTTCACTCCTTAACCGAGACAAAAAAAAATCCGTTCACTTGGATCAGAAATCAAGACATTTCACTCTCGTAACACAAAACTAGGTTAAACACGTCAAACGCCACTTTCACATCATGCCGCACTTAAATTCGTTTGATCCGTGACATTCGGATGTCGTCAGGTGCTTGGGACCATCCGAAAACAATACGTGTTCTCATTTTTGTCAAGATTTTCAATGCGTTAAGGAAGAAAACATGCTTTTTTTTAAAAATCCTCATTTGTAAGCAAAGGGACCTTCTAATTATCCGACTACGTGATGATATCGAGGCGTTATTGATTAAGTCCACTGCAGGATGGCCATCAGATATTAATGAGTGATTACTTTGATAAGAACGTCGCCAGTTTAGGCCTTTATTCTGCATTGAAACAAATAGGAAGATAAGAAGAGTTATCAGACTGGCGAGTACTGAGTTAACAGATGATAACCATGTGATTTCGTCTGCAGGTGGCCACTTTGTACATCCAGCAGCAGGACAGAAGTTCGTGTCATGTAAATACTGTCCTGAATTATGTGACTCATTGTACGTACAAGAAGTACTGCCACCCCTAACATAAAAGTGGATTACTGAAAATATTTTACGAAAATGGAACAGATCACAGCGGTGGAACACCCTAAATCTCCCTAAGCAAACCGGTCTCTGCTCAGAAGAAACACACCGTGCTCCAGTTCCGATAACAAATAAATTAGACCATTTGTACGCTGGAATTTTAGGCCTCGATCCATCAAATGTCTTATTCGAAAAAAAAAATATATGTATATATGTTGTTCCATATCCTGAGTCAATGTGACCAAAAACCTGCCGACGAACAAAGTCAGCGGTATGTGATAGGTATTCAGTTTCGCAAATTTCTGTCTGAATGGGATGCAGAATTCTTAAGAGGATTATACCTACCAAAAGCAAGTATAAATTTAAAATGCACATAGCAACTATGTTCAGAACTTAACCGATAAAACGTTTTCTACTCAATTTTTTAAAAGAATCACACCTCCTGTGCTAAACCCAGTTTTGTCCACGAACACACATTACATCAGCTGGTTTTTTTTTTGCATTCGGATGAAGAGTATCGGTCAGTTAGGGAATTCTGATAGTCTCAGACGAATTCTTTTGGCCTAAAAATTGCTGGATTCTCCAGTCCGGACTAGACAGTCGACGATACAGAATGGTACAGAACAAGACGTACTTTTAAACTAAATCAGCTACGTAAAATAGCTGTCAAACAAAAATCTAGTTTCCGCACTCTTGTCCCAAACTGGGTAAGGGAGACAGAAAATTGAATAAACAATAATATTTTTCGAAGGCCCGTCACCACACAAGCTTTTATGACCCTCCCTTAAGCAAAGTTATTGTTCCTACCACGTTAGAAATTCATGCGACCCTCATATGTGACTATAACGAAATTACGAAAGAAAGATGCCAAGATTTCACCGAATTGTTTTCTTCGTAGTTACAAATTTCGTTAAGCATTAACTTCAAATATTATTCATCATCGACTTAGCGAGATAAATATTATGTGCCATGTACATATTATTCATTTGATTGGTCGCTTTCAGAAGTTCGATACAATTCTGTGTGATAGTAGGGCATAGCAGCCGGGATCGCTTAGTGGCTAGGCCACGAATGGACAACCGAGGAATCGTGGTTCGGTTCCCGACAGAGATCTTTCTCTTCTTCGAACCGTTCGAATTGATTCTGGGGGCCAAACCACCGCGGGCTCGTTCCCCGGAAGTAAAAAGAAAAGAGTGCAGCTGACTCCTCACTTCCTTCTAGCACCGACGTTAAGAATGAGTGGAGCTGTACAACCACTCTCCCACCCGCCTTTACGACGTGCGCACGGGCAACTTTACCGTTACCTTCACGACCGTGAAGGATACCAACGGATGCTGCTTATGCACACCTTTCTGCCCTGCAGCTTCAAATTATCTCTTTACAGAAACAGCTTCAGAGAAGTACCGGAACTTGCTCGACCTGTCATCACCCTACTGGATACCAACAATGCAGAACCAGTGATGGAGACCCCTGGTACAGCTCTACATATCCCATACATTGTCTCTTTCTCTGTGCTCAACGGAACAACTTTCTCGCACGAACAAGTTACGGGTCACGTGACATATATTTCTAATCTCGCCCGACTCTTTTTAAAAACTTTCACAAATACTTTTGTGGCAAGGTTGTGTAATCATACGGTTATCAGGACGACTGAGTCGCTGTCGGCTTGGTTTGTGAACCAGAAACAATAGCCTTAACACCACTCGTTTGCTACATACACCTACACAAATGTACAAACAAACCATAATACATGTAAGACAAACATTTACACTCCGAAAAACTAAACTTTTGTACGTATTGAGCGAGCATCGCAAGAAATAACTCAGGCAGTGAGAAACTTTCTGTAAAGAACGCAATCATGCTGCTACGGTTCAAACACGATCGAATAAGGAATTTTATAAGACCTGAAACAACCTTCGTCCTAAATAACTGTTGACCTGCCTTGGCACGTTTGTATTGGTGATTGTGCTCACTAGCTGTGAAACTAGCGATGACCTTGCACACGACGTGATAATGGCCCAATATTTTGGTTCATCCGCCACTGTATCAAAAACTGGTAACGTCTACGATATCGAGGGGTTCAGATGTCTTCAACAGTGTTCACCGGATTTCTCTGTTACTTCAATCAGTGACTTAAAGCGATTCACGTCAAATTTAGAGCGATCACCAATAAAGAATAAATGATAGCATTAAGGCGAGCACAAACAATCGTGACGGATACTGAATGTATTCATTACAAACCGTGCACTATGTAATCGTAATTAGTCACACACCATTTTTTCTTCTTCTTCTTTTTCTTTCTTTCTTTCTTTCTTTCTTCTTCTTCTTCTTCGTCTTCTTCTTCTTCTTCTTCTTCTTCTTCTGTGGCTGCACTATCCAAGAAAGAAAAGAGCCTCCCTACTTGCTATCCTCCATCCATCTCTATCCTGCGCTACTTATCTCCAGTTCATAATTTACATCTTTCAGGCGTCATTCTATATATCATCTTTCCATCTAGCCTTGGGTTTCCCCTTAGGCCGTTTGTGGTGTAAGTTGGCTTGGCATATTTTCTTGGCGTTCCTTGTATCATCCATCCAATCCATCCACGGCGTTAGAGTTTAAAAAAGTTACCAGTGATGAAGTCCTTGTATAATTTTTCAAGTTCAACATTCGTTCTCATTCGCCATGGAGTATCGTCTATCACCGGTCCAAAAATGTTCCTTAATATCTTCCTTTCAAAGGTCAGTAGTGTTTTTTTTTTAGCTGACTAGTTTATGACCCATGTGTCTGCACCGTAGTAGTAACATACCTCCTACTCCTCCTCCTTCTCTTCCTCCTCCTCCTCCTACTTCTCTTCCTCGTCCTCCTCATTCTTCTTCTTCTTCTTCTCCTTTTTCTTCTTTTCTTCTTCTTCTCCTCCTCCTTCTCTTCCTTCTCCTCTTCCTCCTCTTCTTCTTCTTCTTATTCTCCGCCTCCATTTTCTTCCTCTCCTCCTTCTTCTCCTCCTCCTCCTCCTTCTCCTCCCCCCCTTCGTCTTCTTCTTCTCCTCCTCCTCCTCCTTCTTCTTCTTCACCTCCTTCTTCTTCTTCTTCTTCTTCTTCTCCTCCTCCTCCTCCTCCGCCTTCTTCTTCTTCTTCTTCTTCTTCTTCTTCTTCTTCTTCTTCTTCTTCTTCTTCTTCTTCTTCGAAGGCACTACAGTCCAATGCGTACCTTCGCCTCCTTAATGGACTTCTCCCAGCCAGCTATGTTTTTTGACCTCTCCTTCCAGTTAGTAACATACCATCACAGAACACATAACACGCTTCTAGTTTCTATTTATTCATACGGGTTTTTAAGACGGGAAAGCGTATTCAGTTTAGCGACTGGATACGAGCTGGACAACCCGAAGTTGGACCCCGGCAGACGCAAAAGATTTTAGGCTTCTGAAAAAGCATTCCCACCGGGTCTGGGAAACCCCCCCCCCCCAAAGTATCCTATTCAATGGTTATCGGGGGTTCTACACTCCGGGGTAAAGCGGCCGGGGCGTGCGGCTGACCACTAAACCCCACTTAACGTCTCGAAGTTACGAATGGTTGAAGCTATACATCCTTTCCTCCTCTATGCCCTCCAGGTGTGTGTAGGCAAAGCTTTCTCACTCGTTTCCGATACACTAATGAAATAGTTCTTAATCAAAGTACGAACAGTAAATTCTGTTTCTCATTTATTTTCTGTCGCCCCTCAGTGATTCTAAATATTTTCCATTAATTTATTTACGACCTAATCTGGGCGTATTTGGTAATACATACAACGTCTGTAACAACAGAAATATATTTATCCAGTTATTTTCTGACTGGCAGCCAATAAAACCTGTCAAGTGCAGCAATTCAAAAGAATTATAATGATGACAGTAGAAGGTTTTTGTTACCAACTGGATCAGTCCATGATGACAGGTAAATATCATTTAAAACGTGAAACGGAACAGTAAAGAAACAAAGGAAAAGCTTACTGGTTTATCGGTAAACTAAAATTTATCAATTAAAAATTTAATTAGTTCCATTCTATGTGGTACAGTTATACTCCTATATTTGGTCGGTTCTTAATTCTAGGGATTTACTTATACTTTGCTTTTACTATGAGTTCGAATATCTCATTTCACTCACAAATTTAAAAAAAAAAAGCTTTCGATATGAATTCATATCTTTCTTTGCGGTTTTTATGATTTCCCAAAGATTTCTGCACAAGGTCTTTATAAACAAATGAAGGCAAAGTACATGCGAACACCTGTCAGACTTGATCGTGCTATATTTATGCGTCTGGCCTTGGACGTGTTGACAATTCTAGTGCGAAAGAAACTGAATGATTCTTTGGTACAAAATCGCCACCCAACTCGTCAGGGATTCCGCCGATAAAAATTGTTGAAAAAATCGTAAATATAAAATGCAATTAATGTACAAGACGTAACGCAGAAACTAGAAGACACAGAACATTTAAAGTGAATAATATAATCACGCATCAAAATATTTCTAAAATTGTTGAATATCGTTTCAGTAATACTCATATCAACTTATAAAGTAAGCGGTCAGACTCTGAAGCCATTTCCACATCCTATTCGCTGCAGGAAAACGTAAATTATTGATAACAAAAATCTGCGAGGATAAAATTGATCTCGAACCTTCCACATAACCTTGCTTTCTCTCCCCTGGTGACAAGTCTCCCGAAGGAAATTTATTTTTTCATGCGTTGCGCGTCCTTGACGATTAGCAATAATTGTGTTGCGCCCATGTGCAGATCGTGCGATATTCCTACTTTAAACAATGCAAACTCCTCGATGTCATCGACCCAAGCGAGTAAAAACAGGCAAGGATTACGCCATACAATTAAACCTTTATATCACATCAACAAACGTCCGCTTCAAGACATCAACTTGAGGTCTCCGCACTAACACAGTGCTCTATTTCAGCACAGTTCGTGAGCTGGCTTTAGAATACACCTGGATCCACACAACGCAAATTGCCTGCAGGGCTAACACACAAATAACGTACACCATTGTTTCCCAAACGTTTTTGCTCAGGGACTCCTTTTGCCTTCGAAAATATATAACCGCGGATCCTCACATCTTTGCTCATTGAAATATAGAGTGTCCGGATTACAGGTATCCAAAATTAAACATTTATATGTCAGAACTGATTTTAGATAGTTGCTAATACATACCAGTAGCATACATAACAATGTGTTGCGTGATTTGACTTTAATAAAACCGAATGCCACTTGCTTCGAGGGTAGAGGCGGTTTCTTAACTAGATATTCTAACGGTTATACGATATAAATACATCGTCAATAAAAGAAGTTCTGCGATTTTTTTAAACAAAACTAGTAGCCTTTGGAGTAATGTATCCACGAATCCCCCGAGAACTGGTCTCCGGATCCCTTGGGATCCGCAGAGCATTGTCGTATAAGATATACGCTTGAAACATTTCCTACAAAGACCTGGTGAAGAACCACTTGTACCGTAATATTCTTAAAATAAACTGTACTTAGATAACGAAATTGCTTACTTCTTTTAAGTTAATTTTACTCCATGGAGCAGAGTTCTTCTTGAGAATCTAACCGGTTCTCATCTAGTCAAGAAATTCCCCGAATTTTTTGGAAACCGAAGGTTCATTACCGCGTTTACAAGCGCCCGCCACCTGTCCCTATCCGGATTTTACTTCCTGTATTATGCATCTTTAACAAATTGTTGCATCATTTTGTTTAGTCTGACTTCTTCTGCCTACTCACTGTAGGCGTAGAGGGCTATTGTTGCACCTGATCACACTGAGTAGCACAAACACACACACACACACATTCGGTAGGACTCACCTGGACAAGGGATCGGACCGACGCAGAGGCCTCTCCCTGTACGTACAACACAAAACACTCACACGAGACAGACAGCCATGCACCTGGAGGGATTCAAAACCGTAATCTTAACCCGCGCAGCCACCGGGATCGGCAAACTGTTACTTAATAGTAATAGGTAAAGCAGTCCCATTACAGACCTGGAGTGTCTCAGAGGGTTCCAGGAAGGTAAGGTTCCCAGATTACACGACAACGGCACGGGATGGTGGTAAGGTTGTCAGCCTTACGCACCGGCCGCCTTTACCCCCAGGCTGAGTTGACCCCAGGGCCACAGTGCGATCGGAAGGATTTTATGGCAATGAAAAATCCAATGACACCAGCTGGGATCGAACCAGCGACCTTCTGATTTGTAGCACAGCACCTTAACCACTGTGCCACCGTTACTTAATAGTAGCTTCTCTAAAAGGACTGTGCTCCATGGACATGGTTAGTCAGGGTTCGCAATTACCAGCACACGTCTCTGAGTTCCCATTACAAAGGCTAAGCAGCGTATGCAAAAGTTACAGGCAGCTGACGGCTACTTACTGAGAGCGTCACAAGAAACAAATAAATTCACTCTGTGGACAAAACGGAAAACTTTTATCGTCAAACTATGCGGTACGCACAGTTACAACGTTAACTTGAAAACTTCTTACACCATTCCTTATCGACATTGTGAAATCCGGATTGATGTACTGAGAGGCATGAAAAGAATTTGACTGCGACGGACGCCAACGTCTCCAGCACAGATCATGCATCAGACGTCATTCACTCAGACGTCCTTGATATTATCTAAAACTAAACTTGGCGATGTCGCGTGTTACCATCCATCATGCTAAAACAACAGAAAAGTAAAGAAGTCATGTCTATGTGCTAGGTTTACCGCGCACTGGCATTTTTAATCTCTGCGACTATAGTGCTGCCCAAATGAAACATACGGTTGTATGGGGAGGTGCGCGAACGGGAGACTGTTTAATCCTGGCGATGGAAACAAAGACGCAGCATGCTCCATTTCAAGGGCGACATGATTGTCCTTTGACGACTGCTTGTACACACGAAACACGAAGAAATATACGGGCGACAATCGCTCTATTCTCACCCTGTGTAACCGCCCCCTGCTTTTGACGGTGTGGTCTTGCGCAAATATATTGGCTATATTTTTATCTAACGGTGTTTCTTCTAGCAACAAGACAAGATTACACTAAAGTGCTTGATATGTTCATCCTATATTAACCCAAAATGATTTTTCTCGACAGAACTGTAACAAAATTTCTCAATACAAAATACCACAAACGTCTGTCTACTGCAAAACCAGCTGTTTTACGCGGACGAACAAACTGGGAGGCAGACACGATGGAGTTGAAGGCATCTTTTTTTTCGCGAATCTACGAATTCACCTTAGATGTTTAATGGTTACATCTTTAGGCGATCTTGTAGAGACTACGATTTACTTTTCAGTATTTTTTTTTTTTTACTCTTTATCGAAGTGCCCAACACTGTTTTCTTTTTTCAGTTTTTTGAGACCGAAGAAACAAAGCACACAACAATGCTGTATCTTTGCAGTCCGTGACGTAACTGAATCAGTGCGCAGAGACTGTCGCTCTGGTGCGCAGTCTCACATTAAAAACCACCACCCACTTACATCGCTGCTACTACTGTCGCAGCGATTAAACCGCTCGTGCGCGCCTTACTTGAAAGCTGTCAAATATTCGATACACAAACATCTTAATAATGACACAGAATGTATTCATATTACTTGCCTCTCTACTTTACAGCATAAAATTACCGGAGGAACTACAGCTTCCGGATGTCCTGCCTTCCTTTTTTTCTCTCTGAAGTTATTAGGTAGTAATTAGCATCAACACTCGTACACCATTTGTTTATTCAACTTTCTGGATAAATATTTACATTTTAGCGTTTACTACCTATTTGGGCTCTACATTATGCGCGCAGTTTCACTTACAGGCCTCTAAACATTCTAGAGCGGTTTCACACATTTGAAATTGATGGTCTGTATCATGTTGCTACTGCTGCAGTTGTTTATGGACTGATTGACTGATTACTGGGTTACATAATAAAACACTGTAAAAACCATTTATACGATACACGAATGAGAAACACCATTAGGAATGATGCGTACGACTGGATTTCGATGGCTATGTACTTGATGATGTAAGACCACTACAAAATTTGCCTAAAGCGACAGAACAGACACATTAAAATATTCAGACAATAAGCCGCGATCGATGTGGGAAGCAGGTGCACCTAAATCACATCAGACTCACTATCGTACACCTAACGTGGTCGGTAATAACATCAAGCCGGTGACGAGGCTCATACATGAATCAACAGCAAGCCTTTCCTGCATTTAACCTGCTTTTCACTACTTAGTTGATGTAAATTTTTTTCACTATCGATCCCAAACATTCGAATTTTACACAATTTTTCAGTAACTTATATGCCTAAGCTGCCTTTGTCTTCTGACTTTTTCCTGCGTTTTGGTGACAAGACATGAATAAGTACCATAATGTATAAATTCCTTTATATTTACATGAACAATAACTTTCTTATAGTGAACAGTAGAATTTCTGTGTTTTATTCAAGTACTGTGATTTCGCCCAGTACGTGCATACTGAAAATCCACGAACAAAACTTATTTAAACATGGAGCCAGACACATTACAACCTATCACCATAACGAAAAATGCTGCGATTATTAATCACTAAGAGAGGTACAGTGTATGCCCTGTACACTCCAGGTATAAAAAGTGCATCTTTTATAAGAACATGTCCAGTAAACAGCACGCACAATTTGCTCTCCGCAGCCACCCTGCGGTTCATCGGGTTGAGTGTACACTCCTCTAAACTTATGGCAAGCACAAAAGAACATGTACAGCCCCCCTGGATCCGGTAAGTACGTACCACGTACCAAACATCTGACTGCCCTTCTGCTTCTTCGTTAGCTTCAACTCTGTGAAACTGAAAATTAACCTAAGCTATATTTAAATTTTATATGCATGGATCCGTGCATCGTGAATCGAATTTAATAATTGTCCAACAAGATGCGACTGTATTCAGTTTATTACATTTCTGTAGGCAGCTCTACATGTTTCGGGTGTTGACACTCATCATCAGGAGCTGGTACAGCTGTAATTACAGCTTCTGGTATTGATTAACTGAAATGAATAAAATACGCTGCTATTAATACTAATATATAATTTAAAATTCTAAATTGGTTATATTGAATGTTACTAGCCTTGACGAATGTGATATATAAAATAATGGTGGATGGTTAAAAGCAGTATTTTTAAATTATGTGCAACAAAATATAAAATATATAACAAAATATAAATTATGTATATATATAGTTATATATTTTAAATATTTTGTTGTACATACTTTAAAAAGACTGCTTTTAACCATCCACCATTATTTTATATATCATATTCGTCAAGACTAGCAACATTCAATATGACCAATCTAGAATTTTAAATTATATATTAGTATAAATAGCAGTGTATTTTACTCGTTGCAGTTAATCAATACCAAAAGCTGTATTTGCAGTTGTACCAGCTCCTGATGATGGGTGTCAACACCCGAAACATGTAGAGCTGCCTACAGAAATGTAATAAACTGATTAAGTCGCATCTTATCCGACAATTATTAAATTATATTTAAATATTCAGCTCGTACCGCGCAGTAAACACAGGTCTTCTCCATTATAAATATAAAAAAACCAGCTACTACTGCACATGGATATAACTGCTGTCTGTTGTGAGAACCATACAAAACACCACGTGGTATGACCGTACAGTGGACGCATAACCCCCCCCCCTCCTCCCAAATGACTCACACAGATACCTCCTACGAGCTTGGGACTAATTGAGTGACATCATTTCAGTAACCTTACTTTCACTTGCTAATACTTTACTCTGCACTCCTACTCTTCATAAACACACCAGCTGTGAAACAATACTAACCTAAAATTAATTTGCACATTAAGAAACCGTCGTTTGTAATGCAGCTACACTGCATTCCGTCCCAAATTTTTTAATTGCTTTGAACAACAACGTGTTTTCACGCCCGATAAATTTTGTTTGTCTACTCAGTTTAAGTGGAACCAAAGGTACGTGAGGGTTATAATCTGGCCTAAAACTAAACTAAACTCCGTGGCCTTAGTCCGCACGCGAACTATACCGACAGAGCGGCCGCCGCCGGTCGGCGAAGTTAGTGCCAACTTTTGCGGATAGAGGGGTGTCACGTGGTCAG
>Ga0131853_10024308_pt1 | contig 10935 bp, 10 predicted proteins | sample TergutLab28metaG_FD_92764 | JGI IMG/M metagenome (GOLD analysis project Ga0131853, IMG submission 92764) | Labiotermes labralis P1 segment gut microbial communities from Petit-Saut dam, French Guiana - Lab288 P1 (version 2) (version 2) | ecosystem: Host-associated > Arthropoda: Insects >...
AGCCCCAACGCTAACCCTTAACCCAACAACCGCTGACATCACAGCAAGAAGTGGAGCAGGTTCTTCGGCAACAGTGCAAGTACAAGGCACAGCAACAGGGGAGATTACGTTCACAAACGACAACACCCCCGCTTGGATAACGCTGACACCAAATGTCGGAGCGAACACAATCACGGTCGGGCTTGCATCCACAGGTGTTCCGACTTCCACTGTAAATGATAGTTGGACAGTGACAGTGAATAGGGACGGACAAACTGCAACCTTGACAGTAGGCGCTGATTTTGCCGCAGTAACCACACAACCTACCGTTACCGCCGTAAGCGTTACCCCGGCAACTGTGGCGGTAAATCGCGGCGCAACGCATCAGTTCAGCGCAGTGGTGCAAGGTACAAATAACCCACCGCAAACTGTGACATGGAGCGTATCGGGCGGCAATGGTTCGTCTACTATTAACGTTGCAAGCGGTTTATTAACCGTAGGCGCAACCGAAGCACATAACACGGTGCTTACTGTTAGCGCAACATCTGCAATCAATACCGCTATTTCGGGTACGGCTACAGTAACGGTGAATGTTCCGGACGGCAATGTAACCGACCACGGCACGGGCAACGGCGGCATCTCCGCCCAACCCGCCGCAACCAGCTTCACCCTAAACGGCATCACCATCGGCTTTACGGTGTCAAACAACATCGCAACCCTTAACCTACCAACAACTACCGTAACGCAGATAATCAACACCACAAGAAACGGTAATTTCTCCAACACGCTATCGCTGAACCTCTCGAACCTACAAGGTCGAACAAACCTAACAGGTATACAAATACCATCCGTGGCTTTGGAGAGATTTGCGGATGCAGGCTTTGTCTTTGAAGTCAGATTGCCAAATGGAACGATTAACCTTGACAGCACAGCATCCGCATCAGCGGCAGAGCAAGCAGGGACTAATCTCACAATCAGCCTTGCCAGACTGACCAATGTACAAAGAAATCAGCTTAACAACGCTCAAAGAGCAGCGTTAAACAGCGGTGATGTTATCTTCCGTATCACAATGGCATCGGGCAATATAGGCATAACAGACTTTGGTGATGGCGTGGTTACTGTTACATTGCCGTTCACAGGCACTTTCCCCGCCGCTGTTTGGTATTTAGACAACAGCGGCAATCTTCACAGAATGGCAAGCACCTACAACCGCACGGCAAGGAGGGTTACATTTACGACAAATCATCTGTCCCTGTTTGTTGTGGGGCATGATGATGGTACAAGAAATGAGGTAACGGCTGGCGATACGGACGAGGATATAACCGACATACCACCGGGCGGCTATCCCAATGTAAACTACAATCCGCCAACAGGCGCAGGCGATACAGAATGGATAAACCCCTTTGTTGATGTATCGGAAGTGGATTGGTTCTTTGAATCCGTAAGGTTCGCCCACCAAAACAATCTGTTTAGCGGAACATCAGCAACTACTTTCAGCCCCAACAGCCCAATGACAAGGGCAATGATGGTTACGGTGCTGCATCGCATGGCGATGCAGCAAATTGAGAATGGAGAATGGAAACCCCACTCCTGATAACTCTCAATTCTCAACTCTCAATTCTCCATTCACCGACATCGCTGATACCGCATGGTATCACGATGCGGTGGCCTGGGCGGCGGCTAATGGTATTGTTTCCGGCATAGGCAATAGTCAATTCGCCCCAAGCAATAACATTACCCGTGAACAGATGGCGGTAATCCTCAATAATTTCGCTCGTCATATGGGATTAGATTTACCAACCATCCGCACAGGCACATTTGTAGATGAAGCCGAAATAAGCGCATGGGCGCAAGAAGCTGTTAATGCCTTGTATGAAGCCGGAGTTATCAGCGGCATGGGCAATAACCATTTCAATCCACAGGGGCAAGGAACAAGGGCAGAAGTGGCAACCATGCTCCGTAACTTCATGGAAGCTGTGCAATTCGGGCCGTTTGCGGCAGGCGCAGATGATTTTGCCATGTTACGTGACGAGGATTTGTACTATGACCGCAGGGATGAGGACGAATTGGAGCAAGAGCCGGAAGATGCGGATGGCGAGTAAATGAATATTTGCAACCAAATAACAATCTGAGCGAAAGCCCCATTCTACACGGTTTGCACCGTATAGAATGGGGCTTTTTTGCGTTTTCAAACAAAATAGTTTTCAGAAAACACTTGACAAAGGTTAAACCCAGATAACGTACTGAGCCTTGCCTTATCACCCCATACAATGTACAACTCCAAATAAAATCTAAAACGCGGGCTAACCTACACTAAAACCGCCGTTTCTCTAAGACAAGAGAGGCGGCGTTTTTGCGTTAGCCGCGCATACTTCGGGCCATTTTGGCCCGAAGTGAAAGGAGTGATACATCTACTTTACAGGATTTGATTATAAAAAATCCATGGTGAGGGTACTCTTCGCAAACGCAGTGACGGAAGCTGGGAGTATCGCCCGCCGCTCGGGCGCAACCCGGACACAGGCAAGCAACTGCAGCGGTCTTACTATGCCAAGAGCCAAGCTGAGGCGGTTAAGATTAAGCACCGTATACTGAGCGAGCTGCAAGACGACTGCTATGTTGAGCCACACAAAATGACGCTTGCCCAGTGGCTTGACATCTGGTCAGTAAACTATTTTCTAAGTCTTGCTGAGAGCACCCGCGCCAGCTACCTCGCAACAATCCGGAATCACATTAAGCCGAGCCTTGGTAAAATCATGCTCACAAAAGTGACGCCGGATATGGTGCAGAGATTTTACAGTGAGTTGGCGCAGAAGAACATCTCGCCTAAGACTATCAAGAACATTCACGGCACGCTCAACTCTGCGATGCAGCAGGCGATGTATGACGGTAAAATTAGACGCAATCCCTGCGCTAACCGCACACTACCACGCATAATCAAGCACAAGGTTGAAGTGATGGACAGCGAAGCGGTAGCGGAGTTTTTGCAAGAAATTGTTGGACACAGGTATGAGCAAATTTATTTTTTTGCCGTATTCACCGGGACGCGGCAGGCGGAGATTCTTGGTCTGGCTTGGAAGTCGGTTGATTTTAAGAACGGAACTATTCGGATTGACCAGCAGCTGGTCAAAAGCAAGCTGGATGGGCGGTACTATATCAGCACAACAAAGCACGATAAGGTGCGGATTATTTCTCCGGCGGCCGAGGTTATGCAACTGTTGCGGGAAGCTAAAGCCGAACAAGAGGCAGCGGAAGAAAAAGCCGGGGTTGCGTGGCAAAATGAGTGGGGGTTGGTGTTCACGGATGCGTTAGGGAGGCACCTCGTTCATGTTAATGTGTATAAGGGGTTCAAAAAGCTGGCCGCGAAGATGAACTATCCAGGGCTGAAATTCCATTGCTTGCGCCATACATACGCGGTTATAAGCCTTGCAAACGGTGACGACCCCAAAACGGTACAGACTTCGCTCGGGCACCACAGCGCGGCATTCACCCTCGACACTTATGGTCATACCACAACAGAGATGCAACGGTCAAGTGCGGGGAGAATGAGCGAGTTTATCCGCCAAGTTAGCAGCGATAAAGAAGTATAACTGGTAAAATTAGTGGTATGTGAGAAAAAACATAACATAAAAACCGAGAAAAACCGCACAACCATGCGGTTTTTCTCGTGGCGGAGAAGGAGGGACTCGAACCCTCGCGCCGGCGTAAACCGACCTACACCCTTAGCAGGGGCGCCTCGTCACCAACTTGAGTACTTCTCCATGTAATTTGGCGTAATACACATTAACATACCATTGCGCACAAAAACCGTACATCATACAAATACAATGAGTTGCTCCTTTCTGCGGATATTATATCAGTTTTTTCCGCAGCTGTAAAGAGGGTGATAGACTTTTTCGGCAATAATAGAAGTGCGCGAAAAAATAATCCACGTCAGTTAGACGCAAAGCCTGGCAAACACAGAGACCTCTCTCTTGTGATTTGATACAACAAGCGCGATTTGTGACAGATGCTGTACTTTGTAAAGGAAGCATTTCATATGCTTGAAAATCCAATACAGAATGGCGTTGTCAACTCACTTGTGGTGAGTTAGGCTGGCAGGCCATCTCGAAAGGCGGTGAGTTTTTATCGTAGATTGAATAGCTATATTATATAGCACAAGGTAGAGTTGCCACAGAATGGGGACTCTACTTTTGTTTATCCGTCATTTCTACAAAACAACTTAATGCCTTAGCGCAATCAATTCACTTATAATGACAGATTCAAGATGCGGTTTATCAAAAACAGTTCTACATAGTGCGGACTTTGAAGATTCGGTTTTGAATAGAACGACATTTATTAATGCTGATTTACGTCATGCTAATTTGCTTAATTGCGAGTTGGTAGGTTGTGATTTTACAGACGCTGATTTGATTGATACAATATTGCCGGACGGAAAAGTGTTTCGTGAGTCAGCTGAGGGAATAAACCATTTGATGAGTCTAAATATAAAAGACTCAAAGGCATAAAATTGAAGAAAGTATTCGTTTGTTTTACAAAATAATTATTTGATGGTAACGTAGTTTGCAGAATCGGCATGTGTGAATAATAGTGAGGTGATTGTTTTGAGCCTTGCTCTTTATTTTTATGTGAAAAAGCTCCTTGACAAACGTTCTTTGACATTGGAAATGTACATTTCGTTGAATATTGTTTTTTATTGAGGCGGCAAAGTCGCCGGTACTGGCTTGGGTGTTACTGTCCACGTTGTCCATTGCTTGCGGGAAGATGTAGTCTATGCACTGACATACCACATAAAGTTACGGCCAAGGCGGGATAAGCCTTTGACCATCACCCGCTCAATCTCGCCGGTTTTAATCATGCCCAGCATTTTCTTGAACGCCGCTCCGCTCGAACGCAATGTCGGAGATACCGTCATCCACGAAGCATCGGCAGTTCTGATATCCTTTGGATCTTGCGTACTTGCTCAAAAGCACCTTTTGGTTCTGAATGCTGCTATCGCCGCTTTGGTCATCGCACAGATGCTTCGATTTTGCAGTGCGACTAACAACACTATAGCGGTAACACAAGCCAAAAAACCCAACAGCAGAGTAACAACAATTGGGAGAAGTCTTTCACAAACACATGGGATGCATAATCTTAACTGTAACGGAAATTATATTGACGGTTAGGAGGATGAAACATGCACAAACAAAACAAAATCACAGCCTTATACTCTCGCCTTTCAGTAGGTGACGAGGACAGGGACGGCGGCGAAAGCAACAGCATCCAAAATCAGCGGAGCTTTTTGGAGACGTATGCGAAACAACATCAGCTTATCAATATCAAACACTACATTGATGACGATGAAAGCGGTCGCTTCTTCGACCGACCCGCATACTCTGCGATGATTGAAGATGTGCGAAACGGCAAAATCGGAACTATCATAATCAAAGACATGAGCCGCTGGGGCAGAGATTATTTGGAAGTCGGCAACGCAATGGAGCTAATGCGTATTCAGCAAGTACGGTTCATTGCAATCAACAGCGGTATTGATAGCAACGAACCGATTACATTGGAGTTCGCGCCATTTATCAACATCATGTCAGAGCATTATGCCAAAGACATCAGCAAAAAAGTTAAAACAGGTATTAGAACAAAAGGCATGAGCGGTAAACCTGTAATGACCGAAGCACCTTATGGATATGTAAAAAACCCAAATATCAAAGACCGTTGGCTTATTGACGAAGAAGCAGCCGAGGTTATCCGCACTATCTACAACTTGTTCATGTCCGGCAAAAACAGAAACCAAATTTGCAACTATCTTAAAGATGAACAGATACCCACGCCATCATTCTACATGAAAGACCAAAACCGTGGAACTGTAAAAAGTAAACCGTTAAAAGAAGGCAATCGTTTCAAATGGAACAAAGTCACTGTGACAAGAATACTCACACGGCAAGAATACTGCGGCGACATCGTAAACTTTAGAACAACAAAACACTATCGGGATAAGCACTCCAGCTATGCCCCTAAAAGCCAGTGGCAGATAATCGAAAACGTGCATGAACCGATTATCGACCGGGATACTTTTGAAAGCGTAGAGAGAATCCTCGAAAATGCACCTGTCAAAAGACCGAATGGTGATGGCTACATTCACCCGCTGTCGGGATTGCTTTACTGCAAAGATTGCGGTTCAAAGCTACACATTCGCACCATTTACAGAGCCAGCGGCAAAAGACATATGGCTCGTTGCGGTGAGTACGCCAAAGGCAAGGGTGGCGGTGCGAAATGTTTTACGCCGCACCAGATAGATTGCGATATGCTTTTGCAAAATATCGCTGAACTTCTAAACCGGATAGCAAAGTATTCTCTGGCTGACAAAGAAAAGTTTGAAGCCTTAGTTAAAAACAGTCTTGCCTTGCAACAAACGGACAAGGTGAAAAAACAGCAGAAACGTATACCGCAAATCACATCCAGATTGGAGCAAATAGACAAGGTGCTGAACAAGCTGTACGAGGACAATGCTCTCGCCATGATTGACCAAGACCGCTATCAACAGTTATCACAAAAGTATTCGGAAGAATACGGTTTGCTGAAAAAGGAACTTGCGGAAGTAAAAGAGCATTTGTCAGACCATGAAAACGCAAGTGGGCGGGCTAAGAAATTCATTAAGCTGGTGGAAGATTACTGCAATTTCAAGGAAGTCACCCTTGCCGCAATAAATGCGTTTATCAGCAAACTTGTTGTGCATGAGCGTGACAAGAGATGCACCATTTACAACATTCAGCACGTTGAAGTATACTTTAGTTATATTGGCAAGTTTGAAAATGACGTTACCAAAATTGCAGAGCCAACAAAAGAAGATATTGAGCAAATGCGTAAAGAAATCGAAGAAGCAAAAAAAGAAAAAAGTCGTGCCTACCATCGGGCGTATGGGAAGGAGTGGAGAGCAAAAAACATTGAGAAACATCGAGAGTATTCCAGAATGAAAGCCAGAGAATACAGAGCAAAGAAAAAGGCGCAGAGTGCAGTAGAGCAAGTTGCTGTATAAATGAAACTAAATATTAGCTTACGCTAAGAGATTTCCTAATTTCAGAATTGGGGAGTCTCTTTCATTATCACAAAGTATAGGAGGATTGAATGGCGAAAAAGTCAGAAGTTATAACAACACAAAACCCGGATGGTAAGTTTACAAAGCAAGCAACCAATCAAATTATCGTTATGCTGGTGTTCTTCAACCACGACAGCGAGGAAACATTTGAGGACAAGTTGTTGAGGGTTATTCTTGCCGAAGAAGAAGTATTTTGCAATCATGGTACATGACACAAGTGCGTGTCATGTACCGAGTAATATTATACTTTATCCAGCGTTGCCAATGGGCAAGCGGTTGTATTTCCCCGCAAGGCAGCGGAGAAATCTCCACCGGCAGGTATGCCCCATTGACAAGAAAAAGGAGGGCGACAACCCTTAACTGGTGGGTGTCGCCCATTCGCATTATAATTGGATAGAAAGTGGCTTGTGAGAAAATTGCAGGCCACTTTGTTTCGTAAAAATTCAAAACCAAGGAGATTGCATTATGTCGAACAGAAAGACCACCGCCCAGAAAATCGAGGAAGCGAAATCCAAAATCACGCAGTACGAGAATCACATGAAACAGCTACAACAAAGGCACAAGACAGAAGAACGCAAGGCCCGGACTAAGCGGTTGTGCGCTCGGCATGGGCTACTGGAAAAGTTCATGCCCGACCTTATCGACATCAGCGATGAGCAATATGAGCAGTTCATCAAGACTGGCATTGACACCAAGTACGGACGGAGTAGGCTTGCGGAAATCGTGAGCGGAACTACGGTAACGACTGCTCCACAGGGCGCAGAAAAGGCGGCGCGGCATGTTCCCACGCCCATCACCAAGACCGCAGTAGCGGCGCAGGACAGCGGCGCAGACGGCGGGGGCGCGAAGCCGGGTAGTGGCGCGGTGCAGGGTGCGTAGCACCATACCCTTGCTTTAAGGGCGCACTTATACGTTTCTACGAAACGTGTGCGCCCTGCCGGGGGCTTTTGTGTGCCTAGCGGCACATCTAATCTATATCGCCGGAGGGAGGGGGTGGTCGGTGGCGATATATCATCTAAGCATAAAGGTCATAAGCCGGGGCAAAGGCAAGTCGGCGGTTGCGGCAGCGGCTTATCGTGCGGGCGAAACCATCACAAACGAGTATGACGGTGTTACCCACAGTTACGACCGCAAAGGCGGCGTTGTCCATACCGAAATTATGTTGCCCGACCATGCGCCTGCCGAGTATACCGACCGTGCTGTTCTGTGGAACGCTGTTGAGAAAGTCGAGCGGTACAAAACGGCGCAACTTGCGCGGGAGATTGAGATTGCGTTACCTGCCGAGTTGTCGCGAGAACAGAACATTGCGCTTGCCCGCAGATATGTAAAAGATTTCTTTGTACATCGCGGTATGTGCGCTGATGTTTGTATTCACTATAAGGGCGATGGCAATGGGCAGACTTCATAGGGAAGCATAAGGCAGATAGTCAGCAGATGAGTATGTATATTGCCCCTCGCTCTTTCAGCAGGGGCCTTTTATTGTGGTGATTGTATTAGAACATCTCTTTCATGCTCAATGGCTGCAATTTCTTCAAACAATAAATCCTCAACTTCACGCTGGACTGCGTTTTTTATTGTTCTCGCATTTTCCCCTTGGGCATTTAGCTTGCTGCTAACTCTATTATAAAGAACATCTGCATTTATCTGTCCATCGCTATTGTTAGCACAATGCAGAATTTCTTTTTCTGTAACTTTGTGAATAGTGTCTGCTGAAAAATCGTCAAAGCGTATAAACTTATCAATCCTATAGTAAATCGGAAGACCAAGATGTTTTTTCATTTCATTTTCGCTGCTGTAGTTAGAAGTAAGGAAAATTAGCAGACCTGATATATCAACTCGATATGTTGAATCTTTGAACATTACATTATCAAAGAGCGTGTAAAAAACAGAAAAGAAATCATTTGGAAGTTTATCAAATTCATCAAGGAAAACAAGATTTGATTCCCTTTCCAAGAGTTCAAAGCCAATGCTTCTCCTATTGGGTTTGTCGCCAAATAATTCATACGCATATGCACCCGTTTTATACATTGATAAATGTTTTTCCGTTACTTTATCATCAAAAAACTGCGATGCAACTTGGCGTACCATTTCTGTTTTTCCGATACTACTATTACCATACAACATTATGACAAAAGGCTTTTTCCTTTCAATGCAAGTTAAATACCACATACTTTTAGTAACTTCGCGAAGTGCGTTATTTTGCCCGATTATCTTTTCGCTTATTTTATCAATGCAAGTTTTGAATACTTGCTTATCACGCATCATTTGATGCTTTTCACATTCGTCACTTAATTTAATTAAGCCTCGCAAGTGTTGACCTCTCAAATAATCCTCCAAGGTTATGGTTGGGTTATGAACAACAATAATAGCATCCTCCGTAGTCAATTCCTCAATTAGGGGGCCCAATCTGTCATGAGCTTGCTCTACAATTCCATGATAGTTATCATTCTTTACAAGTAAAAATTCCGACTTTTCAAAATCAACATAATATCCCCTGTTTTTATTTCGAGCATCATCATTGAGCCTAATCATATACGAAAAACTACTGGATATATCCAAAGACACATCATTAAACTCGGATGCCACATAATTATCGAAGTACTGTTTTGAGCCAATTACGATTCTATATCTGCGCATTTCGTCCATACGATTTCCCCTTCTTTGATTTATGACGATGTGCAAGCATATACTACATCGAAGAGTTCTATATCTATTTCAGTCAAAATTCCCTTTGTGTGATTGGAATCATCCTGACCAATATTAGAGTGACCTCGACTCGGATAGACATCAGCCAATTTCTTTTCCGCTCCAATGTCGCTAAACATATCTTGCATCTTGTTCATATGCTCGACAAAATCAAAGCTGCTTTCCTTGAATTTTCCAACCCTTATACAGTACAGAGTCATTTGGGTTGTTAGCAAATCATTTCTTTTATAATTGCTGACAAACGCAGTATTATTGAATCGTACATACTTACAACCATCAACTTTATATGTGTCATACCCCTCTATACCATTTAGAGCAGCATTAAACTCTTTGACATCTACATCATCTATTTGTCCCTTAACAAAGCGTAAATAGTTTCCAGCTACCCTAAATGAAGTAGACGAGTTTTTGATATCTGAAAGATGTACATCCAACATTTCGCAAAGGCTTGGTTTTAGTTTGTCAAATTCAGATATTTCGGTTGAAGTTATGGTCGTTTCACTTTCTCGCTTAATTAAAAACTTTGCTTTCATTCGTCCGGTGACAAGGAAAGATAAACGGAGAAGAATCGGCACATTTAACTTGATGCCAGTCTGTGCTTCTGCCTCAATCTCAGTAGCAAATTCACTTGCACTTGATGTTCCAATTTGAGTTTGTTTGTTACCCTTATTTTGCTCTTGCAGAATATTTTTAATAGTTTCTTTGTCGAAATATATAATCTTTCTCATCTCAGATTCCCTCCTGTTTCAACTCTTTAGCAACCTTCGTTCTACCATCAATAGGTCGCTGTGCATCTTTAGGAATGAGCCATACTTTCGAGAGCCGTACCACGCCTCGAATTTTACCATGTGAACACATAGACTGCACTTGCCGCTCTGTTATTCCCCATTTTTCTGATGCTTGTAACGGCGTAATCCATTCTAATTCCATATGAGCCTCCGTATGAAACCTTATAACGATTTGCAAATCAATTATATCACGCCATAACGAAGTTTGCAATGGCATTTTTGCAAAAAATGAAGTCACTGCTGTCTTTTGCTTGCGTGATTTGTTGCCACGGGCTTTTGTTTTATTTACAGAAAAACGGTATGTATGGATGTTTGAGTTTTTTATCTTTTCCGCACTCAGAACGAGTGCCAGCAGACGCGAAAGCGGCTTAAAGC
>Ga0131853_10024309_pt1 | contig 10935 bp, 14 predicted proteins | sample TergutLab28metaG_FD_92764 | JGI IMG/M metagenome (GOLD analysis project Ga0131853, IMG submission 92764) | Labiotermes labralis P1 segment gut microbial communities from Petit-Saut dam, French Guiana - Lab288 P1 (version 2) (version 2) | ecosystem: Host-associated > Arthropoda: Insects >...
ATGATAGTATTAATAATATCATAAAAATAAACAGTAGTCAATCTAAACACTACTATTTGATGTGTAATTTACGATTTATTAATATTATTCATAGATTAATACTTGAAAAATACGACTATTTGTAGTATAATGTGTATAGAATATAAAATGAAGATAAGGAGCGTAAAATAAAAAACAAAAAGCCGGCAATAAATTCGGCTTTTTGTTTGAAAATTTTTTTGATAGATATGCCATGCGCTTACTTTGGTATATTATAAAAAGTAAGACGACAATTATCGGCATTAGCAGTTATGCCGCCTTAACTTGAAAAAAGATTATAATTCTTGCAAAACAATGAATGAAGCAACAGTTTAAACAAATATAGCAGGGGAGAGTTGTAGCCGCACTGAAAATATTTTATTTTGACGATTACAATTCCTCTATATAATAATTGGCTTAGACAATGCAAGAAGATATTGTTTAAGGATTGCCTTAATATATAATTTTAGTTTATAGCTTGTCAATGAAATTAAGTTCAAGTCTATTCAATCATTAAAAGAAATTAATTAGCTCATCTAAATATTTTATAAATAATAAAATATATTTTAACTTCTTTATATATATGCTGAAATGATTTGCAGATATACTGCATAGAAAAATCCAAAAAATAAACCCGTCGGGTTTATTTTAAAAAGCCGAGCTTTTTATTAAAAAAAGTTTACCCTGCTCCGCTCGTGAGCCGGACGATGATAAAATTATTAGAAATTGAATTATTTTACGATAAAAATTAAAAATTCGTATAATATAGTAATTACGAACTGATTTTTTCAGCATTTGCGTATGTTTACATTTTATTTACAATTATACGAATTATTTGTCATGTTAAATACGAACTGCTGTGTTATAATTATTTTATAATCAGATGTTAAAAAATTTTTAGAGAGGGATTTAGAATGAATAAAAAAACTTTAGCACTCACAACAGAACAATATCAGGAAATTATTGACACTATGCGGAAAGGGTTTTCGGGCTGTCGGGCAAATAACAGAATCGCAACCGCTTTAGTTATCGAGGCGAATTTAGGATTGAGAATTTCAGACATCTTAAAATTGAAACTGAACGACATTGTAAAGGACGGCGAAAGATACCGCCTTGACATTGTGGAACAGAAAACAGGCAAAGCAAGAAATTTTACAGTTTTGGCCGAGTTATATAATTATATTAAAATGTACTGCTTAGAGAATAACATTAAGCCGCACGAAATAATTTTCCCCATGACTGAACGGAATGTGCAAAAGCATTTAAAAACCGTATGTGACTATTTAGAGATAGAGGGAGTTTCGACACATTCATTTAGAAAGTTTTTCGCAACGCAGGTTTATGTAAATAATGATTATAACATAGTGATTGTTCAACGGCTGTTACAGCACAGCAATCCGCAGATTACGCAGAAGTATATAGGCATCGAGCCGAAAGCCATTGAGGACGCATTAAAAAAGCAGATTTGCTTAATTTAGCGTTATGATTAATTCTTGACATTAAATGTATGCTATGTTATAATAAAAATAATAAAAGTAAGTGGGTATATTAAAAGTATGGAAAAAGAAAAGGGCAGAAAAAAAGACGCTCCCCGACAAGAAGCTGTTCGCCTTGACGAAACAGTAAAATTATTATTTGAAGTTAGTAAAGATTTGCTTGTAAAAACGCTTAACACTCTATTCAATACAAATTATGACGATGATAAAATTAAAATTGATAAGACTGCGACAGAATACCCAAAGAATGACTTGTCAATGCTTCGGGCAGATATATTTATCAGCATTATAGAGCATGAGCCGCACACTTTTCATATTGAAGTCGAAACACAGCCAAGTCGTGAAATCGCGTGTAGAGTTTTCGAATACGGTATTGCGAAAGCAATAAGTAATTGGCGGCTACAGGGTAATTTAATCAACGAGCCTGAACTATTTATGCCAAACTCTTTAGTGATACATATTGAGGGCGACAGTAGCGTTCCCCAAGAACGGCACAGCGTAAAATTATTTAATTCAGATAAAGACTGCTTAAAATTTAACTTCCCTGTAATGCGATACTTTGATTATGATAAAGATAGACTAATAAAAGAGAATCTATATACTTTGTTGCCTTTACAAATTTTTATGTTGCGTGATGAGCTTGACAAAATGACAGCAAAAGGGGACGAACAGGCACGGCAAGCGGCTATATTAAAAGCATTCGATGTTTCAAAGAATATCGCCGTTGAAGTTATGAAACTTTATAAAGATAAAAAAATATCTTACTATGATATGGATAGAATAATGATTGCAATAGACGAGTTGTTCACGCACTTAAACAACCGATACCAAGTAAATAATAAATTGAATACAGAGGTGAAAAAAATGCTTAGAACATTTATTGATGAAAATACTGCAAAAAAATTAGAACGATTAGAGCAAGCAGAGAAGAAAATAGAAGAAGTGGCAATAAATTTATTAGATGTTCTTGATGTTGAAATAATTGCAGAAAAGACAAACCTTTCGATTGATAGAGTAAATGAATTAAAAAAAATTCACGGTAAAAAACTAAAAAATCAATAAAATATGAGGCTGAATATATTCGTCATAATATACAAAAGAGCCGTTCTGCAGAACGGCTCATCAGCTCCAGTTATTCAGCACATTGCACAAAAATAAGACTTTTTTTGTTTCCTTGTAACAAATTTGATTTTCATTCGTTATATTATAGAGGGATATTACGAGAGGTATTAATATATTTTTAACTGTAAACCTTCAAAAAATAGGTTTTTCTTGTCCCCAAATGCTTATTTTTTAGGTTTATAATTATAAGGGGTAAAAATATGAAAAGGATAGTTATAAAAAATGTTATTGTGTTAGTATCAGTTATTTTATCTTCTTATGTTTATTGGTTTGCGGCGATAGACTTATCTTCTACGATTTCATCAAGTATATTCTTTGGTTTTATTCTCGGAATAATTTATATGACTACTCTTATAATAGCGGTTAAATGTATTCCCTGCTTATATAATGATATTTTAATGGCTTGATAAGCGTAAAACCAAAAAAATTAATTAAATATATTTTCTTAGGGTTAGTGTTATTATGTGGAGGTTCATCTCATTCGCGGCATATTTTAACAAATAGAACCCTTTCGGATAGCATATTTGTATATGCTATCCTTTTATTTTTTCAAGATAATTTTATTACTGTACTTGCTTGAAAAACCTTCACGTATGCAACTTAGGCTACTCATTGAAACGAGTTTTTCTCCCTCGAAACGATTCAATATAATATCAAATTTAAATTGTGTTCCGTCCTCAGGTTTTATGTTAATCATTTCGAATGGCAAAACTACAGAAAAAGCAAACCCGAGATTATCTTCAGCAGAATAGTTGAAAAACAAATCCTTGTTCATATCTTCAAGCCATTTTCCATTATCTACATCTACAAGATGATATTTATTACCATATTCATCAATTTTTTCATTCCCGAAAATGCGTACATAAAAGCCCCGCAGTCCTTTTTCTTCTTTTTCATTGTCAAGACGAATACTTAAAACATTGCCGTGCATTTCCGGGAATTTCGAATCGGTTACTTGAATATTTATATATAAATATTTTTCGTCCCAACACAAACTGCCCGCCAACGAATAATCATCTTTAGCAAACGGAATACCCCTCATAATGTGAGTGCCATGAGTATTGCACGGGTTTTCGTGGTCTATTTTAAAATAAGCGCGGGGGGCGGCGGTCTTTTTATACGGCACTTCTATTTTATAGCTGGAATAGTCATGCTCTGAATACACTGCTTTAATCAATGCCTGCTTAGTTTTGATGCTTTGAACAATTATATCAATAAGTCGATATTTTTTATATTCAGCACATATAATAATTTCACTGAAATGATGATTTCTTAAAAAATCATCATCTATATAAAACCCTTGTATAGAATCGGGAAATACTTGATTCAGATAGTGTATTCCTAAGTCTATTTGATATTGGATATTATATTTTTTAGATAATTTAATTAAATTTTCAACTTGTATATGCTCTTTATACTTTTCATAATATAATTTAGCTTCATAAAGTTTTAATAATTCGACCTGTATCGGATTGTTTATATTCCCGTCAAAAACATCGGCTTCAAAAGAACTACATATATGTTTAATAAAATGGTCTAACATAAACATAAAATTCATATTAGGCGGTAGCATTGGCAGTTTTATCCCCGCTATATCCGTAACAACGGCACTATCAAAAAAAGAATCATATATTTCTTCTGTTTGCAACACTCTGTATTGCGAGCTTAAAAAAAACGGGTAAACGTGTATTTCGACCAAAATGGAGTAAACTTCTCCATTATGGGATATATCTTTTGAAAAACCTGTAAGGTGCATAGAAGAATCTATATACGCTTCCCATCTTTCTTTTTCTATGGCAACACCATTATTTGCATGATAATAACCTAATTTATCAAGAAAACCAATAAAATCTTTTATTCTGCCATATTCGATATATACGTCAATATCGCCGATATTACGGTCATTAGGATTATCATATACTGTATATACTGTTGTTGCACCTTTTACAAATACTGCTTTGATTGCGTTAGCATTGATATAATCAACAAATTGTGAAATTTCAGAAAGAATTATATTATTTTCATATTTATTATTTAGTCTATTAGAAAGAGCTATTATTTTTATATTATCGTTATCCGGCAATTTAGATGAAAATAACGGTGTTAAAGCGTTGTTTATAATAAATGCTTCTAAATCTATTCCGCAGTTTTTTATATAGTCATATAATTTATCTTGAAACATAGTAATTTTCCTTTGTTTTTATATATTTTTAATTTTAAGAGTTTTCCCTAAATCTAAACCGATAAACTGCATTTTTCTTAAATCACATTCTTCATCATTCGCATAAACATCACCGTTGAGTATAAACGCAAAAGCCATACAACCTTTTTTACATTCATCTTTCAATATACATTTTCCGCAGTGATAATCAAGCGATTCACGTTTCATTGCAAGCTCTGAAATATATAAAATGCGTTCAAGAAAATATTTTTCGTCAAAATCAAACATGTTGCCGAGTGTATGTTCAGGCTCATATAATGGCGAACATGGCTGAATTGCTCCGTCTGTTTTTATACATAAATTTAATTGCTTTTCTCCGCTTGCATACGGACACCCGCTTGTGCATAAAGGTAGGAACGCTTCTTTGCCGCATTCTTTATTCAGGCTGTCAATTTGCTTTAGTACCTTGATTTTTTGCTTTGATGATAAGCATAATTCTTCCCAGATTTCATTAGCATTGCCGCGTCTGGTTATGAAAGCAAATTCAGGTATAAAGTTTAATGATACCGCTAAACGATAGAAATTTTCGACATCATCTATATTATTTTGGGATAGTACGCTTTTCATAAGCGGAATATTATCCTGCTTATTTATTTGCCTCGCAAATTCTATCGTTTTATTAAAATTTCCTGCTCCCCTTGTTTTAGCGTTGAGTTCTTCTGTTGAGCCGTCAAGACTGATTTGCAGGGTAAAATTATTTTTTTCATTCAGCATATCAATTAAATCTTGGTTATGTAGCGTTCCATTAGTAACAATGCCGAAAGATAATTTGGGATATTCATTAACGAGGTCTAATATCTTGATGAACTCAGAATGAAGTGCAGGTTCTCCGCCAGAGATAAGAACCCGTTTAAGTCCATACTTGGACAATATATCAATACTATTTTTTAATTGTGCGGCTGAAATTTCTACACATTCGGCATTCAAGCCGGAACGGTTATAACACGTTGCACAATTTAAGTTACACTTGTTGGTTATTTCAAAATACGCAGACTTAATAATCATAATTCTAATACAATCCTTTTTTCTACAGCATTACTTAAAAATTCCCTGACATCACTGGCAATTTCGCCGTGTTCGCCATCATATATTTTACATATCTTATTTACAAGCACATCGAAATCGTGTGGCTGTTCGAGTATTTTCATTATGTCTATTCCGGCTTCGTCAAGAAAATGTGTGTCGCCGCTTGTGGGATCAAACACTGCTGCTAAACTTTCCTCTACTTCGATAAAGTCCATTCTTTCGTTTTTTATGTACATTTTTATATTTTCTCCATCTATAAATATTTTCTGATATATCTTGTATATATAACTTGCGCTTGTTTTGGCTTCATTATATCCTAATTCAACGAATAAATTGTTGACTGCCTTTGCCATCATAATCAATTTATCCGTGCAGGGTGGGATTTCTATAACTTCGCTGTTTCTCTGTATTTCTGAAACTTTTCCTATAATCTGCTCGAATGGTATTTCTTCCATTTTGATTGAATTATCGCCTTTGCAGTAATATATGTTATCTTTTATTTCAATTAACCGATGAATCAAAACTTCTTCGGCGTTATATTCAAAAACTAAAATATCGCCTATATCATAGGCATTTTCTGGTGATATTTTTACGATGTCATTATGTCGCAAAGTTAGGTTCATGCTAACGCCTGTAACTGTTATTTCAAAGGGCTTGCCTGCTTTTTTTAAAGCCCTTAATAATTTTATCTGCAATAATGTTTCCATGTCAAAACCCTCTTATGATTATATCTTTTACATATTCCATGTCGCGGTATATGAGGCGTTTACAGTTTATTCGTGAAAGCTGTGATAATTGTTTTATATGTTCGGCTGTCGGATTATATATTGTAATTGAAGATTTCATAAGTTCGATTATACTCTCACTTGCGGACATATCTGTTATGCTATTTTCTGCCTCACTTCGCGTTATAAAAAATATGCCGCCCAATGGAATTGATGTTTTAATATATCTGCTTGGCATATATACATATCTGATATTATCAGGAGTATCAAATAATTTTATATCATGTATGGCTATTCCATGCTGTTTTATAATTTCAAACCCACCTACGCGCAAATGAATAGGGCAGTTATACGGATAAACAGTAAAAGTTTGTTTATCAATCAAAACACAATCTTCCGTTATATAGCTGAAACCGCTGTTTATAAGATAAACAGTTAAGGTTGTTTTTCCAGTCATTGCAGAAGCTAAAAAAATATATGCTCGTCCATTATATTCCACTGCCGCGCCATGTAACGGAATTACACTGTCATCATATACGGTCATGTTAAAAAGCAAGTCGTAAAATATTTGAAATGGGTCTTTTGTAACAAAACTGACATCGCTATGTTCAAATAAATAATTATCATTATCTTTTTTAAGTACGCTTATTCGGTGAGGATTTTCGCATTCAGATTCAATTATATAACTGCCATATTGTAGAGAAAGTAAATCAAAAAAATCTTGGCAGTTCGAATTAATTTCATAATCCGGTTCTTGAAATGGCCTGCGTAAATATTTTTTCATTTGAACATAATTCCTTTGTTTTCTACTATTGTATTATATATTTATATCTTTTTCAAGCATTTTAAAAAAATAATTTATTTTTTTCGACATTTTTTAATTTTCATCAAACTATACATTAGGGGAGATATAATTAATTATAACGATAGACGTTTTTTGCGTTTATATTTTCGGTATAGTAATACAGCGATAATCCCAAAAACAGAGATAATGACTGCCGCACTAATTATATAAATAAGAATTTTTTTTATAGATGGCAACTTGTCTTTACCTTGTCTATGAGATTTAAAGCCTGCAATTTCTACTATGTTTTGATATATTTGCTGTTTTTGTTTTTTATAACTTTTAAGATTTTTATTAAATTTTGTTGACAGCAATTTAGAACAATAGCTTATAATTGTTGTATCATAGTATTCATTATCCCCCATTTGCTCATACTCATAGTTTAATAAAGTATTTAAATTATCTTCATTCAAATACTTTTTCGGTAGCCTATTTTTTACCATGAGTTTTTTTAATTCTGTACCTGATAGCTTCTGTTGATTTTGGTTCAAATTATTATCCTCTCTTATTTCATAGTCTAATAAGAATTGAAAAATTTTACGTATGGTGATATTATATAATTTGAATTTGGCTTTTGTTTGGCTTTTTTAAATAACCAAAAAAAATTTACAATATATTGTAATAGAATTTTAAATTATTCTTGGTTTACTATTTATAAAAACTCATCTTTAAATTTTTGTTTTAATCTTAGCGTTCTTGAAGCAACTGCATTAATTGATATATTCAGAATTTTTGCTATATCTTCATTGGTTCGCTTTTCTATATATTTCAAAAAATATAGCTCCTGTTCACGTTTTGAAAGTTGATTTATAAATCGTTCAGGGACACCATCTTTTAAGTATTTTACGTATTGTGCTTCTTCTATTATTTCTTCTTCGTAATCTATATCTTGCGGTATTTTTTCAATCTCTATGGTACTATCTATCAAATTACACCGTAATATATATTTTGTGTTAAAATTATCAGAAATATTCTTTGCAGTTGCGAGTAAAAATGCCGAGATGTTTTCATGTTTTCTTAATTCTTCTATTTTGTTGAGCGCGACTATAAAAGTTTCTTGTACGCATGATGTTATATCATCTTCCACATTAGAACGTAAGTTATTTTTTACTTTTATATAAACGACTTCAAAATGTTCTGAATATATTTTCTCAAAGAATTTCTGATTTGACTGGAACATTTATACCTCCTTGAAAATTTATTTTTCTGTTATATTCAACAAAAAATTGACATTTTTCATATAAAAAATAAAAATTTCCGTTATCATGGAAATCATTTTTATTTTACTTTTTCCTATCTACTATTTTAAAATCTCCTATTTTGTAATATTTCTTAATGATTTTAATAATTCATTTCTATTGTAATATTATTTTGTTATTTTTTAACAAGTAGAAAATGCAGACTTTAAATCTCATAAACAAGATAAATATGGTTGCCATATGTGAAGAATAAACTCAGAAAGCTTCTATTGTTTAATTATTTATATTTTCCCTAATGTATAATTTGATGAAAATTAAAAAGTATCGAAAAAAATAAATATATTTTTGTAAAATGCTTGAAAAATATATAATATAGTAGTAGAAAACAAAGGAATATAATTAGACGATAATCGATTAATTATATTCCAATCCAAATTAAAGATAAAAGGTTTTTATATATCGCAAATGCTAAAAATATTTTAATTTTTATTATTTATTTGACAATAATTGAGAGTTTATGTTATAATAGATAGTATTCCTGTAAATCGCTGAAAATGGAGTAATTTATATGGACTATTTCGCAATTATTTTAGGTCTGGTAGTAATTTTTTATGTTGCTGTGTACGCTTATAAATCCTTTTCGATTTTAAGGCGTTGGATTGCCGCAAAGAAAAGCAGGAATATTAATATAATTCAAGGTGAAGTTTGTGGAAAGTTAAACGAAGAAAACAAAATATTTAACGGAGTGGCAATAAATTTTTGTTATCCTAAATATAGATTTTTTTCGAGGGAAACGAAAAATTTTATCAAAGCGTTGTAAAATATAAAAATGTTTCTATGGGGCAAACAGTGGAATTAAATTTCCACGAAAAGACGGGCGCAGTTTGGTTTGAAAATGATATACCTTTGTTAAAAAGGCAATTAGCTGTACGCCTATCTATCATGGGAATCATTTTTATAGTTTTAATAATTAGTAGTTATATTTTTTAAATATAAAAAATAATAAAAGCGTAAACCGCTAATTAAAAGGAGTGATGAATTTGAAAGCGTTTGTTTATAATGTTGGAAGAAAACCGAAACTACATGAGATTAAAGATGATGAAAACAGCGTTAAAGATTTTGTCAACGGTGACTATACATTTATAAATCTGTATGATAGATTAGTTCTTGTCTGTAATATAGAACAAAAATATCAAAGTCCTAAAAGTCCTAAAACTGATGACATTAATCGTGTAGTTTTAGTGCATGAGTTTGACAACGGCAAAATCGTAAAATTAAATCCAAAACAGATAAGGGAAAACTTTTTTGTATGTGAATATCATGACGGCAAATTTACAGATTTACCGCATGATAGAATTTTAGAAGTTAAAGCATTATGCGGCAGTTAAAGTATATTTCTGTTTACTAAAAGGCGGGAACAATCCCGCCTTTATTCGTAAAGAAAAAGAGGATAGTATGTTTGAATTTTAGGGAGTGATTAAAAATAGATAGAAATAGCAGTTTGTTGAAAATGAGCAAAAACATCAGGTTCAGAAAGAGAACTCCATAACTTGAGAGAAAAATCAACAGCATTTTCAGACTTAGAAACAATCTTGGTTTTGCGGGTAAATCTGCCAAGATGATGACGCGTGTTTGAGTTGTTTGATTCTATGATATGGGTATGGGATTTGCCAACAATATGACGGGATTTCGGCAAGACTTTAGCAAAAACCTCCCAGCCGTCAGTGTAGAATATACACTTTTTAAGATGCTTCACTTTGTCATAGAGGCGTTTGAAAGTCTTTCTGTTGCGTTTTCCCAATACCCACGCAACCATTCTATTCTTTTTACTGTCAACCGCTTTGATTACCCAGAGTTTTCGTTTTTTTCGCCGATGTAATGCCACATCTCGTCAAATTCCATATCGGTTATATCGTTAGAAATTTCCGCATTAGGAAGAGCGGCTGCCGCTTCTTTTACGTAATTGTGTATTGTTCCGCTACTCAAACCGAATATTTTAGCGAGATTTCTGTATGAACCCTTGCCGCGAGCGTACAGCAATACTATCATCGCTTTTTTTGCTTGCTTCTTTGGGCTTGTATGAGCGTTGCCTACTACGAAATTGTAGCCGCATTCCTTGCATTTATATCTTTGTTTTTTTCTTACTATTCCGTTTTTGCTCGTATTTTCGCTCTTGCAATTTTTACATGCTATTCTACAATTCTTACAGTTTTTCATCAAATATAATACCTCTTTTTTCTTTTGGTATTATTATGAACTGTTCTATCCCTTTTTAATCACTCCC
>Ga0131853_10024310_pt1 | contig 10935 bp, 7 predicted proteins | sample TergutLab28metaG_FD_92764 | JGI IMG/M metagenome (GOLD analysis project Ga0131853, IMG submission 92764) | Labiotermes labralis P1 segment gut microbial communities from Petit-Saut dam, French Guiana - Lab288 P1 (version 2) (version 2) | ecosystem: Host-associated > Arthropoda: Insects >...
GAACTTGTGCCAAGAATTACAGATTTTTGCGATTGTGTATATGTATTGGGGCGTAAGTTAAGTCTTGTTAGACTTTGTGGTAGTGGCTTTGGAATTACTGCCGTAGATGATATTACTATCGGGATCACTTGTGCTGCCTTTTGCTTCCACATAGCACATATTTCATTCGCCAGTTCTTGGTACTTGTTTTGTTTGTCGGTTATTGTTTTGGCAAGATTATGTGTATATGGTACAGCTATGTCTATCAAAAAAAGGTGTTCTTTGTTTTCTTATTCATAAAAGATGCGTCAGTCGAATAAAAGGTATTGTTTTGTCCGTAAGTATGCTGCGATTCCAGTACAGCTTGAAATTTTCATTCTCCAGTACATTGGCTTCTGTGTACTTTTAATATGGGCTTTCATCTTCAATCATTTCAGCTGCTTCTGCTAGTTTCTGATGGATAATTTTGGCTATTCCATCATGTCTCTTTACATACTCATTAGGTGCTAGTTGCTCACATGCTGCAATAACGTGTTGGATTGTCTCCGATTCTTTTCCACATCTTCTGCATAGCTCTTCGGTGTCTGGTTGCATCAAAATATATTTCTTGTAGATTCTTGTTAGTATGGCTGGGTCCTATATTGCTGTTAAAAAGCCCTCTGTTATTATTATTATTATTATTATTATTATTAACTCAATTGGGTTGTCACCCGGTGGCAGTGGTTATTTTACTTGTAAACAAAACATGAAGTTGTTTACTAATAAATTTAAATGGGAAGGGCTACATAAGAAGCATGTAGTGGCAACTTGAAATCTTGGAAACCATCTCAGCATTTGCTTTTAGATACAGGGAAATCAAGAAAAACCTGTGTCGAGGTGGCCGGTCGCAGGAACTTCCGAGTACTGACTTGTAGTCAGCAGTCCGGCATCTAAAGTAAAAACAGCAATACATACGTAGTACAACAATACATACATATTACAACAATACACACAAGACAACTAACAACAATACACACAAGACATCTTAAAATATAACGTGTAGGAAAGCTAAACAACACCAAGGTAAGAAAGTACGGCGTCACTGTCGCAGTGTTTTAGTGCTTACCACCCCTTTCAGCTTTATGCCACTCTGAAGTTGTTTGTTAGCAATGAAAGAATTTTCTAGTATCTACACTGACAATTTATATCCAGTTTCAAAGGTAATAACATATATTTATTTACATGAAATGTACCAGAATACGAGGTCGTTTAGAATGTAGCAACTCCGTTCTAGTCTCTATTTCTATTCAGTATGAGATATCAATTTTTTACAAACTAGGCGATGTTATAACGCTATCGAAGTGTCCCCAACAAGTTCCCGTTTTCAGCACCTGCTGCTTCCATCCAAAGCCAATAGACTGTCTAGGTTTCTTGTTTACTTTTGTGCCAACTGCAAATATCACACATGCTACCCTAGTTATTTCAGGTGAATTGGCTTCTAGGTTGCAAATGCTGCGGCAATCGTGGTTAAAGTTTTCTTGTACATTTTCAAATCAAATCGGTTACCATTTACCTACAAAGAACCAATGATCATACAAATAATCTCATAAGCATTAAGCTTATATGGAATATTTAAGTTCATCTCAGTGACGCTCATAAACAGTCAACATTTCTAAGACGTTAGACAGTACTAACCGGTAAATATTTGCTAGATTTTTTATTTATTTCGAAGCGTCGACAACTATTAATCAGTCCATATGACATAACATTACAGAAGACTTCATTCCGCTTTTCTATAATCCAAAACTTTGATGGCGAGTGTAATTCTTGCAGTCAAGATACAGGAACATCGTAAACTGAGGAAGGAATTTGAAGTTTTATATGATTTTAGGTGTTGATTCTACAATTGTTTGTTAACCTTAAGTAATTTATTGGGTCTTGAGGTTTTGTACGGCAGCTTAATTGAGGGTTCCGTTCTTTCCGTACATGACGTAACCTCGTATCCCTTAAGAACGGTTTTCAAATTACCATTTAAGGGAAATAAAATTTGAATAATTCAGAGATAGTCTTCTCTGATTCGCCACTGTATCTGTTGGTGTTTCCTGTGTTATACTGAGAGCTTAATTATAAATCGAATAACTGTAGCAACGAATATTGCACTTGAACACCCGGTCTTTCACCCCCAAGATAATGTCGAATCGAATGTTCCGTCATACACATCACAGTACTAATAAGAAACTTTGCCGAGAGGTGCAGCATAAAATGCATTGAAATGCTAACTGCTCTCTTTTAATGTAATCTATAACCCGTGCAATAGATTGATTATACCGTACTTGGTACAACAATTTGCTCGATCAATAATAAATAAACATGATCAATACTTAAAAATCGTGTTATTTATGTTCCTACTACATGTTTCGAATTCTGAAAGGCTGTCGTCAAGTGCATATAATACAAGAACAGCACATTCTCTTAGATATGTAAGTGTGGCTATTTAAAATAACGTATTCTGAAATAGAATTACTTAAAATGCTTAAAATACAAATCTATTAACAAATAATTGTACAATTCTGAACATTATTTTATCTTCTACAACCATGTAAATTTCACATTCGTACAGTGCATCTTAATATTATCAAAGTTTTATTTATTCGCTAACTGATGCACTAGTGTGTTGTCTTGAAAACCGGTATTACAATTTACATTATAATTTACATTAAAACAACTCCGACATGTTTCGGTGTTACGTTTACACCATCATGACGGTGTAACTGTAACACGGAATCATGTCGGAGCTGTTTTAATATAAATGTTAATATTGTTTTTCAAGACAACTCACTAGTGCATCAGTTGGTGAATAAATAAAACTTTGATAACCATGTAAATTGTTGTCATCTTTCATACGGAATAACATTGCATATTATTATTGGTGTTTAAGCTATAATGGAGAACTGTAGCCCTTTGTATATTCTCCCTTGATGATGATCTTGTAGATGTCGAAACATAATGGGAACATAAGTGATAAGTGATTATTTATTATTGATTGTGCAGTTTGTAGAATCAAATGTTGTCCAATTGCACTCTTTTAACAAGAAATCCGCCTATTACAAAGGGCCTGTTTGACATTTTCTCATTTGTAATTGTCGTTTGAGCAGTTTCATTTCCGGGCTGCAGACAGTCAGTTTCCTTGACAGACAGCTGTCATCGGCGACAACTGGTAGTCTAATAGATGCCAATTCTGCCTGACCACACGAAGTTCGTAGAAGCCAGTATTAGACCGAGGAAGTGAAACGTGATTTGGCCTGGCCGATGACATTGAAATATTTAAACTGCTGACAGAATGGCCCTTCCGAAGCACAGTATTCCACCCACCAACCAATTTTGTTAATACTTTATCGGACAAGTCTTCTACTTCAACACAGTACTTTGACCTACATATACGTGTGTGTGTTTGTGTATGTGTGTGTGAGTATGTGTGTGAGTACACACAGGGTATTATAAATGTGGAGAACATGACCGACGTTTCGAAAACTGTGCTTGGTTTATTCATATAAATGGTGATGGAAAGAGAGACGTTCTCCGAAACGTCGGATATGAACTGCATTCTTATATATCTTATGGTCCGAGAAGCATTTATTGCAAAACTAAAACTTTTTTTCAATAACTATATTAGTCAACCATTTAAGGCATAGCGGTTTCTTTACGTACCAGCAGGTTTAAAATTAAAAAAATTCTACATGGTGTTCGCTTTGGGTTGAGTGTTTTGTACGGATCTTAGAACAGAGAGAAGTAGCAAATGTATGTATTTTACCGTCTAAAACACAACACATGTATATAAGCGTGCACTCTATAGAGTACCTTGTTATGTTCTGCATTGGCCTGATGATTGCCGTTTTACAGCCGAAACATGTAGCCCTGATGTAATTGATATTTCATCAATGCGTTTATATACGTATGTTATGTTTTAGGCGTTAAAATACATATAAGAGAAAAGACTGGTTTTTACGTCATTGACTGATTGGTTTTTATAACCGTGGTGGAAAGTGTTTACAGCGCGGTACGGGTTGATTCCTTATATAAAGCAGATTATGTTTCGTCTTCAAAGGTTAATTTTTAAGTAAATTGAACTTTTTGCATATTTAGGAGATTCAATGTTTATTCTGAAAATCAACCCTGACTAACAAACCTTCTTTGTGGACGCCAGGCTCACGTTTATTAGTTCAGACCAGGTGACGTACATGAAAACTACCCATCAATCGAATGGCTAGTCCAAGTCCGAATCGTTCTGGAACTGAGAGTACTTAAGCTATGGCGTCGAGCCTCTGCCCCCATTTCCACCTAATAGCAGAGAAACAGATTTCTGTTAGTTGTGAGTCACAACAGCCTTGGAGCGTAGCGCCTGATTAGAAAACGGATCTGCCTTGCCTCCATATTCTCGGTCTTGGTCGAAACCGAGATTAGCTAACAACATATCATAATTCCTGTCTCGTACAAAACAAAATCTATATCCAATAAAATGCTGTTTGAGTTAATGATTTGTGGTGTTGCAATGATCATACGAAATTCATAAACGTTCGCCGTAAACTGGAAATATTTTTAAAAAAGGGCCTATCGATATGTCTTCGCTTGTATTTTCGAATTATTCCTAAAATAGACGCTAATTTATTATGGCAAAACCTATACTTACTTACTCCATGATGCAGATTCCTTCTTGAGAAGCTAACTGGTTTGCAGCTAGTCAAGAAATTCCACGCATTTCACGGAACCCGAAGGTTCATTACCGCACTCACAAGCGTCCGCCACATGTCTCTATCCTGGGCCAGCCCAATCCATATACCCACATCCCACCTCTTGGAGATCCATTCTAATATTATCCACCCATCTACGCCTAGGTCTCCCCAGTGGTCTCCTTCCCGCCGGTTTCCCCACCAAGACGCTATACACCCCCTTTTCCTCACCCATACGCGCCACATGCCCAGCCCATCTCATTTATCGCAAAACCTATACAAACTTAAATGTAAATTCTGGTTAGTGTTGGGGGACATAGAGAAAGTGTTCATTTAACCTGCTCTTTTGCAGCTTCTTTCAAATATTTATTCTGGACTCCAACGGTTAGATAGGGACATGTAGTTGTTGAAAGTTTGAAAAGAAGTTGGACGAAAGGGATTGGTCGGTAAGGTACAGGTCTATCAATATTATATTGAGCATTCTCCTCTCCCCCCCTCCCCCCCCCGCAATTCAAGCACATAAACTAAGTTAAAGTGTAAACATGGTACAGTCGGAACCAGAAGGAACGAAGGAAATATGTTAAAGAGTAAAACATTCAGGTGTGTAGTTTTGTTAGAGAAAAATTCTATTGCACAGTAGCTGCTTTGAATGACATTTATAGAAACCAAATGACGTCACAGGGCGGATCGCCAAAATGTTCACGCGCTGATCCACTGAAGAACTATAACCATGGGGAGTAATCGGTAATTTTCGACAATATTTCATAGAAAACGATCCTAATCTATTATAAGAGGTAAAAAATAATTGTTATTGAAGTATTATATGCTCAAAGTTTTCTTCATTTTCGGGGTTTAACCCTTATCCTGCTAACGTGGAGAATATGGTGAGTTCCGAATTATGCCAGCAGACGGCAGATGGGATTTAACTCCGTGTTTAAAGTGTTAATACAGGAGCCAGTGTCTAATTCAGGCATTTTTGCAGTCAGTTAATCACACTAAAGTTATATACATATATATATATAGACAGAGAGAGAGAGAGACAGTTAAATACTTCATTTCACAACGCAGTCAACTATGAAGTTTGCAGAGCGTTGGTGATAGATGAATATGCTTTAAATGTGGGGGACTGGTGGAATAATGCTGAGGATTGAAACCCTAAGTACTCGGGTAAAAACCAGTCTTAATATCACATTGTCCAAACACATCGCACACGGATTGCGCCGGAATGGGTATATAGTTGTGAAAGACGGAGCCAGAGTAAGGAAACTACGCTGAATTATGCAGATAAGCAGGTGTGTATGTATTCAGATTAGGGATAAATTAATTAATTGCTGGGAAAAACGTTTTAAAATTTCATTGTCCAATGGTCTGTCTGTCTGTCTTTCTGTCTGTATGTCTGTATGTATAAAAAGAATCAAGATTCTCTAAATATATCTTCATGAAATCCGATATGGAGCAATTTCACAATATATTTTTATGTATGTTTACGTTGATTCAGATCGTATAATTATAACACATTTATTCTGAGGATTTACATGTATTACTTCGCAAACATCGACATATTTATGCAGGACTGCCCATCATCCCCATGGAAGAAAGTAAAATTTTGGATATGTTTAGAAAAAGGTAAAGCCATCCCATTACAAACCTGGACAGGCCCTGAGTGTTCCAGGAGGTTGAGGCTCCCAAATTTCAAGGCAATCGGCATATGAAGGTGGTAAGGTTGTCAGCCCTACGCACCGACCACCTTTGCCCCCAAAGAAATATTCTTGGTACTCCATTCTATTAGAAGCTCACTCAACCCCAGGGTCATAGTGCGACCGGAAGGATTATGCCAATGATAAAATTCCGATGACACCATCAGGAATCAAACCCGCGACCTTCCGGCTTGTAGCACAGTGCCTCAACGAACTGCGCCACCGCTGTTGTCCGCTTTGAAATCCAAACTAATTGAAACATGGTTCTGGATATTCACTTTTCATTGTCTTTATAATCAGGGCATACAAATTTTTGTTTACCTAGCAACAGAGTTACAATAAAATACTTGCATGTAGTATTCAGCAATTTGTCTGACGTAACACCGCTTTTCATGTATTCAGAATATTCAATACTTTAGTAATTAACCAACTTGATGCACAAAATCTTGTTTTATAATAAGCTTATTAAATGCCTCTGCATGTTTCGAGCACTATGTGCTCGTCATCGGGAGGTAAAAATTGTATTATACACACTCTGTAGGTGGCCGTCCGGTACACCGGACGGCCACCTACAGAGTGTGATGATACCAGATGCTGTATAATACAATTTTTACCTCCTGATGATGAGCACATAGTGCTCGAAACATGTAGAGGCATTTAATAAGCTTATTATAAAACAATATTTTGTGAATCAAGTTGGTTAATTACTAGGATTATCCTGATATAAACCGTCAGCAAAACATCAAAATTCAATACCTTGTTCACAAAAGCCTGCCATTGGACCTTAAACCAGATGAACTGATATTTTCATATCATAGGTATTTAGGTTCCAATTTAATATTGCTATTAATTTACAAATTTTCAGCTCTGCTAAAAATGACTCTCCTGTATAAAAATGATTATCAATTTTATAGACTAAAAGCTTATTTAGTTAAAATGCGTACACACTGATCTTACATGATAAATGTACCGCACTGAATGTTACAGTGGTAAGGGGTTTAAAGCATAGACAGTCGTATTTCAGAGCCGTGCTTTACTTAGAATTTTGTAACTCAAAATATATAAAAGTTAATTTTAAAATTGTAATCTACAAACTTAATATTATAACAAGATTAAACTTACATTAGCTAAAAAAAAAAAATTAACGTCTGTGGTAACAGGACAACAAAATAGAGAGCAAAATTCAGTGGTCAGTCTTAAAGCCAAAGAGAACATTCCGAGTGAACTGCAGTAAAAAAAAAGGGCGAGAAAAACAAAATCCTTTATTACGTATTATTTTAAGATCCCGGTTCTCGCTACTGTAATACAGGAGCGCTACGACTGCCACCCTACCATTTCGTTTAGCCAACACGACACACGGTGTAAATTTGCTGTAATCTAATGACAATTAACTTCTCATAGAAATGATATTTTGAAAAGACAAGATATTCTTTACTCTGTACACAGAATTCAGCTTGTGAAGGCCATCCTGAAATATTTGCAACATCTAGGAGGAAACGTTTGTTTTGAACTCTGCACAATACATGGGCCTTTAATTCTTCAGACTCTGCCGGCCTCAGTGCGCCGGTCGGACGTGAACAAAATTAAAGTTATTGCAAAATTAAACACCCCCCCCCCCCTTTATGGCAGCAGTTGACTTTGAACTCCAGCGTTATTTAAGGTTCACCTGAATCCGCTATAATCTTGCAAATCTCTTACGTCGTTCTTGGTGATCTGTGATTTGCCCTCTGAATCAAATTATTGTTACCTATCTTTGGGCTGATATAACCCCCCCCCTCAAAGGAGAAAATCTGTTACTAAATAATAAAGCTTCTGATTTACTAATCTTTGAACTAAAAACTTGCATCTCCTGGTAACATTTATGTAACACAAAATGTTGCCTTTATTCCACAGACATCTGGGGTTGAGGATATTGGAGATGGCTAGGAAATTAGTTTTCTTCTATCGTCGTCCCAGCTACATGCAGTAGTTTTGGTCCATTACCAAAACGTACAATCACACAAAAGCGCATGAGACGAACAACTACCAAACATTGTATATTCATTCCATTTCCATGTAATTTCCCGGAGAGTATGTCGAAAAGTAGAAATGTTTTCACAATATGAATTATTTACTAACGTGACGGACTGGTAGGAAATGTTTTAATAAAAGAACGACTGGAGAGTTTCCCGTCTGTAATCACTCCATTGGAATCGCTGCAATGTATACACTACAAATACGCGACAGATAACTTCTCTTTAGGCAGCATTAATAGCTTTAGTGTAACGATTTCAGATAATTTTCTTCTGAAAATTGCATTCTGTTTGTTGTTGATTTAAACTGAGAATAAATCCACCATATTTTACTACATCTTAGCACAAACAAAAACATCAACAAGTAATTTTTAAAAAGGCCTAATTACAGGTAAACCTACGCTTCCGTGCAATAATAAGCTAAGTGAAAATGTAACCGAACTTATACTAAATATCATACATTTAAAAAAAATTAACATCTAATTAAGAAAAAATTGGTACTTGAATTCAATGTTGTGGCTTGAAACCCATTTCAATCCCACAGGTTTTCAAAAACACTAAACATCGATTCGTATTAGGTAATAACATTTCCAGCTGTATTACAAATCTTGGTGTCATCTATTTTGTTGAGGAGAATATTTGGACCTAGGAGGGACGAGGTAACGGGGGAATGGAGGAGAATGCATAAAGAGGAGCTAAATGATTTGTACTCCTCACCCAATATTGTGCGGGTGATAAAATCGAGAAGAATGAGATGGGCTGGACATGTGGCGCTTATGGGTGAGGAGAGGGGGGTGTATAGGGTCTTGGTGGGGAAACCGGAGGAAAAGAGACCACTGGGGAGACCTAGGCGTAGATGGGTTGATAATATTAGGATGGATCTCCAGGAGGTGGGATGTGGGTATATGTACTGGATTAGGCGGACCCAGGATAGAAAACAGGTGGCGGGCGCTAATGTGTGCGGTAATGAGCCTTCGGGTTCCGTGAAATGCGGGGAATTTCTTGACTAGCTGCAAACCAGTTAGCTTCTCAAGAAGGACTCTGCACCATGGAGTAAGTAAGTAAATAAATATTTTTGAACTGCCTGTGAAATACTATCATTATTCAGATTCCTGTCTAGTGCATCATATTTAAGACCTTCTATTTCAATCCTTACTTGCCGTATTTTGTTTGGACAGATTCCCAGTTCAAGGAATGAGCCCACTGCCCTATATATACACCTAAATATTTCACAGTATTAGAACTAATTTCTAAGCGGAATGGGCCTGAGGGCCTTGTTAGAGTTTGAGAGATTATTGCCTTGGTAATGTAGGACACGCCTCTGAATAATACAATATGCAAACTCGTGGCCGAATTGTTAATAAACTTGCATGGATACCGGAAGTTTCTGGGTTTAAATCTTGTCTCATATAAAGCATTTTCAGAGGTTTTTATTTATCATAACTAGAGACAGGTGGCGGACGCTTGTGAGTACGGTAATGAACCTACGGGTTCCGTGAAATGCTGGGAATTTCTTGACTAGCTGCAAACCAGTTAGCTTCTCAAGAAGGACTCTGCACCATGGAGTAAGTAAGTAAGTAAGTAAGTCAGTAAGTGTCATCTATTTTCTTTTCACGAAGTCGGCGCTCCTTATACAAATGAGGCTCCCCCCACCATCCCCCCCCCCGCTACCCTATTTCACACCGCGTGTGTATCCTTTCTTGGCTTCTTCCTCGCTGTACTCCTAACATTTTAAAGCGACGTACACCCTTCCTTCTCTCGGTCTATACTGTCACACATAGATAATAATACTGACCAGGAGAGCGGAGTGAACGGCGTGCGTGTGGGGGGTTGCATACGATGGAGGAGTTAATCCATGAGGAGTTAGTTGTCATTTTATTTATTGCGATGATAATGATCATAATGATGGTGAAGAAGATGATAATGTGGATACGACTGAAACTTTTCAGATCTCTTTTCCTTTTTTATATTTCTCCCCCCCCCCCACGAACTTCCCTGCGCCATCCCTTCCACCTGCAGGTTACATTGAAAGAAGGATGTTTGATTTATTTTGCAGGTTCATTCCCGTGTTATAGTCATTTGTCTTGGTAGTTTTTATTTTAGTGGCAATATTTCTAACTCCATTCCTTCTCAAGTACCATCGGCTGAACGTTGCAATTCCATGGAAATGTTAAAATCCATCACTTCTCTACTTCGCTCTTTTGTTCTCTCACATCCGAATTTAAATTCCTCGCCCTTACTTAAGTTTGCAGTTACGTGTATGTGTTTACAACGTGTTACACATAACTGTCTATTCTTACAGCTACAAAATATTTTTACCCTATGCAGTCCATACAAGTTGGGTATTGCCAAATTACGTTAAGCATAAAGTACTTACTTACTTGCTTGCTTACTCCATGGTGCAGAGTCCTTCTTGAAAAGCTAACTGGTTTGCAGCTAGTCAAGAAATTCCCCGCATTTCACGGAACCCGAAGGTTCATTACCGCACTCACAAGCGTCCGCCACCTATCCCTATCCTGGGCCAGCCCAATCCAGTCCACA
>Ga0131853_10024312_pt1 | contig 10934 bp, 6 predicted proteins | sample TergutLab28metaG_FD_92764 | JGI IMG/M metagenome (GOLD analysis project Ga0131853, IMG submission 92764) | Labiotermes labralis P1 segment gut microbial communities from Petit-Saut dam, French Guiana - Lab288 P1 (version 2) (version 2) | ecosystem: Host-associated > Arthropoda: Insects >...
GAGGCTGGGTGGGCCCCAGGGCCGGTCTGGACGGGCGGAAAATCTCGTCCCCACCGGGATTCGATCCCGGACCGTCCAGCCCGTAGCTCAGTCGCTATACCGACTGAGCTACCCGGCCCACACCGCGCGGCCACTGGGACCGGCTATTTCTTCCTCTTAGACACAAATATTTTCCTTAGAACTGTTTTAAAGCAACATCAGTCTACAGAAAGTAGAATAAAAATTATAGTCCTGCAGGTTTTTTTTTTTTGCGTTTGTGGTAGAGGACAGAAGACGAAAGTTTCTGACATGGAAATTGGTTTCAAGTATCCCCCATGGGTAATTCTCAGTCAAGCAGCCTCCGTTTTATTGTTCGTTATTTCCCGTCACTGATGATTAAAGTAAGTTAGGTCTAAGAACTTAGTGTCTAACACTCTAAGAGTGTCGCTAAAAACTAGTAGCTAGGAAAAAACTACAGCTATGTTTCTTAACAATCCCATGACTGGGATAAGAACTATGTAATGTCTTTTAGCGGAACAACTCAAGGTAGACACCACTTAGCAGACTGGGGTGTAGAGGAGAGGAACTTTTGTGTACAGGACAGGAACTTAGGTGTAGTGGAGCGGAACTTGGGTGTAGTAGAGAAGAACTTGGGTGTAGAGGACAGGAACTTAGATGTATAGGACAGGGACTTGGATGTATAGGACAGGAACTTAGGTGTAGAGGAGATGAACTTGGGTAAAGAGGTGAGAAACTTGGGTGTAGAGAAGAACTTGGGTGTAGAGGGGAGGAACTTGGGAGCAGAGAGAAGGATTGAATTTTGTGCAGGCTGTATAAAAGACACAGTATTTGAAATAAATCCAGGCAGCTTTCTTTGTTTCTTATTTCAAGCGTGCACAAAGAGAAGCCATCTTTACAAATGGCAGGACGTGCGTTGTGGAGTGGCTCTAAATTCCCCTGAAGGTTGCAGACTCCGCAATACGATAACTGAAACTACAAATGTATTCTCTTTCACGTAATATTTATAGAAGCTTGTCTGGCAATAAGGGGTAGCGACTGAGTTGTCTTAGATGTGACATTAGGCAGGAGTGTCAGCTTACGGACATCTGCAAGTGGAAAGCTGCACACGTCGCATTGTGTTGCTGCAATAAATGTCCAGCTGATGGACAAGCCAGAGTGGAGCGAATTGCTGAATTGCTGGCAATAAAAGCTATAGGCATAAGCAAGATAAGCAAGCACTGAAATGTACAAAACGTATGCCAGTAGCGCCTGCTTAACAACAGCAATGGGCGATGGGGAAATATTCATATAACCTGCTAAGTGCATGTGTTAAGAACAGGCGAAGGTGTTTGAGATAACAACAGCTTAAAGATACACAAACGACCTTCATTACACTACAGTTTTATCTAGTTCAGAGATTGTTTAACGACAATCAACTACAGAGGGCTACAAGTTGTACAGCGTCGATGCTCAATTAAACAATACTAAACAGACGTTAAACTTCAAATCTCCAGATACAGGCTTCGCACAACCTGGCAAAGATGAAGTACTGACAGCAACCACGTCTGGCAACTAAGTCCAGCAAAGCTGTCGAACTACGAACTTACAGAAACACAATTTTATAACAGAATAAATGTTTGTAGGTGTTTCGAGAGCCGGTCCCGGTAGCCGCGTGATCTAAGGCGTAGGTGTGCGGCCGCTCGCCAGCTGAGATTGTGGGCTCGAATCCCACCTGGGGCATGGATGTCTATCTGTTGTGAGGATTGTGTGTTGTCAGGCAGAGGTCCCCTGCGCCGGGCTGATCACTCGTCCAGAGGACTCCTACCGAGTCTGGTGCGTCGTTGTGTATGATCTAGAATCCACGTGAATGAGGAGGCCCTGGCCCAATGGGGGTTGATGCGCCCCAAAAAAGGTGTTTCGAGAAGTCTATTTTATATTGTGGCTTCAGGGTCATTACTGTTCTTGGGCAAATTCTTCTCCGGCAAACGCTGAATTCATTCCCTGTACTCCAGGATCGCAAGAAGTCTGGCTTCTGATATTGCCTCCAGTTTAATCAAAACTGTCAATCTGTTGCAAACAAGCCTTCTTTCATACTCGTTCACTGACTTTCCTGTCTCTTGAAGTCACCGTGTGGAATTTTTGTTCAAGTGGCAGTGGAACAGGTTCTTCTCCGAGTACTTTGGCTTTCCCCTTTCAGTTATCATACCACCAACGCCTAGCATTCATTTATCCATCATATGGACCGATTATGTATGGGTCCTTTTCAGGCCGCCCTACCGACTTATGCACCCTCACAACGTCAATTAAAACTAAAAATAATAGTATTTTAAATAACGGTCTAAGAAATATCACATGAATATTTGGGTCGCTCCGTTATGTGTCTCAGATTTCACAGACGCAATGGAGGAAATTCCATTTAAGTGCTTCTGATTGTTTCTGCTTTGGAAGGAGACTATTTTCTCCGTATTTTTTTGTGCTGCAGCATTGGGTTTGTGTTTAAATTTAATAGTAACTTCTACCGGCAGAATGATAGGGCGTGGTACGTACAACGCAAAGGAAAAAAATAAAAAATTATTACAGTCTGATTTGAAAACCTGAAAGGCAGACACTAAATGGAAGACCCAGCTGTGGATATAAAGCAGTCCCATTACAGGCCTGGACAGGCCCAGAGGGTTCCAGGAAGTTAAGGTTCCCAGATTTCGTGACAACGGCACAGGATGGTAGTAGATTGTCAGCCTTACGCACCGACCGCCTTTACCCCCAGGAAATACTCCTGGTACTCATTTCTGTTAGAGGCTGAGTTGACCCCAGGGCCATAGTGCGATCGGAAGGATTTTATGTCGATGAAAAATCCACTGACACCAGCTGGGATCGAACCAGCGACCTTCCGATTTGAGCTGTGGATATAGAATGTTGATATTTACCTGCGTCCTGACGCAATAGACTACGTTTTTTGAGGTTCTGGACTGGGCCCATCCGACGCAGGTTGTCAAATGTGTGAATGGGATAATCAGCTTTCTGGTTCCTCAGTGTGAGATAATTGTTTGGGCAACTGAGCGACCATTAGCTACACAAAAATTATTTCTGTACATAGTTAGTTGATACGTATCTGACAATCTCAATTCTGGCTTTTTTACAGATAACCTTTTTATGTAATAGCTTTCCATGGCCACGTGTACTTTGTATCACCGAGGAGAAGCTTGCGCTCACTCATTTAACGTCCTTCAAACATTAAAATAAGCCAGGGAAGCCGCTGTTTGCGGCGGAGGTTTGTCGTGATAACAAAGAAGGGACCTATATACCATCCATCCATCTATCTATCTATCTATCTATCCATCTATCTATCTATCTATATCTATCTATCTATAATCTGCTTCCCCGTTGCAAAGAATAAACTCATGTCTGTAAAACAAAAACATTCCAGTACTGACCCATGACAGCACGTAAAGATGAAAATGCCCATTGTATTTTTCTTAACAAATATAAACTCTCACACTCTTTCCAGACTGTGACCATGTTGCTGGATGGAAAACAATAAAAATATTTAATTTGAATTCATAATATTTATCCAGTGCGTCACCGTCAATAAGTTTACCTGTGCGCCGTACCATTGCGTACTATCACAAAGTAAGCACTGCGTTATTCCTACACTGCCAAATGCAGCTGTGTTATGACACCTCAAGACTCACCGTTACCTATTCTGCTACATACCTTAGCAACGTTTTATGCAGGACAATTTTCAAGAGGTCGATATGTACACGCAGCTGCAATGTTGTTATTTAACAGTGCTAACATTTAACGGTAGCTGAATTTGCCTATTAACAATCATGAACTTCTGGGCCTATATTTTAGCTTCCTAGTGCGATATACGCGAAGTAAGCAAGTTAGAATTTTCCACGACTTGGTTACCTGCAGTTTTGTGACTTTCATAAGGAATGTTACAGTTCAGCGTATTAACACAGCCCCCTGTACTGGCACGCTCAGCTCAGTCAATGATTTGTTATCCTGTCGGATCGTGAAGCTTTTGTCTAGGGGTAAAGCGGTTAGAACCTGACGATAGCCACACACCTCTAACTTTTACTCAAATTTAAGGAAGGCGGCAGCTGGAAATTCATATGAAGACCGAAATTAATACTTGGCTTTAGTGCCGACCGTTTGTCGCCTTTGGCCTATACTGGCATTAGACAGAGAGACAGACAGACACAGTGGGCTTATGAGGCCTAGAAGAATAAACCTATTACATAACGAAACACATCGTCCAGGGTGTTGTTGAACGCGTGATAGTTTATCTGTTGAAAAAAAAAAAGTTCTGTACCTTTTGTGAGCCCAAAAGTACACACAAGTGCCCATCTTGAAATACAGAATTATATTCCCATTTATCAGTCACACAATATCGATTTTCAAAACAATTTTTGTCCGCTTTCACGAAGCGAATAACGGCTACTACTTAAGTCCGTTTGTCCGCATGGAGCAAAGAGATTCCTGCTGGACGGGTTTTAGCGAAATTTAATATTTGTGACATGTACTATAATTTTTCTACACTTTTCGATTTGGATTAAAATGGGACCAAAACAACTAACATTTTACTCGAAGGCTACAAATATTTATGTGATGTGGCTGTATAACAGAGACTGCATGCTGTGTGACGTAACAACTAAGGCCTAAACAACTGACCATCTAAAGGTCTCGTACTTTACGAGAAAAATATATGATCTATGGCATGGGTCTCTGACCCACGGCCGTATAGATTGTATTGTTTCGCGCGACCACGTTTGTAAATTATGTATAAATTATAAAAATTACACAGTAATTTAAGCGGTTAGGAATAACTTACTGCCATTTTCTTCACGTACTGCCCGTGAACCCGCCCACCATAACGAGTGTGGCTGACGTAAGACGCAAGCAAACTATCAGCTGATTAGAAATGAGACTGGAGAGAACAACAGTATTATGCGCAATAAGCTAACGCAACAGAACGTCTTCCGATCATTCTGCTGCAAATTACGTCACCGTTATTTCCAAGAATTACCGCTAGGTATGGGAGGGAGGGTGCGGGGGGAGTACTGAGACAAACAATCGCTTTGACTTTTACCTTCCGTCTCGTTCTTGGGTTCGAGCCTCGGGCGATTGCGAATCGCAACTGCTTTTCTAAAGCATGCAAACAGCTCTGTGCGCAGTATGAGGAGCTGACGCTTGATTTGTGACGTAACGTTTCGTCGCGAGGAGGACGCAAGCAGAATGTAGGCCTCGGTGCAGAAACCAGATGCTGCAACTCAACATCTAATGCTCCTGATGATGGGCGTATGTACCCGAAACATGTCGAGCTAAGAATACATCAATAAAATTACCTATTTGCATCAAGCTGGCATTTCACTTTATTTCGTGAGGACGATGCACGGTCAAACAACCCTCCAGTTTCCATATGACTGTCACTCTCTTCCTGGGTGCAGGGGATTTCTTAATTAAATATTCTGGTAAAAGTTAAAGGCCCTGAGGGTTCCAGGAGGTTGAGGCTCCCAGATTTCAAGACAATCGGCACATGACGGTGGTAAGGCTGTCAGGCCTACGCATCGGCCGCCTTTTCCCCCCAGGAAATACTCCTGGTACTCATTTCTGTTAGTGGCTGAGTCGACCCCAGGACCATAGTGCGACCGGAAGGATTGCATCAACGAAAAATTCGAATTACACAATCTAGAATCGAACCCGCGACCTTCCGGTTTGTAGTGCAGTGCCTCACCCAACTGCGCCACCGCGTGGCCCTAAGTATTCTGGCGGTCACACAAAATAAACATATTGCCAGTTAAGAAGTTCCGCGATTATTTGTAACAAAACGTTATTTTATTTTTAAAAAAATTCAAGGCAGTCATTATATAAATGTATCCACGGATCCTTTGGGATTCGCGGGGCACACTTTGCGAACCACTGCGTTACTTCTCCCAGCCCTTAGTGCCGACATTTTCGGCCTACTTGGAACTACTAACAACAGTGGCTGCTACGTTAGGACTGAACTGTGGCAGTAATAACTCTGTATCTCCGTCCGCCGGTACCTGTCAGCATACTCTCGTTAACGATACAAGTTCCGCTCAGTAATACGGCGTCGCAGTGCATGTCGCAACCATGTGGGGGTATGATGATGACGTCACCAGGTACGAGCTTCGTCGTGGCCAGCTCCTCGTACTTGTCTGCACCTCGCCATACAGTCACCACATCATGAGACTGAACGGTGTCACGTAAACTCTGCTGGTTCTGTAACATGCAGGATGATCAGATTACTGGGAATACCTACGTAAAGAAGTGGGCGGTACCTATTCCTTGTTAGCATTTGTCCTCGCACTCGCTACATCACGCGAGTGAGCTGTGCCATACAGTGAATATAGGCTTGCAGCTAGTTAGCCTTCCTTTTTCCACAATGATGATCCCCCAATGATTTCTTCTGCATATGGAGTTAACCTTGAGAGCAGGATGTTGGATAAAATTTTGTATGTAGATGGCAAAAGTGATATGTCCCTATAATTACTACAAGAAGTGACGAGAAGAACATAGGCTTGTCGAGCAATCGTAACTTTATGGAACGCGTTTCCACACGGGAATATCTTCATCAGAAAATTATATCTTCACATTCAGTATCGTATTGAATGGTCCATAGTCAAATTTTTCTCTAATGTTAAGAAAATTCGAAATAAACAATCCGAAGTTTATTAGCGTTACAATTAAAAAAAGTCCCTCCTTTTTGCAAATTCATTTGGAATTCTGAATTTAACAAGTGGATTGAAAATTTGACGGAATACAAGGTTTCAACGACCCAAAAAGTTATCAAGCGGCTGGTATATTATATTTTCCATACATGTTACTGTTCTGGAGATCATTAAAACTGATTCAACTCTTCCTTTCGCATGACTTATGTTTGTTGCTTAGATCTTTGTACCGTAATTTTAGACAATTAGATCAATTCCAAATTTTAATTTCGCCTTAAGTAATACCTTTCTTGTCTGAATTATCGTGGAAGAGACGCCAAAGGACGTCATAAGTACGATGGCAACAAGGTAGTAGTAATAGCCCTCGGAAGCCCACACACATAGGGTGAACAACTGGAAGATGTAGAACGGGTTGATTACTTCTAGAAGCAGCAACTTCAACAGGCTTTGCACCTCGACTGGAATGTCGTTGAAGCCGTAAACAATTCGTCTGCAGAAGAAAACGTTACAGGTTTTAAACTATAAACAGAATTAACGTCGGCAGTTTGGCCTATATATGTGGTAGCTTCAAAATGTTTCCGGAATCACATTATTTCTTAGAAATACAAAACAGTACAATCACTTCAGCTATGTTTCCTTCAAGACAGTTTCCCTGTGAAACTATACATTTCAGCCAGCGACTGTAACGATGTTGGAAGCATTGCTGGCATCGATTTTGTGAAAGCCTTTTCAGCTCTTTCGTCACATTCTTAATTGCGCCTATGGAATCACAAATGCGCTATCCCTTCAGTGTTGATTTCAATCGAGCGAACAGGTAGAAATCAGCTGCAGCCAGGTCAGGAGAGTATGGGGGATGCTATAGTGTTGTTTCATTGTCCTTTGCTAAGAAACCATTAACCAAAGCCTATTGGTGTGCTGCAGCATTGCTGCGAAGGGGAAACCAATTTTTGATTTTCCATTTCATGTGGCGTTTGTTTCTGACGATACCCCTAAGGCGACGAAGGATGTCAATGTACAGAAATTTCCCTCGTGCAGCAATTCCTGTAAATTATACAAGTGAATTCCGGGAACATTTTGAAGCTACTAGTGTACTGTAACGGTATAACAATGTACTGCTATACAGTGCGGGTTTATATTAGTTTTATTTTACTTACCCCTTATAAATTATGGGAGACGCTATATTGCAGAATATTATAGAGGTCCTGCAGTTTTGCCACCAAGAGAAGTGTCTGTTCTTTTTAGTAATATCAACGACACGAGTATCATTACATCTTGGGGTACGGGTCGGCTACAGTGAGATACAGTTTAAAACACGCAGTAACTCTGGTCAAAAAGCGCATAATAAGGGGAAGGACGTAGTAGACTTCTCTGCACTGGCCCACAAATTCAGAATAAGGATAGAGCATCGGGCAACATCAGCCGACGCCATATGTGCAGAAACATTTGCGCTGATCGAGATAACACTAAAACCTAAGACAAAACAAACGAAATGGGTTTTTATGTTTTGCTGACCGTGCATCTCGGTACAGTCTTAGTAACTGAACAACTTAATACACAAATTCTTGTTTTATAATAAATTTATTATATTCCTCTACATGTTTCGAGCACTATGTGCTCATCATCAGGAGGTCAAAACTGTATTATACAGCTAGGAAGTGTGACTAGGAAAAGGTATGTAGTCAAACACAACTTAATCACTGAGGTGTATTTAATGACTATGCGATGGAAGCAACTACACGTTTCGGCCTGTATTGGCCATCATCATTTCCTAGTGTATTATACAGCATCTGGTATCGTCGTCACACTCTGCAGGTGGTCGTCCAGCACGGGACTTCCAACTATAGAGTATGATGTCTGGAATGTCTAGAATTTCCGCAGTGCCGCAAGACAAGGAAATGCGACTGTACAGAAAGTATGTGCAAGGCAAACTGCTTAACAACGCAAATCAATTTCGAGGCAAAAAGTAATTTTATAATCCAGTCTCTCACTATAGTGCCCGTGGACGACTTTAAATTCAGAAACAAATTTTATCTTCTCTGGGTCTTAAAAAGCAGTCAGGTACCTACCTCAGGTGCTGCTGGTACTCGTTGAAGCCAGAGAAATCGTGGAGCTCTGCCTTTGTGAGGCCCTTGTCCAGACCTGCCAACTTAACAAACTCAGAACGATCCTCATCCCAGATGTAACACAACTTTTTGATCCACACTGCTCGAACGTTCTTGATGTCTGAAAATGATATTGCGTAATAAGTATTGCGTGGGGTACGTACTGGGGTCACCAGGTGGCGCAGTTGGTTGAGGCACTGCGCTACAAGCCGGAAGGTCGCAGGTTCGATTCCCGATGGTGTCATTGGAATTTTTCATTTATATCATCCTTCCGGCCGCACTATGGCCCTGGGGTCGACTCAGCCTCTAACATAAATGAGTACCAAGAATATATCCTGGGGGGTAAAAGCGGCCGGTGTGTAGGGCTGACAACCTTACCCCATTCCTGTGCCGACTGTCTTGGAATCCAGGAACCTCAACCTGCTGGAACCCTCTGGGCCTGTCCAGGCCTGTAATAGGGCGACTTTTTAAGGTAAGGTATTGCACGTTTTTATTACAAGAAGTGTAATCATGACTTGCGAAGTAAAAAGGTAAATTTCACGCTATAACAGGCCATAAAGGCCTACAGGGGGGGGCAGAGGTATAGCTCTACTCTTTCTTTAACTTCGGCACTAGAGGGGGGGGGTCAAGGCCACGCCCTGTCCGTTGTACCCCAGGAAAGAGACGCTGTACCCATTGTACGGGAGGCCGGGTGGGCTCAAGGGTCTTTCTGATTGGGTGCGGAAAACCTCGCCTCCATCGGGATTCGATCCCGGACGGTCAAGCTCATAGCGACTACTCTACACCGGCCCATATCGAGTGACTTCGAAGAGTCGTACTTCCGATTACCTTTAAGAAACTGTTTCTATTACGAACTGTAACCTTCACAATTTCCCTGTCGTATCTGAAGACAAACAACCTCTATACCTGATACAATAACCAACTTTAACATTGCAAAAGCAAAACAAGCAAGCAAATAACATGGCGTGAAGAAACTTGTTGCACCTGACCCTGAACCGGGGGTGCATGATTCTAAACACGTAATCGTTGTAGAAATCTTTCGTAATAGTCACAGCCTTCGAAAAATATGGAAGAAGGCAGCATGTTTATAACATGCCAAGAACGTTTCTGTCACATCAATCCAGCTGCATCCCATTTCAAGGCATACAAATATAGAAGTTATTGCACTTGTTGTTAATAAAATGAACAAACACAGAATTAAACTGCCTGGAATTTAAGTTTCTTATGTTTTTGCGAATTTCTAATGGAAATGTAGTAAGCGTTCCCGTAATTGGAAACATATATATATATATAAGGTAAAGGTCACCATATAACATGCCGTGAAGGCCCAGAGGTGGAGTAGAAGTTTAGCTCTACTCTTAGTTTAACCTCGGCGCTACATTGGGGTTGGGTGGACAACGCCACGCCTAGACCTCTTTACCCCCAGGAAAGACCCGGTATCCATTGTGTAGGAGGCTGGGTGGGCCCCAGGGCCGTTCTGACGGGTGCGGAATATCTCGCCCCCACTGGGATTCGACCCCGGACCGTCCAGCCCGTAGAAAGTCGCTATGCCGACTGAGCTATATATATATATATATAATATATATAGTTCAGTCGGCATAGCGTGATATATATATATATATATCACGGGCTACAATTGGTAAAGACAGTTAATAAACGACTAATTTACAACAGAGGTTTAAGCAGTAATTTATATAATGCCGCAAACGTAAAAAGACTTATAAACCTGACATTGCACGTTGCATGTCTCACAAGTTATCGACCATCTTCAGGCACTAAGACATATAATTTACAACCTACGTGGATATGCGCTAAAATTATTTTGTTATTTGTGAGATTTCACAAGTTTTACAATTTCCATAACACTGGATTATTATATATTTTTATGCCTTAAATCCCCTTTCTTTTGTTACCCAAAACCATGGCTCATTGTTTCTATGAATGTTAACAATGTTTTAAAAATATTTATGTTTTGTTGACCGTGCATCCTTGCATAGTCTCTTTCAAATGAAGCCAACTAGATGCACTCTACTTCTTTCTTACTTACTTACTTACTCCATGGTGCAGAGTCCTTCTTGAGAAGCTAACTGGTTTGCAGCTAGTCAAGAAATTCCCCGCATTTCACGGAACCCGAAGGTTCATTACCGCACTCACAAGC
>Ga0131853_10024314_pt1 | contig 10934 bp, 6 predicted proteins | sample TergutLab28metaG_FD_92764 | JGI IMG/M metagenome (GOLD analysis project Ga0131853, IMG submission 92764) | Labiotermes labralis P1 segment gut microbial communities from Petit-Saut dam, French Guiana - Lab288 P1 (version 2) (version 2) | ecosystem: Host-associated > Arthropoda: Insects >...
GCGTGTGATGGCAGCCATGATGGGATTGCGGGTCAAGCCCGCAATGACGACATTTGGTGCTGCAATGACGGCGCAATGACGCGGCGGGAATGTATTGCAAGACCGGCGATTGTCATTCTGAGTGAAGCCGCAGGCGAAACGAAGAATCTTTGTTTCAAGGGAAAGACCCTTCACTACGTTCAGGGTGACAATATGTAACAAGTGCGCGTGTAATGCAACCCCGGATGAAGTTGCCGGTATGCAATATGCGGCGGAGGCAAGCCCCCACCCTACAACACGACCACCCCGTCGGACTACGTCCGCCACCTCAAACGGTTTGCCTGCGGCAAACTGGGCGAAGCCCATTTTCGCAAAGCGAAAGCGCCTGACCACAGGAGGGGAATTGGGAACCTGACCATTACGGCGGGAATTATAATGAATAAGAAGGAGAAAAGATGATGATGCAACAATTAGCTAAATGGAAGCGCGCGTTAAGCATGTTGCTAGTGCTAACAGTGCTAGTGAGCATTTTACCGGGTAACACGGCAGTTGCCGCAGCTGAGGACCATACGGGCGCGGGCGATGTTGCCGCGGACGCCACTGACTATGGTGCGAACGATGCAGACCATGGCAGCGATGCAGACCATAGTGATTACGGAAGTTACGATGTTGCAGACGGCAACTACGAGGACAGCGAGGACGACTACGGTTACCCAAGCGACACTGACGAAGAGCCGCCATACAACCCGGACTACAAACCGGAATATGTACCCGGTGAAGATATGGAATACGAACCGGAGTACAACGAATATGATGAAGAAGAGTGTGAATATGAGCTAAACCCAGCCTTGCCGGGGCTTACTTCGGAGCTTATGCCTAGTCCAAGAATGCCTCATATATATTTTATAAATTTTCCTGGCGAGCTAGATATTGCTATGTTTGATGTTGAATATTTAGGGCCGCAGGGCATAGAGGTTGATGTTCGAAATATAATTGTATTGGGCAATCCATTCACGGTTGTTGAGATTTTGACTCTTCATATCTTAGACGCAAATTTGATAATAACAGCACCAGGATTCGTACCTTATGTAGTAACTCCAGATAGATTCCAGATGACTGGCGGGGGTACTGTTGATGCGAACCCTGTGCCGATGTACACGCTGGATATTATAGTGGAGCTGCCAGTTGGCTCACCCATGCCGGGCAGTGGTTTTATTACAGTGCCGGATGCGTACAGCGTAACATGGGTAAGTGGAAACATTGCCACCGGCACATGGAGAGCAACGTTCCATGGCACTATGCCTAGCGGCTACGTGGAGATTCCCGGTCTAAACTATGCCATGCGCATTTCAGGGCATCCAATAATATACCCTAATGCCGGATTCAATGCTGCACCTCTACCACCAAGTAGTGCTTTTGAGCTTCCTTCACGCACAGGAAGTATGACTATAGTTTTAGAATTTAATCCTGTGTATATGATTAATGCACGAGAAGTAAATGGCAGAGGACTGTTGAATCTTCAAGCTCGCCCTCATACTATTACGTATGCAGGTACCGATACACCCGTTCTCAATGTCCGAAATATAGTTGCTTCGAATATTGTGTTTTTAATAAGACCGAGTTTAATACAGCAAGAGGTTACAATAAGTGCGCAAGGGTTTATTCCTTTAACAGTTCCATCGTGGCATCTTGCAGCAGAGACATGGGTTTATCCATATCCATATAATCAGATAGATAGTACTAGTGCTCAGCTTTACTTCACCCCTCTCTACACCCTACGTGTAGAAGTCACAGGCGTACCGGCTAATTTACTTAGCCAAGTCAGCGTAACACATCCAAACGCAACTTTCACGCGTGAGGGTACGTCAAATGTATGGGTAGGCCAAACATTACCACTAGACCGTTCTCCAATGCGCCCCGGCGATGTTAGAGACGGAATGCTTACAGGCAATATAACAGTATCTGCGCCAACAGGGTATCAAATAGTGCCAAGTACCAGCTTAGCTACACCAGCTCGTACTGTTTATACTCTTACCCTTAATGGCCGCGAAACAACAATGACAGTTCCAATGGAAGCATTAACACCAACAGTAACTCTTTCTAACGCAAGCGTTACAGTAAATGACGCAAACCTTACACCATCCACTACAGTACAAGGCACAGCTACAGGCAACATTACGCTAAACCCTGCCACTACTGTGCGTCCGGGTGTTACCATAGCGGTTAACCAGGCTACGGATGTTATCACCGTAACGGGTCAGCGTCCGGCGTTTGGCCAGCCTGACATCGTCTCAGGCCCGTATACCGTTCAGGTTACACGTGAAGGCCAAAACGCGACACTTACAGTTTACGTAAACCTTACGGCGCTGCCGCAGGACACGTTCACCGTAACCTTTGACGCAAACAGCGGTACACGCGTTAGCGGCGGGCAGCTTGTGCAGTCCGGCATAGCATCAGGCGGCAACGCAACACTGCCTGTTGTGGAGCGTGCAAACCACAGGTTTGTCCAATGGAACCCTGTTGATGATCACCTGAACGTAACCACCGACAGAACGCTTACAGCGCAATGGTTACTGCTAAACCTTACACTTAATCCCAATCCTGTAACAATAAATTCGGATGCCGGTGTTGCGGTTGCGGTTGGCGGCAATGCCACAGGCGCGATTACACTTGGTACACCATCGGCCACACCTCCGGCGGGTATTACCGTAACGGAAAGCGGCGGAGTGATTACGGTATCGGGCGGGCAGCGCCCCGCGTTTGGCGATCCTGCGATCGTAACATCGTTCACTGTTCCCGTAACACGTGAAGGTATAACGGAAACACTTGTGGTTAGCGTAAACCTTCAACCGCTTGACCCAACAACAGGTTCGATAATCTACAACGATAACGGAGGCTCTAACGGGCCGGGTACGGTATCGGGTCTTTTACCGGGTACACAAGCATTGAACCATACTCCACTGCCGGAACGCGCAGGCCATTACTTCCTTGGCTGGAGTGCGTCACAGTATCTTGTGCCAATCCCGATAACGGGCAGCGAGCCTACTTCGTTAATAGGATCGGTAAATGTAGTGGCAGGCCAAAGTGCAACAGTATTTGCGGTATGGGCAGTAGATACCGGCGATACAGGAATTCCTGATTTCAGACGCCGCGGAACTATAGTTTACAACCTTAGCGGCGGGCAAGGCGGACCGACACCAAGCACGCAAACAGTGCTTGAAGGTCTCAGAACACTTGAAGGCCTGCGCGGTTCGAGCAACGCGCCGACACACGGCAACATGATGCTTAACGGCGTATCTGTACCTGTTAGGTTTGTGGGCTGGAGCTTGTCGCCTCAGACTGCAATCTTACGTGTGGGAGATACAATACCGACACTTGTAGAGCAAGTAACCGTGACGGTAAGCGGCACAGTGAATGTACACGCGGTTTGGAGCTTTGACGGCTCAACTTCGGGCTATCCGGATGTTGAAGACAGCGGAACAATCACGTATGTGCCAAACGCGCAAGGCAGAACGGTTGGCAATATGCCGTCTCCAAACCCTTCGACAGTATTGGCAGGCAGCAGAGCACTTACCGGTACTCCAACACACGGGTCTATAGGTACGGTGCCAGTACTGTTCGTAGGCTGGAGCTTGAACCCTATTGGCATAATCCTTGAGGCTGGTGATGATTCATACCTCTCACAAATAGTAACAAACGTAAACGTACCGCTTAACGATGATATAAGGGTATATGCAGTTTGGGGTTTTAACAGATCAAACACTAACTACCCTGACGTGCTTGACAGCGGAACAATTACGTATAATGCAAACGCAGCAACAGAGGTTACAGTTGGCAATATGCCGTATCCGAACCCTGCAACAGTAGCGGCGGGCGCGAATGTGGGGCTTTCCACTACCAGACCACAGCACCCGCAGGTAATGCACAACGGCGAATTAACGAATGTTGCGTTCCTTGGCTGGAGCTTGACGCAAACAGCGGGAATCCTTACAAGATATGCTGAAGTGCCTGTACTTGTGAACAACGTAAATGTGCCGCTTAACGGCGATACAGAAGTATTCGCAGTTTGGAGATTCGCGAACATTCTTGTAGACGCTAACTATGTTGGCGACGGCGACGAGGTCGAGGTTGGGGTTAACCTTCCACCGGGCGACTATACCGTGTCTGTAGAAAACGACAGAATTATCGTGACTATCCCGGACGAAGATGCAGGTAATGTAGCAGTTTCGCCTCCAAGCCCTGAATGGGGTTATACAACCGAGCAACGCGGCGATGATGTAATCGTAACGTTTACACCACCACCGGGTTCGGGATATATCATTGAACTGCCTCCGGGCGGCGGCAATCCTGTAATCTATATCAATGTATACTTCAGCGCGGGTGCGCACGGTACAATTGTAGGCGACGATGAGTTGAGAGTACGCCGCGCTACGGTTCTTGCCGCGGCAGATGTACCAAGCGTAAACGCGAATGCGGGACGTACTCACGTTGGCTGGGTGCCTGAGCCTGTAGACCATGAAGTGCTTCGCACAGTAACATTTGTTGCACGCTACGATACGAGCATCTTGGTTGATGCGAATTATGGCGGCAATGGTGACGAAGTTGAGGTAGAGGTAACTCTCCCACCGGGTGCGTACTATGTAGATGTTGATGAAGATGAGAATGTTATCATCGTAACAATTCCGGGCGAAGATAGGGACGATGTAATTGCTTCGCCTCCAAGCCCTGAATGGGGAGTGAATATCTACCAAGACGGCAATGATGTAGTTGTAACTTTCACACCACCGCCGGGTTCGGGCTATATCATTGAACTGCCTCCGGGTGGCGGCAATCCTGTAATCTACCTTAATGTAACATTTAGTGCCGGCGCGCACGGAACATTGATGGCGAGATTCGCAGACTTTAGAGTGCGCCGCGGTACGGTTCTTGAAGAGGCACAAGTGCCGCTTGTAGTAGCAAACTTAGGTCGTACGCACGTAGGATGGTCTCCGGTTGAGCCTATCGGCCACGAAGTTCTTGTTCAAAGAGACTTTGTTGCACAATACGACACAAGCATACTGGTTGACGCTGAATACGGCGGCAATGGCGATGAAGTAGATGTAACTGTATCTCTTCCGCCGGGTAACTACGAAGTAGACGTAGACGACGAGAACAACACTATCGTTGTAATCATTCCGGATGAAGAGAAAGAATATGTGATAGTTTCACCTCCAAGCCCTGGTTGGAATTATACAATCGAGCAGGATGATGATGGAAACGTAATCGTAACTATTACGCCTCCGCCAAGTTCAGGCTACGAGCTTGAGAGACTGCCGGACGGCACTATCGTAATCTATATCACCGTAAACTTTGACGCAGGTGAACACGGAACTCTTGAAGGCAACGAGTATGTGAGAGTGCGCCGCGGTACGGTTCTTGTTGAAGAAGATGTGCCGGGTGTAATCGCAAACGTAGGTTATACGCAAGACGGATGGGCGCCTTCGGAGCCTGTTGAGCATGAAGTGATTGCACAAATAACTTTCACGGCTGAGTGGGAGTTTACGGGTATCAACTTCACGGTTGAAGTACGCGATGTTAACGGTAACCTTATCACGAATGCGAATTTGGCAGGTGTAGAGGGTATTGCCGAGTTGGAGCCGGGTCGTTTTGAAGTAACCGGAGCGCGTCCTGCTGATATACTGACGGCGAGCGCGGCTGGTTTCCAACCTAACAGCCATACCGTTTCGGCTGATGACTACGGAACAATTGTAGTGATACCGTTGAACCGAGTAATTACAGGCGGCGGTGGCGGTGACGGCGGCCCCGGTAGACCTAGAGATCCGGGTCCATACTGGCCTTGGTTCCCCGGTACTCCTCCGATAGCACAAACACCTCCTGTGCAACCTCCTGTACTTGAAGCACCAAGACAAGTATTTAACCCTGATCTTTGGCCGCAACAAGACTTTGCAGCACCGCCGGCAGCTGAGGTATACGGTGTGTTGGGAGAGCAGCTTCCATCGATCGTTGCCGTTGAAGGCTATGTAGCTGACGATGCAGCAAGTGCAGTTGGTGGAATCGGTGCACGCATTAACCCGCAAACAGGCGATAATGTAAGCGTTTTATGCTTGCTTGCATCGGTAGTTGGATTGCTGGTGTCTGCGGCGGCTATCCTCTTCGCGAGAAGAAGATTCGCAGGCGAGAAGAAGTAGTAAAACTCGAATTTTGAAGGTGTTGGGCGGCACTTAGCGGCCGTCCGTATGCCTTGAAGTCAGTAGGTTAGAAGCTGTAAAAGTAGTCTGCCGGGTGCTTATAGAGCATTCGGCAGGTTTACAGCTAACAGCAAGCAGTATTGTGTATATAGGTTGCCTTTAGTATATTTTAAGCTCATTGGAGGACAAGATGCTGATTACTCGTGAAAGTGAATATGCGATGCGCATGGTGCGTGCGCTGGCTGATAATAAAATTAAACCTGTGCGTAAGATTTGCAATGATGAGCAGCTTCCTCAAAAGTGGGCTTATAAGATACTAAAGAAAATGGAACATGCCAGTATTGTAAAGTCGTTCTATGGTGTTAACGGTGGGTATCGGCTTGATAAGGACATAACGGAAATTACGCTGTTTGATATGCTGGCTCTCAGCCCAAACAGCTTACGTTTTAACGAATGTACATATGATTTGAACGACAGATGCAACGTGCAGTTGGACGAATGCAGCATAAACAAAGAGTTTAAACGGCTGGAGCACTTTATAAAATCAGAGCTTCAGGAAAGAACTATGGACAAAGTTATTGGTGAAATAGACTAGACACAAGGGGGCAAGATTTTAGTGAAACCTTTTTTAATATCATTTGCAGAAGGTGTTATCGTTGGTGTTTTTATAATCATAGTTATTAACATTTTAGGCATTGAAGCGACCGGTACACAACTCGGCATACTAATTGCCAGTACACTGATTTTTACATCTATAGGTAGTAGTGTAAGCCGGGCTATTCTAAAAGGCGAAGCACCACATAAATACGAGTGGATATATACATACGATGGAAATAGGATTGTTGTAATGGCAGGTTTAGCTGAAGAGTTGTACATTAATGATAAGCTGGTGGATAAGAAGAAAGGAATTTCACTAAAAGCAGAGCTTAATGGGCGGTTAAAAACCGGTGAGGAAGTTAAGGTTGTGATTATCGGTGGTATGACTGCTAAATGCGAATTATTTATTGATGATGAGCGGGTAGAGCCTATTGCGGCTAAAACTCCTTAGCCGGCAGCGACAAAAGGCAAATATTCTATGTAATTTTTGGAGGTTAGAAAAAATGGCAGAAGAAACGCATATAAAACCAATTTCCAGGGTAGACCTGAGAAAAGCAGTACACAAACACGAGATGAAACTTTATGGTGTATGTGTGTTTTTAAATGTTATCATTGTTGTGGTATTGTCGGTCATGCTGGTTGGCGTAATTGGAGAACGTGCAGTCGGGTGGGGTGAACTACAGGCAGAATTAACTGCAATGTACGAAAGAGGAATTCCACCCAACGACCCGGCCAAACTAGAGTTATCTACATACTTCGTGGAAGGTACAATAGAAGAGCTGACCATTCCCGCAATTATTATACTTTTGCCGATAATGGTGTTCATCACTCTCTACACTTTGTATGCGAAGACTAGGGCAAAGTCTGTAAGGGTGACAGAAAAGAATTTTCCGGAGATATATCAGAAAAGTGTTGAGTTTACACACAAACTTGGGCTTAAAAAGGTTCCGGAAGTATACATTATGCAAGGGAACGGCGTTATAAACGCGTTTGCAATGGCAATTGTGGGCAAGCGCATTGCAAAACTTCACTCGGAAATAGTAGATGTGGCATATATGGAAGAAAACAACAAGGATTTTGAGACAGTATTCTTTGTGTTGGGGCATGAATTTGCACATATATATCTGAATCATGTGACGATAATGAACAATTTGTCCATTATTTTAGGTAGAATGGTTCCCGTTATTGGTACGGCCATGTCACGCGCAAGGGAATTCAGTTGTGACAGGATTGCGCAACTCCTTATTGACGGCGATGGACTCCCGGGAATGTTCCTGATGAATGTAGGTAGACGGCTTTACGGACAAGTTGACGTTAACGACTATCTTGAAACCGTTAAGAAGGATGGAGGATTTTTCCTTTGGTATAGCAATTTGATGGCAAGCCACCCAATTGTGCCTAAGCGGATTGCCGCATTGGCTGACCCTGAACGGCGTAGTGGAAAGTTATCAAGCGAAAACAGATACTTCATCAATTATTTGGGGTATCCGTTTTTCGTTTTATGCTACCTGTCAAGTATACGATATGAACCAACAGGCAGCTTGGAATGTTTTAGATAGGGGAGTGATAGCGAAAATATTCAAATTTATGAGAATGGAGTCGATCGATGCTCTAATTAAGCAAGATGGGAAAGAAATATCGGCACTGAGTACATAATTTACTAAAGAGGGAGAAGCAACCCTATACACTGTATAACAATCCGCAAAGTAAAATGTTTCTCGTAAAGCGTTCAGATTTTCCATTCAATCTGGACGCTTTCACTTGTGGCGCGTATCTGTGATATAAGCCCATCAACCACAAGCCGCCTGTCCTCAAAGTCTGCATTATCCCAATTATCAAGATGGTGCGATATGCGGTTAAAGTGTTCCGGCGATATGGCTTCCGCGCTCATGTTGGCTATTGCCTTAATAAGCGTCTGCCGCCTAGTGTCCAGTTCCTCGATTTTTCTGTTGGCGTAGGATAGTAATGTTTTGTTTGCGCCGGACAGCGTATCAAGTAACTTTTCAATCTCGACCTCTAGCTGTGCCAGTTCAACATTGAGCGCGGTTATTTTGGGATTGGCTTTCATGGGATTGCCGTCTGTGAGGGTTTGAAACTCGCCCATCTTATAAAGCATAACATCATATACGGATTCTTCAAACTCTCTCACTCTTAGTGTTCCGCAACCCGCACAGCTTCCACGGTCTGCACGTTTCCGGCAACGGAAGTATGAATATCCTGCCGGATTGTTTGTACTCATAAGCCCCATACCACAGTTGCCGCATTTGATTTTTCCGGCAAGCCATGTGTTTTTAGCCTTATTTGTACCGCCAAAGTTGGCATTGCTTAACAGCTTTCTGCGGACTGCAAGCCACGTTTCCGAAGATACTAGCCCCTCATGGGGTGCAACCACAAGTATCTGGTCTTTCAAGTCAGCATTTTTTCTTTCCGTCACATCACGGCCTTGAAACAAGTAACAACCATTCATGCCGGAGAAGTCTGCTGCGTCATTGGCGATATTTGCGCCCTGTGCTTTGAAAAACTCGTATACATCTAAGTCGGCTTGTGCGTATACAGGATTTCGCAAAAGGTTTGATAGCGTGGCTCTTTGTAATTCTTTGCCGTCAAAGTCAATGCCCTGTTGTGCAAAGTGCCGCGCTATATCCCCAAAAGATATTTCCGGCTCGGCGTACATTTCAAACATGAGCTTAACACGCTCTGCGGCCTCCGGGTCTGCTACCATCATTTTTGTGTTTATGCCGTCTAATACAGTTGGCTCTAAGTTGTAGCCGTATGGTGCTTTGCCGCTCATATGGAAACCTTTGGTACAGCGGGAGTAATAAGCGTCTGTTACCCGCTTTTGGATTGTTTCCCGCTCTAGCTGTGCAAACACTATGCAGATATTGAGCATTGCCCGGCCCATTGGTGTAGAGGTATCAAACTTTTCTGTTGAAGATACAAACTCCACATTGTAGCGGCTAAACAGTTCCATCATACTTGCGAAGTCGATTATTGAGCGACTTATGCGGTCTAGCTTATAAACTACAACTCTTTGGATTAAACCCCGCTCAATATCTCTAACAAGTTCTTGGAAGCGTGGGCGGTCTGTGTTCTTGCCGGAGTAGCCTTTATCAATATACTCTTTACAACTACCACCTTTCAATTCATATTTGCAAAAGTCGATTTGGCTTTCAATAGAAATGCTGTCCTGTTTGTCTACCGATTGCCTTGCGTATACCGCATCTATTCTGTTGTTCATATTATTAGCCCCTTTCCTGTTCGGAAGATAGGGCTAACCTACATGTATATTATAGCATTTTTAGCCCCTAACCACAATGTTGTCGATTGGTTTTTTCGGCTGTTTTACTGGACTTTCGGGTATTTACTGAACACTTTATAAAGTCGTGTTTCTATCTCGCGCTTGCGCCGCTCCCGCTCTTTGGGGGAGAGAATGGGGGTGAGGTTTTCAAGTTTAATCACCTTGCCGCCAAGCGGCAGAAGCTGTAAGATACATTTGTTACCAGGCATTGTTGTTAGCTCCTTAGCCGTTTGTCAAGGACTTTTTCACCGCTTGAACGCAAAAATCCCCCAAAGCGTGTTGATTGCCTTGGGGGATTGAGGTCTGTTGTACATAATCTTGATAATTACGATATGGGGCTTTTAGGTTCGCTGTGCGGCGTTATGCTTATACTGCGACTATAAATCCACTTTCTCATATAATCTCACAGTTACTGCCCAACCAACGCGCAGGACAATCAATCCAAGAATCGTACAGATTGCAGCAGCAATAACATATGGTATTTCCAACGAGGTCAGAAGCAATCGCAGTCCCATCGTGACAGGCAACGAAGCAAAGAAACACAACAGCATCAATATTGCCCCTCGAGCGATTTTTGCAAGTTTTGTAAACCTAAGTATAAAAACCAGTGAAGCCATCATCCAAATATGAAAAAATACTGCTCCCAGATTAAACACGCCGATTGTAAAGAGTTTTTCTCTTACATCGGAGCTTTCTACAATGGCTGCACCCCAATTTATGATTAGCGGAACGAAACTTATGATTGTAAATAGAAAAATTTCAAGATAAATCGCTGTTGCAAACTCTTTTGCCGCAAGAGATTTTCGGGGACACTCCATTTCGTTTTTATGGATTTCTTGCCACTCCTTATGGGGCTTACTCCTGAAAAGCAA
>Ga0131853_10024315_pt1 | contig 10934 bp, 5 predicted proteins | sample TergutLab28metaG_FD_92764 | JGI IMG/M metagenome (GOLD analysis project Ga0131853, IMG submission 92764) | Labiotermes labralis P1 segment gut microbial communities from Petit-Saut dam, French Guiana - Lab288 P1 (version 2) (version 2) | ecosystem: Host-associated > Arthropoda: Insects >...
GTGACCATGGTCTGGGTAGGTTAGTAGAATTTAGGTTTAAGGGCCCTCCTGGCACTACATCTTCCTCTATCACCACTCACATCATTGGGACAACGTAACTGCGCCTCATGGGCATCCCAACCTCAGAAGTCGGTTACACTCCTGCACTCCTGCCATGCCCAGGAGGGAGGACCACGAAGTCCACAACGACACGTGGTGGCATTGGACAAAAAAATCTTAAAAAGTGACTTTCGTTCATCAAGAAACCAAATGAACTCAAAAACTTACAAGGACCATCTCACTGACTTATAAGTATTCTGTAGCCACAAATTCATACAAAGAGCACCATTTCATGAAACAAACAAGCACGAAGTGTTTCACAACACTAAATGAAAGTACAATAATGAATAATGAATGCGGAGGGATGTGGAAGGAAGTAGTCATAGCCTACCTAACCCATGGGGCTCCACTGATAAGCTCTGGTCACTGCATGTAATCGTTGGAACAGGTGCTTATCTTTTGCTCAGTCAGAGATGGCATGCAGTTATGCCTCTAGGAAAACTAAAATAAGAGCATGCAATATGTTGCAAGAGCACTTTGTTACAGACCACACCACACGACACCTACATCATTGCTCCAGCACAGGACATTAAGTGAATGCAGTTTATCAGTACAAAGATCTATATAAGTTCATCTATTTCATCTATTCTAAGTAAGTACTTCAAAAAGTTTCTGCACTTTTTTGTCTGTAGGGTATTGGTAATCGTTAGACTGCTGAGAGTTGGCAGCATTGTACACCATATCCTGATTGTCTGACCTTGACTATGGCTGGTCCCCATCCTCAGTGTGAGTAGCTATCGAGCGGTAAACATGTCAGCGTGTCTTTCAGTTTGCATCAAAGAAGAGCAGAGAAGTGTCATAAGATTTCCTTGGGCAGAAGGTGTTAAAGGTGCTGAAAGTCACACACATTTATGCACTCAGTATGGGGAAAACGCGTTGCCACGACGAAGAAGCGTATACGAGTGGATAGAAATGTTTAAAAATGGTCGGACAAGTGTAATGAATGCCAAATGCTCAGGACGGCCATCAACATCAACAACTGATGAGAAGCTGGAAGAAGCCAGAGCAATTATTCTCACTGGAGAAAGGTGTCACAGTAACAACTGTCAACTACTGCAACATGTTAAGAAATGAACTGAGGCCGGCTACCTGCTCAAAACGGAGAGGAAGTTTGACACGTGGTGTTCTGCTGTTACGCGAAAATGCACGCCCTCATACGGCACACCTCACCATCAACACCATTCGGCAACTGAATTGGGAAGTTCTTGAGCACCCTGCCTACAGTCGAGACCTGGCCCCTTCAGATTTCCATCTGTTTGGAACCCTCAAGAACGCTCTAAGAGGTTGTCGATTTGCAGCTGATGATGAGGTGAAAGAGGCGGTGCATGACTGGCTTCGCAGTCAACCACAACCTTTCTTTTCCAATGGCATTAAGAAGCTTACAGATCGCTGGGCTAAATGTATCGAGAAGAAGGGAGATTATATTGAAAAGTAACATTGTTCTCATGTCTGTAACATAAATAAAGATTTTTTTCAAAAATAAAGTGCGGAAACTTATTGCAGTACCCTCGTAAAATAATATGCGCTATCCTTCCACACCTTAAATGTGGAGTCCAACTTGACAGAAATACAGACACACACAGAAATGCATCACATCCCAAATAAGAATTTTGCCCCCAGCTAAAAGCAAGAAAAGAGTTACTATATATATATATATATATAAGGAAGCCATCTTTATCTCCTTGTACAAATCACAACTAAGCATAGGAAACTTAAACAACTACCGTTTAAATGTCATTGTCACCACGGCGAATCTACATTGACCAAACAAAGAACGCCTCACCCTCAAAAACATCACCACCAGATCTTCCAGCCAACAGGCAAAGCAATTTTATTAATATGCTCAATAATCAATATGTAAAATATCACATCTGAATTTTATCATAATGATATATTTTAACTATTTGTAATAAGGGGGACCGCCGTAGCTCAGTGGTTAAGGTGCTGTGCTACAAATTGGAAGGTCGCTGGTTTGATCCCAGATGGTGTCAGTGGATTTTTCATTGGCATAATCCTTCTGATCGCACACTGGCCCTGAGGTCGACTCAGCCCCTAACAGAAATGAGTACCAGGAGTATTTCCTGGGGGTAAGGGTGGCCGGTACGTAAAGCTGACAACCTTACCACCATCCTGGGTCATTGTCACGAAATCTGGGAACCTTAACTTCCTTGAACCGTCTGGGCCACTCCAAGCCTGTAACGGGACTGCTTTACCTTTACCTGCTACTTGCGATATGCGATACCAACAATTGTACATACAAACCACTCTAAAAACTAGCCTGAAGATGGCTCTGTATACAAGCCGAAACATGCAGCTAGAAATATAACTAATACTGCTAATAAACTGAGAGTTGTGTATGACTATATAATTTTATGCACCTTTTACCCTTAAGATTTTTCAAATAGGATTTTTGGGTTTCATTACGGTATTTAAAATCACATACAGTGGACTTAAAATACTAAGTGTAAATTTTCATGGAGGGATTGAGGAAAATCATGAAAACACCTCAGTGACAAAAGTGTGACCCAGCTGACACTGAAACAGGGGACCTACTGAACACAAGTCAGAGGCTTAAGATAATTCATCCCCATTGCATTTGGAATGAATATTTTTGTACTTTCAATTACGCAAGTAAGAAGCAATGCTGCTTGAATCAGTACAGACACATAACAGTGAATTATAACAACTTAAAAAATTTGCGCGCACACGCGGGCATGCGTACGTACGATAATTCGACTCCCTTATTTGTAACGATGGATACTTGCCGTTACATTTTATAGCGTGACTGATGCCTCTGCTCAACGCCAAGAACACAAAGAGGAATCTGTGTACTCTTTCACAGTTGACAGAACGGAACAATTACGTTTTCTACTGACAAGGACTTAATGACGATAGGTAGTCGTGCACACAAAATGACAATGATATCTGCAGATGTAACAGCAATGAACACATTAGCATCATTATGATGTTTTACAATAACAGCATCACATCCCGGAAGACATTGACCTTCTAACTGTGTTTAATTGCTTGTTGCTATTGACAGTTCCATGCACAAACAGATGTCCAATGTTCTGCACATTGACAGCGTCAAACAAGTGACACACTATACACTGACCAGCCACAATTATTTCAAAACACAACTGTCCTGTATCCTACCTTATTACGCTGATGATGACATGTTTGGCCACTGTGGGCCATCTTCAGGTCACAGAAATTTATATAGATGAAAACTATACAGAGTATGATCATAGTACAGGTGCATATTCTAAACTCTCAATGAGATCTTGTTTAGAATATGCACCTATACAATGACCATACTCCATATAGTTTTCCTCTATATACATTTCTGTGCCCTGATGATGGCCCACAGTGGCCAAACATGTCGTCATCAGCATAATAAAGTAGGATACAAGACAGTTGGGGGGACCACGGTAGCACAGTGGTTAAGGTGCTGCGCTACAAATCGGAAGGTCGCTGGTTCGATCCCAGCTGGTATCAGTGGATTTTTCATTGACATAAAATCTTTCCGATCGCACTATGGCCCTGGGGTCGACTCAGCCTCTAACAGAAATGAGTACCAGGAGCATTTCCTGGGGGTAAAGGCGGCCGGTGCCTAAGGCTGACAATACGGATTTAGCATGATGACGATGACCCACTGAGGGTTGAAACATGTCACAATCAATACCACAGTTGTGTTCATTTGTACAAAAAGAGAACACGTTGTCTACCTCCAATATTAATAACTGTCAGACATGAACTATCGTGATGATAATTTTAGATGCCTTTTCCCACTCCCTCATATTACATGAAGCTGGCTTGTCATTTTGACATGATATGATATATTTGTTAACTGCAGTTGGGTTGACACACGGTGGCAGTAGTACAGTACACATTTACACACAAACAATACATAGAACAACACAACTGACACAAACAATACACAGAACAACACAGTTAACTAACTGTGAAGAGTGCAGGCCGTGTCCCATCTTTGCGAGTTATACCCTGGCATTTGTCTTACAACTGAGGAAAAAGCATGGAAAAACCTCAGTCAGGGTAACCAAAGAGTGTTGGTATGATGAAAACAGAATATACAGAAAGAAACAGAATATATCCTAAATCATTAAAGTGACAATGATGGTTGGGGAAGGATCCCAGCAAGAACTCTTTCACACAAAGATCAGAACATTTTTTAGGTCGTAGCGCATACGTATACAATGGATACCACAGATGCTTGTCCCAGATGCAAAGTAACCACACTTGTACACCAAACACTCAATTCTACCTACTTCATTTAGAATGGATATAAATTTATCTCTTTGACCAAAAATTCCTTCATGATATCATGTATCACCTTTGTATGTGAGCAAGCAAGAATACATCCACTGTGTCGGTCTGCATGGCCAAATAATGAACATTAACAGAACATACATAAATGTTGGAGAGTAAAAATTACCATCAGGAAGCCAAGATTATGTAGCGCCACTGGTGGACAAATAAGCTGTACGTATCGAGCACTGATGGAATGCGATACACAGAAGAAAACCAAAAAAACTCAGGAAAAAAAAAACCTGTCTCAGTGCCACTCTGTCCACCATAAATCCCATACAGGCTGGCCCTGAATCGAACCCAGTCCTCCGTTGGTGAGAAAGTGACACAGCTAAAATCACTGTCTTCTGGAATGTGATGCCATGTACTCTGGTAGCAATTTGCTGAACTTTCAGAGAAAATGCTAACATCTATTGTCAAGATAAGAGTATTTTCAGTGATTAGCGTACCGTGCCGTGCAGGTGACTAACAGTACTCAAGGTCTGTCAGTCACAAACGCTTGAACAATGCACGAATTATGTCCCTCTCAAGACTGACATTCACATGACACACAAAGAGTAAATTCTGATTAAACTAAACACTCAATGTTTCCATTACCAAACACAATTAGCTAACATAATTTAGACAGTTTACTAGTGGCTGGTGTGAGAATCACACAAACACATACACAGTGGCAATGCAAAACACAAACTTTACATTACAGCAAGAAGTACACATATTTACCACTAGACTTCAAACAGCTCAAGCTCAAATTATCTAATTTTTTTTTTCTGTGGTGCTGCGGCCCAACGCGGGCCTTGGCCTCCTCATTCTTGAGGTTTCTAGATCACACGAAACAATGCATCACAGTCAGTAGGAATCCTCTGGACGTGTCATCAGCGCGTCGCAGAGACCTCTCTCTACCCGACAACACACAACACTCACAACAGGCATCCATATCCCTGGTGGGATTCGAACCCACAATCTCAGCAGGCGAACGGCCATAGACCTAGGCCTTAGACCACGCAGCAACTGGGACCGGCAAAATTATCTAACATAGTGTCCCCTTTTTATCACTACCCAGAGAATGACAGCTTCATTGCACAGAAGGCTTGCATCTGCCAGAAGAATATGTGCCAGCTACTGTGCTCAGAGACATAACAGACACTGTGCTTGTATTGTTAAGAATTTCACACTGCATAATCTCTCCAAGAAACCAACGAACATTCTGACTTTTCCAAAGAACTGTGAATGAAAGACCTGCAAGTATCATCAAACCTGTCCTGGGCCAGTTCACATTTTCATTAACTGCCTTCCCTGAATCTTATTTTTCAACATTACCTTACGTTACACGCATTTCAATGCTCCCAACCTTACAGCCTTCACTCATTACTTGTTTTGGTCCCCCCCGAATGTCTCCCCCTTGTCACCGTGGGGGGGGGGGGGCTTGTGTGCCTCAATGAACTTACAGACTATGCCGGTGGAACTCCACATTCCTGGTAGGGCCTCCCAAGCCAGACAGGCCGTAACAGAGAAGCCAGACTAGGAGAGACAAACTGGTCCTCCAAGAATGGGGGTTTTGCAGATGGGCTTGTAACCCCCCCCCCCCAAAGAAAATAAGAAACGACAGCAACATGTTGATGCCGGAATAGGTCAAACGACCTAACCCATGGAGGAAGATAATTATGATAATGATGATGAGGAGGAGGAGAAGAAGTAGGAGGAGGATGTTAATTTGGTGACACATACCACAACTTTCATTTTCATTCATCGTTTGTATATATCAATGTCTTCAGTAGCTTGAACTATGTACACAGCATCACATGATTGGATGATTAGTGAATAATGGATTGGAAAGCACGTGTAAGGAAGTGGCTATGGCCTAATTTCCGACAGCGAGGAAAACCACGATAAATTTCAGTGTGTACAGTAAGTCTTCAGGCTGATATAGGGACCCAAAATCTCCCAAACAGAAGCACAACGGCAACTACTCAACCATAATACCCAGCAGTATGAAACATAAACGGCAGAAATCCTCCTACGGCCCAGCGAAGAAATTGGTCTACAAGCAAAGGAGTAGCAATTAAATGGACAGACATAATGAAAAACCAGGCTCGGCAACAAACTCATAACGTAACTGTATGTAATAATTAATGTCAAAGTTTTTAAACATATAAGTACGCATCTGTAGGCCCAATGATTATGTATGACGGAAACAAGGTTTATGACATTTTGGAGATCGGCATTTAAATCATTATTCCATTACACACTGTCCACAAGATTACAAATTATTCAATAGTATTGTACGGGTGTGAAAAAAGGCGCTCTACTTTTCGGACACGGCACCCCAGCTGTGTTCAAATACACGAGTAAATGAAGAAGAACAATCCGAACTCACAGTCCAAAAACAACTTTATCAGTAAATTTTGAGGCTGTGGAAGTGAACACAAATCTGGGGGTTATGTTCTTTTGAAGGCATGTTTGGTTAAAGTAAATATCAGCACTGCAATTGTATAGTTACGTCTTCAGGTTCCGATATTGATGGATGTATGCATGACTGGTGTTTATAATGTCATATTATTGGTAAAGTCATGTTTGGACTGTGAGTTTGCGTTCTTATTCACTTACAACATGCCAGACTTTCAATGAGAAGCATTAATCACAAATGTCTACACACTAAGTGCTCATGTAAATATTTAGATGATGTCATGTACCCAATTTTAGACACTACGCAACACAAAACTCTGTGGTGTATAATCAAGTCACTTAGCATTGTCAAGACAGACAAATTTGTGATGCTGTAGTGTTAAGCAGAGAAATGTTAGATGTGATTTGGTGATAAGCCACTTAAAAAAATTTCTGTGATAACAATCACAATAAGGGAAGTAAATATTATACAATTTTGTAACATTTAACAATGTGCAGGGAATTCCAGTATTTTTTCCCTCCTTTTCCATCTGTTTCATTTTGGATCAAGATATTTTCAAGCTTCAAAATACTTGTAAATGTTCTTTTTAAGAACAGTCCCATTTCACAATGAGACACGCGCCAAACAGACCAAATCGACAATTTCTACACACTATGCAAAGGCAAAGAAACATCAGTGCACAAATAAAGAATAAAACTGTAAATGATTAATCTTCTGAGATGTTAACTTCTTCCTAATATTCATTCACGAACACCTGAAAGTACCATCATTGCTTTACCCAAACAATGTATTCGAATAAAATGACAATATAATAATTATATGTAACTTTATGGCCATATTCAATGCTTCTCACATAAACATATTATCTAAATTTCACCCATGCACCTATTCTGTATTAGATCCAACAGCATACAGTACTGCAAGATTTTGGTTCTCATTGTGGTGACTGCAGGAAATGATATTCTCTAGAATGGTAAATGTGATGTATGAGTATAATCTACCCTGATGATGGATATAAAAAAATCCTCACAAATTTAATTACAGTTCCACCAGACTACACTGCATCACATCCCATGAGACTGTAACAAAGTTTGATTACTCTGATTTTTTAATCACAGATGGAAATCTTCAAAGACTTCATCATAACTGCTAATGAATTTTCCTGTACTGTAGAAAGCATTCACATGATACAAGCTACAGTAAAACCGATGTGAAATGAAATGTCATGGTAACAAGTAATTTCCACTCTTCAGCATTTTACACACCATTTCATACAATTTCCTCTACCTATGGAATATTTCAAAAGTACTTAAGTTTCACTTTTAAAAACCTTCATCATTGCTTGTACTGAAACACCACCACCACCATCACTAATCAGTATTTTAACTTTGGGGCAGAACACTGACACTGGACAGATAAAACCAGCAATTTGCATTACGAACAGCGATAAAGAAAACCAATCGCCACTGTCCACACAATGAAAACATGTGGGGAAGTGCAAATATAGCTCAATGCATTCTTGACCCCTGCAGTGGGTGTCGGTGATTCTGGCCGCTTTAAGCTACTGGAATAGTTCCCGGTACCCACTACACAGGAAGATGGGTGGACCCCACGCCGTTCGGAATGCTCTGAACAAGAGAACAGTCTCTTGTCCTTTACAGGAATTGAACCACGGTTCCTCTGTTGTTCAGACCGTTAAGAAAACATAAAATCCTACTCAGCTCAATGCAAATACAGACTAAACATTCGTACCTGTTCTTCGGAATAACACTATGAACTTGTTTGTTTTTTCTTGGTTTGCGTGCATCGCTCTCCGGACCAATTGGGGGAAGTGCTACGCCCCCCTGAACTGATTCTGATGATTGGCTTTCAGACGAACATAAATGCCGCACCACAGAAGGATATACATTGCTCCTCGCTGCACCAATATGACGGGCAATTACTTTAAGTCTATCGTCTGCAGACATTGGCAGAATATATTATGAACATCCAAATCGTCTGCCTGCCGATGAAACACTTCCAACTGCTTCACGCGTTCTACTGCTTTAGCTGTACGCGTTCGGCAAATAAATCGGGAGCGGTCACGGATAAGATGACGACTCGTGGGAAGTGTTCACCGATTACGGAATCGTTAAGCGTCCTATGACGTCACATTCGAATGTGCTGCCATCCAACCAGTTCTTCATCTAACTTCGTGGAGTAGTGTCCACAGATCATCAGGTAGTGACATTTCACAGTTGCTCATCGTCTAGTCACGAAACATTCCACACTTTGTGTGGAACCCGAACGATTCTTTACCGTGTTCCCAACAGACTGCGACTTACCCCTACATTGAGCCAGAAATATCATGTCCACGCTCCCCCATTCTATTTCTGGAAGAAGTTTAATATACATCCACCTACAAATGTGCTCTTAGTGGGTGTACCTACTAGATTTGATCTGCCTCCTACTTCGTGTGTAAACAGAGAGGTGAATTCTTATAATAAGAAACTATAAGCGAATGAAACAATTTGAACATGTAAGGCTTATTAATAGTAAACTACAAAGAGAATACTTCACCAAGCACAGAATGCATATGAAGCTAGCTGGCAAGGAAATAATGGCCCATAGGATAGCAGAACTTATTAGGGAAACCTTTTCAAAGAAGAAAACATCTACCATTCCCCTGCACTGGAAGTTAGATATTGACAAGAGGACTGCTCCGACAAGGAAATGTGGTACCTGGTCTAGCATAGATGGGTCAGCAGGCAACACGCAGACGAATCAATCATTATCAATAGAATGTGATAACAAAAACTCAAATCATACCAAATGAGATAAGAGATGTCTAAAAGCAAAAAATGAAGATTTTTTAAGGTTTTAGAATCAATGGATAAGAGGAAGGAGACCAACAACTTAACTATATATCATCAAAACATAAGGAGCTTAAATAAGAAAAAAGACGAAATAAAAATCATGTTACAGGAAAGCCAGGGCAGACTGCATCTTGTATGCTGGTATAATCCTTGATTCCCACGCATGACACAAGAAGTCAGCACAAGGAAAACGAGTAACATGAAATCCAAATCCATCACAAACAAAACATGACATGCTGCCAGCATACTTTGACTAATAATGGATAATAAGTAACTTTAATAGGCACGAAAGGCTCCCTGAGGATGGTTTTATGAAAAACCGAAACATGTTGGAGTTCCAATAATTTTAGTGGTTTATCATTTCAATATTTAATATATTAACATTGATACTGTGTGACTCATAAGTGCATGTGTTGGTGAAATTAAGGTGAATTGAAGCAATATGCTCGGTACAACAATGAAAATAGATAGAACTTTCTTCAAATAGTGTAAGGACTACATGGAACATAATAAAAGACATCACTGGGAGAACCCAACCGATGGTAACAAAAATAGAAATAAATTCCGATGCTGGTATGTTAACAAATATTAATGATATAGCAAAAGCCTTTAACATTTACTTCGCAAATATAGCTGAAGATCTAAATAACAGTTTCAGCAATGTGAGCAGAGCTCTGCAATCATTAAAGGAATCCTATCCTGAAAGTAACTCAGAGATGAAACTAATCCCAATAACTGAAATTGAAGTGATTGATATTGTAAAATCCCTTAAAAATAAAAACTCATCTGGTTATGATGGTATTTCTGATAATATTTTAAAGCATTATTTAAAAGAGATAAGTAAACCATTGACTTTCATATTCAACCTCTCTCTAGCAAAAGGGATATTCCCAGACAGATTTAAATATGCAATTGTATGACCCATACATAAGAAGGGGGATAAATCCTTAATGACAAACTACAGACCCGTCTCCTTATTGACATCTTGTTCAAAGATTTTTATTTAATAGACCGTATCAATACCTACAAATGAATGAAATCTTGGCTCTAGAGCAATTCGGCTTCAGGAAAGACAGTAATATAGAAAAAGCGGTTTTTGCTTTGACCGACTATATACTGTCCTCATTAACCTTTTGGCGCCGGAATTATTTTTTTAATTTTAGCACACCCTGTATATAAAATGTGAATAATACAGGAACCAAATACGTTAGAATTATGAAACAAACTGCATTTTGAAGAGAAAA
>Ga0131853_10024316_pt1 | contig 10933 bp, 8 predicted proteins | sample TergutLab28metaG_FD_92764 | JGI IMG/M metagenome (GOLD analysis project Ga0131853, IMG submission 92764) | Labiotermes labralis P1 segment gut microbial communities from Petit-Saut dam, French Guiana - Lab288 P1 (version 2) (version 2) | ecosystem: Host-associated > Arthropoda: Insects >...
AAAAAATATTTTTGAGGGAAGTACATTATTTGTTCTTGAGGAGAAGGTTATAGAGAGGTGTAATAAAAACCTAACAGAAAAAAGGCGGGGGGGGGGGGGGGGGGCTCGTCCAAGCACCCTCTTAATTTATGTTACTTTGTGGCAATTCTTGCCCCTCCAACCAGCCCTTGGTTTCCCCTCTTACTGCTGTGATGAATAAATGTGCATTCATTTACAACTTACAACTACAATAGTTTCTGTAATTATGCATTTTCTGAACTAACAGAACCTTCAGCTGCGATTGTTAATATGCATATGCCAAGTTAAGAGGGAATTCTCATACAAAAAAAAATTGGGAACCACTGCTGAAGGAACACAATATACACTAATGTTTTGTCCACAAAAAGGCTGGACAAAATCACATCAATGATACCTAATTAATCCCCTGAAATATGACTTAAGTTCAAACATTTTGGAAAGATGCTATCAAATTAAAATAGCACAAAGAAGAACTTAAAACAGCAAATTAACTTTTCGAAAGCATTAAGTGAAAGTTCTTTTCTATCAAATGTTCCCTGATATCCAAAAGGGTATTGTTTTTTTGGATGGATACTGGATTCCTCCATTTATCTTTCTGGTATGGGCAACATGTACATTACGTTAAGTATGGTGCACTGGTGGAACAAAACGGATGGGGAAAAACCAAAGTACTGGGAGAAAAACCTGTCCCAATGCCACTTTTGTCCACCACAAATCATACAAGCACTGACCTGGGATCAAACTTGTGACTATGGGATCTGAGGCCCATAATAAACTGCCAGAGTCATGGCACAAGCCTTCTGATCACACATTCATTCAAATTATTTATAAAAACTCAGGTCCTACCTCACATTGAACACTGTCTCCACTGATAAAAGAAAAGCTATTTGTTTTATAAGGGGAAAGAATTGGTAGTTTTCCCAAGATCCAGATTTAACGCAGAAATGGCATTCACTGTGTTTACAAGAGTGCTTCATGGCCTTGTTAGCACTAATCATGTGGAGATATACCATATAAACCTGAATACAAGACAACTCCCCCTTCCCATTTGGGTATTTAAAAAAATAAGAAGTGCAAAATGAAGAAAATGCATTAAAAACATTAACAAAGTTTACACTGCAACTAGTACTAAAATTTCACTGGAATAGTAAGCAAGAAATAACAGTTCTATCATGCCTTACTGGTCACTATTTACTACCAAATGCCATATTCCTGATGTGCTACTTGGATAGGCCATTACAGCCTTGCTAGTAAGGCGACCATTACTATTCCGTGTAGGTATTTCCCCCAAAACAAACCCTGATATATACCCCAGCTTATATGGTGTATTTCATTCATTACTAATTGTCTACAAAAACAAAGAATGTTTAACAGCAGCAAAAAATTCAAGTGATAAAAAATGACAAGCCGAAACTGCATGTGAAATAACAAGGGTTCACTGAACCAACATATTTTAAAAAATGCATCACTAAACATCACATGATGCTATTTCCAAACCCTTTCCACATGCAAATTTTCACAACAAACATGTACTCACCTTCCGTTACCTCTGCTGCTGCCACTTCACCATTGGTCTGCTGTTGTGTTTCCTCTGCTGTACCAGCTGATCTGGCAGATGGTGGCTGCTCTGGTTGGGGTTGAGATGCTGCTGGGGCTACAGCTGGTGTAACTGGGACTATGGGAGAGGGGCTTGTAATAGCTTCCTTAGTGGAAGACTTGTCACGGTCTCTGCCTAGTGAGGCAGATTTGTCACGATCTTTGTGGACACCCTGAGGGGCTGTACTGGCTTTTGCCTTATCACGGGAAGACTTTTCTCCGTCACGACCATGATGTTGCGAAGATGATGACAAGGATGATGTTGACTTCTCACGTTCCCCTCGACCTTGTGATGTTACAGAGGATTTCTCACGGTCACGACCATGTGTTTTGTCTTGGTCCCGCTTCTCCTTGGGAGGCTGGAGGACTGGGAATGCAGACGAAGGTGGTGTAAGTTCTTCTGTTGAAGCAGGTTTCTTTGAGACCTTGGTTTCTGCTGCAGATGTGTCTCGAGAAGCAGCCACAACAGGTGGAAGAGTGGATTGAACAGAAGAATTGGAAACAACTACAGTTGCTTGAGGAACATTGGAGGCACCCTCTGGACGCTGGGGTTGTTTCTGCCTTGGAGACTGCTGAACAGGGGTATTAGGTTTCAAAGCTTCCCAACTGCCGCGAACCACATCAACAGTTGGAGCATTTGTCTGAGCACTCACAACAGGTGTCGATTCCAAATCCTTAACAACCACTACGGGGGCTTGAGAAATTTTTAGTTCAGCAGCACTCACAATGGGCACAAAATCAACCACTTGTTGCTCGACTTCCAATTTGACTTGTCCGACCTTCTCGTCGGATACTGCTTGGTTGCTAATGTCACTTTTACTATTACTACCACTAGGTTTACTGCTTAAACTCACAGAAGTCAAATGTGGTAGTTGGCCTTGCTTCCAAGCTGGTGGTGTCCCCGTTACTGGAGAGATGGTGGAGGGAGCCACACGCATTATATTACTTGATTCTTCTACATCTACAATTTGTTGTTTACTAACTGGAAGAGCCTCACCTGCAGTAAGAATACTGCCAGGGGGCATGCACTCAGGTGCAGGTATACTGTTTGTATCCGAGGAATCAGGACCATTTGTTGTCACCACTTGGGAGGACTCTGCATATGCAGAGGGTGCTGTCTGAGGGACTACTGGGGGGGGAGGGCTTGACTTCTCACTTGCTGCCTTTGCCACAAGTGCTGCAAATTCCGCAGCAACATCCATTGCACCGGGACCCGTGTTCTACCAACAATGGGAAGACCAAACAAAAGTTTAAATGCATCTCCAAGAAAAATTATTCAGGATGACAGTGCAACACATTTCATGACATACCAAACAAAATACAATCCACACCAGGGGTTAAATACAGTCTTTAAACTTCTAATGTCATAGCATTCATCAAAACCCTAAGTACTGGAATTTTTTTTAGCAACAATCTGAGTTCCTGTTATTCACAATTTCTGATTCACTCATACCAATCCCAAGACTAACAGCTACGCCTGCCACTTAGGCTCACTTATAGGAACTAACATGTGCACAACATGGTTACAATTGTGCTTATTTTGATAAAAATTCTAAGCACAACTGAAATACAACAAAAAATTCTAGCACAGAGTTGCATGCTTCCATTTCCTCATAAAGTCACAGAAAAGGTTCAATGATTCACCAAACCATAGATGGTGGGGTATCATATGAGCAGAATAACTCATTAATTCTCAGTTTTACTTATAGATGAACACTTTTAAAGTGCTACGAAGGTGTATCCAAAAGTCCCAGGACAATGCTCATAACACGCAAGTCGCTTGTAGTTCACGAGTTTCCCGCTAGGTTGTGTTGCGGTGGTGTCTTGTGAGTGAGTGTGCCGAGTGGTGTGGTTGGATGTGGAAGCGTTGATTGTTGCATGTGTCTTTATGTGTGTATTGCATCAGCCGTCTGCGATTTTCTGATATTGGCAGTATGGCGGAAGTTGACGAACAAAGGGTGTGCATCAAGTTCTGTGTGAGATTGGGTAAAACGGGAAGTGAAACTTTTGAAATGTTGAAACAAGCTTTTGGTGATTCGTGCATGAGCCGTAGCCAAACTTCTGAGTGGTTTGGACATTTCAAGAACGGCAGAACTTCGACTGCTAATGATGATCGATAAGGTTGGCCAAGCATGGAAACAACCCCCTCAAAAGTGGAACAGGTACGGGCGGCTGTCAACCAGGATCGTCGTCATACCATACACGATCTCTGTGCAGAGGTTGGAATTGGTTATGGATCTTGTCAGCGAATTCTCACAGAACAGCTGAACATGCATCGGATTGCAGCGATGTTTGTGCCGAGAGTGTTGACCCAGGATCAGAAAGACAGTCGAGCAGCGATCTGTCAGGAACTGAAGGAAACTGTGATAAACGATCCCACACTCCTCTTGAACGTCATCACAGGCGATAAAAGCATCGTTTATGCTTACAACCCAGAGACAAAACTGCAATCTTCGCAATGGAAGGGTCCTGGGTCTCCAAGACCCAAAAAAGCACGTATGTAAAAAAGCAAATTGAAGACGATGCTCATTTGTTTCTTTGACCAAGAGGGGATCGTACACCGGGAATTTGTCCCACCTGGAATCACGGTCAATGCAGACTTCTACTGTGATGTTCTAAGAAGGTTACGTGAAAATGTGCGGCGCAAGAGGCCACAGAAATGGCAAAACCAGAACCTCATTATCCACCATGACAATGCCCCGGCTCATAGGTCCTTTAAAGTTTCGCAGTTTTTGGCCAAGAACAACATGACAGTGATCCCCCATACTCACCCGATCTGGCCCCGTGACTTTTTCCTCTTCCCCAAGCTGAAGCTTCGGATGAAGGGTCAAACATTCGACACCATTGAAGAGATTCAAGAGGAATCGCAGCGGGTACTTGACACAAATCCAAAAAGGGACTTCCAGGGATGCTTCCAAGCATGGCAGAAATGCTGGGACCGCTGTATTCATGCAAAAGGGGAGTACTTTGAAGGTGATGAAGGAATTTAAAATCCAAGGTAAGCAAACTTCTTTTTACAAGTACTGTCCTGGAACTTTTGGATACACCCTTGTATGTCCATTACTTACTCTCCAGTTGCACTATTAATATCCACAAGATTTAACATACCATTGTTACAAACTATGTAGCTGAACATACTAGTTGCATTTGACGACTTAAGAGCTGAACGGTTTTATATTAATGGACATTACGCACCAAGTAAAGTTGGACCAGATATGAAGTCACCTGTTTGTGCCTAACGTGTTTATAAAAAGTGTCCCCTTTTCCCAGTACTGTAGTCGAACACTGGGTTAAAATCAGTGACTAACAACCATTTAGCCTGTGAACTACAGTATATTCTAAAATTTTCAGAATTGATGACGTTCAAATTGCCACTGTCCCTGCAGATGTGCCTACACCCTAGTTGCAAACAAGTCCGAACAACTCAACTTTCACTGGTTTCTCTCCAGCTGTGACATTTACGGTATTTAAGGCAAGAAACCAGACAAACTGAAAGTTTCACTCAGAGGCTCCAAAATTTTGCTCTGTAAAATTTATGGAATACTGACCTCTGAATACAATGTGTGACTTTTTCTGCTTTACTCTATGTGGGCATTGTATTCCCATAGAAAATGTAATAAATCTTAATCCATGAGAACTCCAGAATGTTCTCTCAAAGGGATTGGGGAGCTAAGCAAGAACACCCTCTTTCCTTGCCTGATCTATCACGGAAGTTGAACACACATATGTTAGAAATGTCACTCTCAAACAGATATGACAAGAGGCAGACAGTAGTTCAAAAGTCAAGTGGTGGGGGAAGAGATGCAGAATGGTATCCACCATGCTTTGTATTTTGGCATATAAACATGCCAGTATACAGAAAGTTTTTTTTTTTTGGTGAATCCATACGATTATACAACAAATTATGGTAATTTCTTCATGCCACTAAATGTTGTGTTCTTCCTTTGACACCATACACCACCCAATGCCAGATGTTGAGGGCAGCCTATTCAGACCCTAATGAGAATTTCTTGCCTCCGTCAGCGTGCTAAAAGTTGTACACCTACATGTCTCTCCCTTTCCATTCAACCTATTAACCAACAGCACCCAACTCTTGCAGTAGGAAGTTTCAGGTGCAAGAGGTTGTTTCCAAAACAGTAAGTCTCCATAAGGACCCACCACAGACAGCAACAGTATGATATGTTTAGAACAGCTGCCTCAAGCTCTCAATCACAAATGTGAAGAGCCAAGCCTATGTATGCTAATTGCTTCCGCTTCGAGATCCATTAAATTACCTGTTTTGACATAATACACTCACATTCTGGAATTTGGACTTCCTTCTCCCAGACAAGGGAGAAGTAACGAAGTTTGTTAACAGTACCTTTAGGGACCGTCAGATATGGCAAACACAACAGCATGTAGAGCTCATGTAAAAAGTTAAAGAAACGAGGTAGCAATTGCAGCTATTAGACACTCTTGTTATCATAAACATGATAAGAACAACCCCAACAATAAAGTTCTTTTCAAATATGCACTGTTAAGAAACTGACAGCATCAATTTTTTGCCTGGAGTATGTTTTCTATACATGCCAAGAGCAAAGACTACCATACACATCGTACCTGGAAGCAGACTGTAAGCTATATATTTGCACAACATATAATAAAATTTCCTGAAACTTGCTCAGTAAGGTACTCACCGGCTGGGGTGTATCCCGAGCACTTGAATCTCCAGAACGAGGCGGTGTGCTGCTTGATGCAACACTGTCCTCATAAATATCCACATTCTTCATAGTTTTTGGATCAATTATATCTATAGCAAACTTTCGTCGAGTCTGTTTGCTTGTTGTTGATGATGTGGCTGATGGGCCTGCAGTGGACTCACCACCTAGTCCTCCCACTCCTACCACGCCACCAGGACCTGGGACAATGCCCAAAGCAACTGGACCACCTGGCTGACCCAACTGTGCTGGAGGAGGACCCCCTGCCATTACCGGCTGATTAGCTGTGCTACCTAGACCACCTTGACTGGGGGCTCCTGTAACACCCCCGCTTGGCCGTGGAATACTCACAGGGGTTTGATAATAATCTGAAAGCACACACGTAGGAGTCAAATTCCTTTACATACATTAACCACTTCCTCTTTACTGGATAACCTAGATAGCATATAAAAAACAGCCAATAAAAGGGTAGGTCTATTTGTCAAATGTAACCATTGTGCCACTTGTGGTAACAAGCTTTAACCCATTTAATACAAAGAAGGTAAATTTCACCCTGTAACAGGCCATGAAGGCCCAGAGGTGGAGTAGAGGTACAGCTCTACTCTTTCTTTAACCTCGGCGCTAGATGGGGGTGGGTGGTCGCCACGCCCCAGCCGCTTTAGCGCCCAGAAAGACCTGATGCCCATTGTACAGGAGGCTGGGTGGACCCCAGGGTTGGTCTGGATGAATGCAGAAAATCTTGCTCTCACCAGGATTCGATTCCCAGACCGTCGAGCCTGTAGCGAGTCACTATACCGATTGCGCTATCCCAGCCCACCATTTAATACAAAGACAGTTAAAAATTAAAATGGTCCTATCCATTGTGACAATAAATCAATAACATACTCAATGACAGAATTTAACATGTCCGATATTGTTCAAAATACAAAACTAAATGCATTTCACAATAATGGTGGGGAAATACCAAGCTAAGGCAATGTCATACTGTTGCATATTCTGGGTTATAGAAAGGAATACACCCACACAATAATTGGTTAGAGCAAGTTTTCATCATCTGCCATATGTCAGGCAATAAGACAAAGCTCATGAATTCTGCACTATTCGGACAAGTACAAGTGTGAAGGACGTCATGTGAAGTGTGTCTCAGAACAGTTTTGTCAGAAGCATGATCCAGATAACTCTGGGATAATAAACCTGACCCAAATTGAAATTTGGAATATGACCACAATCACATCAAGATGGACTTACCTGCATCTTCAAACAAACCAACAAACACAAACAAACAAACATCTTTCCAGTGCCTTACTGCAACTACATTCTGTCTTAATTGATAATGAGGTTTAGGGGTTACACAAAGTAATAAACATGAATGGTGAGTTTTGCAGTAAATAACTTCATATATCTTCTACAGCATGACAAGAAACCTGATTCACGATACAGGGTTTTATGCTACAAAAATTCAAACAACGATGAGACCAATGATAATGTGTTAATGACACAAGAATCATGCACAATACCAAGTGGTGACGAGAAAATGCTTGAGAGAACATTCAGCAAACTATATTCTGTACAAAGCCAAATCTGTAGTGGACACATTGATAAAGTTACAAGGAAGTTTACAGCTCCAATTGAAACAATCTAACTGAAAAATTCAACTTTTGTATAGCCAAACACAGGCGAATTCTACAGTGAAAAAAAGTGTAACATGCATTAGAAGTGTGATCTTAACCCAAATCTCTCTTTTCCTTAGCAAATGATAATAGTAACAAAGGCTCTTGTAATAAAATAATGACTACACTGAAACCCTTTAAGACATTCGAGGAGCGTTCAACAAATTAGGCTTACTTAAGTGGGAAGACATCTTAACAAATGGGAAATGAAGAATATTAATGCAAAAACATATCCAATGGGTGAAAATTGGTTGTGCTGTGAAATATTCATGCTCCATAGGCAAGAAATCCTTTTAGCAGAAAACATATCACAGGGTAATGCAATGTAATGTAATAAGAAAATTTTGGTACTGAAATGTGCTGATGCCTCAGGCAAGAACACTTCTTGAACAGGGGCCTCTGAAGCAGGTTTCATCATAACTGTATATGTACACCCCAAACATTAAAATAATCCACCACCAAATGATTAACAAAGGAGTGCCATTCTCTAGTCACATGGCTTCCTGCATTTCATACTCTTCAGCCATAAAATTGTTGTGAACAAGATTTCTTTACTGTGGCATCTTTTTTTCTTATTATACATGGTGCTTTAAGGGTGCTTCTGTACCTTCCATCAGCACTTTGGTACAGTTTAGCTACATAAAACAACAAACAAAAGGGCGTGATAACATGTGACGTGCAATTAACATGCCCACTTTTGTGTTCTGTGGAGTTCTTGGTAGCACCAAAATATACAGCAAGCATTTGTGAATTATGTTTTACATATGAATACCCTGCTATCCAAGAACCCATACATGTGATGATAATAGGGGGAGCACCCACATGGTAACTGTCAATAAAAGAAGAGATCAACATACACTGAGCTGAAGATCCATGGTGCTGGAAACCCGGGTACACTGGTGGTGCCATCAAGATCTGCTGAGGGGCTGTCTGTTGATAATAGCCACTTCCAGCATGATTCTGGTGTCGAGGCTGGCCTGCAAACTAAAACAAAGAAGCAATGATGCAGCACTCTTTAGTGGAAAAAATCTAATGAAGTAAATTAACTGAATGCTTCCAAAAATTACATGGTCATGATGAAAAATAATAAAAATAAGGCCTAACCAAATGTAGCAAACAAGGACTATGGAATGGATTTCAAGTGAATTCATTAGCAGGGAATTTTACTATAACAAATCAACAAACTTCAATTTGGTTCAAAGCCAGACAACTTATTCGTTATGTGAATAAGAACTTCTTATAAAGTGAAATGCCAACTTGATGCAACTAGGTAATTTTACTGATGTATTCTTAGTTCAACATGTTTCGGGTATTACGCCCATCATCAGGAGCATTAAATGTTGAGTTGTTTGCAGCATATGGTTTTCTGCACCGAGTTTTTGGATGGGTGGTGGTCTTGAGAGCTGTTGTGTAGGTTGTGTTTACGGTGTGGATGGTGCCATGCGAGTCGCACGGCACCATCCACACCGTAAACATGACCATATGCTGCAACTGAACTTCTAATGCTCCTGATGAAGGGCATATATACCCAAAACATGTCGAGCTAAGAATACATCAATAAAATTACCTAGTTGCATCAAGTTGGCATTTCACTTTATTTCATGAGGAAGACATACAGTCAAACAACTCTCAAGTACTTGTTACTTTGTGCAACTTAGTGGAAGTTTACTCCGCGAAAATGTTTCAAATGTAGTGGCACAGAAAAATAAAAACATATGTCATACCTATTCTTCTGTAAGTCTGCTTGAATGTAATTAACTGTTTACACACCTGCATTTGCATTCACGATCACACATAAGGAAAACACCCCTAGAAATTAATTTGTATTGGCGGTATAAACTGTTTTCCATCATCCTGACAAATTAAAAAACTAAACACACAGAAATAATAATGCAAATACTGTAATCAGGTACAGTACATGCCCTTTATTCTGTGTATTAAAGATAAAAGTAAAGATCACCCTATAACCTGCCACAAAGACACAAACTGGGAGTAGAGGTATAGCTCTACTCTTTCTTTAACCTTCTGGTGCTTAGATGGAGGTGCTTGGTTAATGCCATACCCTGGCAAATTTACCCCCATACATGTCCCAATCGACCTTGTATAAGAGGCCGTGTGGATCCCAAAGCTAGTCTGGGGGGACATAGAACTTTAATCTTTCTGTATCTTACTGTTTGCCTCCTTATGGACATAGGCAGTTATCAGGCATTTTCTTCCTACACAGACTGGTGTCATCAACAATCCTTAGAACAATTTTCTTATATGATCAGCAGATCCAAAACATCCATGATGACTGTAGCAGCTGTCCAACCAGCACTTCCCACATCCCCAGAAGTTTGATCAACTTTTAACTGTCATTAACCAACCATTTCTTGCATTTAAAGTTTGGTTATGAATTTTTTTTAACAAGTCTTCAAAATGACTGTGGCCTTTCATTTGGATGATCATGAGACTGAATGAAAAACATTTTCAAATTTGATCTTTCTTCCATACCACCCAATATTCTTCCACTTCATGGATGGGACCGTTTCCCTGTTCTTGCTTATTACTGCGGCTTTCACTGGCGGTGATCTTTCCACTATCACATTAATTCATTCCTTGTCCACTGAAACGGTAGACAGACTGCTGAATGACATAGTACTACATGACATGCAATGGCCAACCATTTTACCACGTTGATGTAGCTTCATTACTGTCATTTAGTTCCTTGTTCGTTCATCATCACCACCCACCAACTTTTATCACTTTCACTCTCCTTTACCACAATCCTTATCGCTTCCACTCTCTCTTATTTTCCATGCTCAGCACATCAGACAGACAATGTATAATAAAGTAACATGTAGCCATTAAACTAACAGGGGGGGGGGGGGGGTGTTTGGACAAAAAAAAAATTAAAAACAATTCCCCCCCCATTTTTTCACCCCCGGGTTCCCCAAGTGGTTTTTTATTTTT